>Ga0114931_10002154_pt1 | contig 25079 bp, 18 predicted proteins | sample 2SBtaG_FD_89579 | JGI IMG/M metagenome (GOLD analysis project Ga0114931, IMG submission 89579) | Deep subsurface microbial communities from Kolumbo volcano to uncover new lineages of life (NeLLi) - 2SBTROV14_V59a metaG | ecosystem: Environmental > Aquatic > Marine > Volcanic | place: Kolumbo... | reverse complement strand
TTTCGCGTCTCAGCGTCAGTATCCGTCCAGAGGGCCGCCTTCGCCACCGGTGTTCCTCCTGATATCTACGCATTTCACCGCTACACCAGGAATTCCACCCTCCTCTCCGGTACTCTAGTCTCCCAGTATCCAATGCACTTCCGGGGGTGAGCCCCGGGATTTCACACCAGACTTAAGAAACCGCCTACACGCGCTTTACGCCCAGTAATTCCGAACAACGCTCGGACCCTCCGTATTACCGCGGCTGCTGGCACGGAGTTAGCCGGTCCTTCCTTTGGAGGTACCGTCAAGTCGATAGGATATTAACCTACCGAGGTTTCGTCCCTCCCGACAGAGCTTTACGACCCGAGGGCCTTCATCACTCACGCGGCGTCGCTGCGTCAGGCTTTCGCCCATTGCGCAATATTCCCCACTGCTGCCTCCCGTAGGAGTCTGGGCCGTATCTCAGTCCCAGTGTGGCTGATCATCCTCTCAGACCAGCTAACCATCTCTGCCTTGGTGAGCCGTTACCTCACCAACAAGCTAATGGTGCGCAGGCCCATCTCGGAGTACTAGCATGCAAGCAGAGGCCATCTTTTACCCCAGAAGCCGAAGCCTCTGTGGTCTTATCTGGTATTAGCACGCCTTTCGACGGGTTATCCCAGTCTCCGAGGTAGGTTACCTACGTGTTACTCACCCGTTCGCCGCTGTACTCGCTCCCCGAAGGGAACTTTCCCGCTCGACTTGCATGTGTTAGGCACGCCGCCAGCGTTCGTTCTGAGCCAGGATCAAACTCTCCAGTTGAAAACTACTCGGCACGCAGGCGAACCCACGGACCGAAAGCTGTCTTACAACGGAGTATTCCGTTGCGACTGCAGAGATCCTCGCATGTAAGCCAAGCTCAAATAGTCGAGCTTGACCTTTGACCTACTCTCTAGATTTCAAAGACCGGCGCCACTGAGGCGAGACGGCCCGTTATAAGGGTGCCCCTTGGGAGTGTCAACCCAAGCAAGCTCCGTTGCACAAAAAAAACCTCGCCCGGAACGCCGCAACCATTGGATTTATAACCGGAAAGAAAAATGTAAATTCCGTACCCGGCGCCCCCTTCGACGCTCTACGGTGGGTCGAAACTGGGCGTCGAAGACCACCCGTCGGCCTCATCGGGGGGCCACGCCTATAGAATTGGTGACGACTCCAGGCATGCCGCCTCCGGAAAGCGGTCCAACAACCCCTTCGCCCTGGCGATGAACGTGTCGGTCTGCGCAAGCGCGCCGCCGACAAAGGCGAGGTCGCGGCCCAGGATCTCCTCGAGTTGGGCAGGTCCGAGACCGACCCTGGGATCGCGAGCCAACCGTTGGAAAAGGTCGTTGTCGGTACTATCTCCGGCCCGCAGAGCCCGAGACGCGGCGATCGCGTGCTCCTTGATGGCCTCATGGGCCTGTTCTCGACCGGCGCCCGCGCGCACCGCTTCCATTAACACGGTCGTAGTCGCCAGAAACGGCATGTTGATGTGCCGCTCGGCATCGATCCGCGCAGGAAGAATCTCCATCTCCCGGACCACGGTCAGGAAGGTCTCCAACAGTCCATCCATGCTGAACATGGATCCGGGTAGGGCCACCCGGCGAACCACCGAGCAAGAGACGTCGCCCTCATTCCACTGATTGCCCGCGAGGTTCGCCACCATCGTCAAGTGACCGTTGAGAATCGAGTGGAAACCGTTGATGCGCTCACAGCTCCGCGAGTTGATCTTGTGCGGCATCGCCGACGAGCCAACCTGGCCTTTCTGGAAACCCTCGAACGCAAGCTCCTGCCCGGCCATCAACCGCATGGTCGTCGCAAAGCTGCTCGGCCCCGAAGCCAACTGATAAAGGGTCGAGACCAACTCAAAGTCGAGACTGCGCGGGTAGACCTGGCCGACGCTTGCCAAAACGCAGGGAAATCCCAAGGTCTCGGCGATGCTCTGCTCGAGAGACGCCACGGCATCCCCGTCGCCTGCAAGCAATGTAAGGAGGTCCAACTGGGTCCCGACCGGCCCCTTGATGCCACGCAGGGGGTACGTCGCCAGGAGGCCCTCGAGTCGACGGAACGCGATCAGCATCTCCTCCCCGAACATCGCCAACCGCTTGCCGACGGTCGTGACCTGAGCCGGGACATTGTGCGTCCGTCCAGTTAGCGCCTGCTCACGATACTCCGCAGCGCGGTCGGCCAGCCTGGAAATGGCCGCGACGTATTTTACGCGAAACATGCGCAGGGACCGCAGCACCTGGAGCTGTTCCACGTTTTCTGTCAGGTCGCGACTGGTCAGCCCCTTGTGAATGTGCTCGTAGCCAGCCAGGGCACAAAACTCGTCGATTCTCGCCTTGACATCGTGTCTGGTGACACGCTCACGATCGCGAATGCTTTGCAGGTCAACCGTCGGCGCCACGGCTTCATAGGCCTCGATAGCCTCCGCCGGAATTTCGATTCCGCGCTCGCGCTGTGCACGCATCACCGCAATCCAAAACTCGCGTTCGAGCCGCACCTTGGCCGTGGGCGACCAAATGGCCTTGATGGAATCGCTGGCATATCGGTCGGCCAGGACGTCGGGGATCATTTCATCACTCAACGGCTTCATCCCTCCAAGGCGCAGTATCGCTGCCCGATCTCGTACGATCAAGAAGGCCTCGCCAATCGTCGCCACGCGCACTGGCCTTGGCGCGATCAGACCTCATCCATCAACTTCCCGCCCGGCTCGGGTACCGCCGCGCAGTGAGTACCAACGGCCGGCGTAGCCCGTTCGGGTGCAATGCCGCACGACCGTTGCCAGTCTCCGATTGACCGACTTCGCTACCTCCCCTATCGTCGCCCCACCAGCGAAAGCGTTCAACGAATGCCGGCAATCACGGTGGGATTTTCCGAGTTCGAGGCGCGCCTCGACACGATACGAAGACGGCTCAATCTTCTATCGTTGCAGGACGCGGCCTGCATCACGGGCACCGCGTGGCTCGTCGCCGCCACGGTCGTCATGATCTCCACACTCGCTGCCTCGAATGGAGCTTTCTCATGGGTGCTGCGCTCGGCCGCCGCCGCCAGCATCCTGGCCCTGGTGGCAGCTGGCTGGAACCTTCACCGGTGCTGGCTCAACCGAGAAGAGACTGCGTTCCTCATCGACCGCCGCGCCGACCTCGATGCTCGGGTGTCGACGATGCTCGCCCACGCCGCAGCTGCCGCGCCGTCACGATTGCGATCCATCCTACTTTGGCAACTTTTCGAGCTCGGTCCCCGTTGGCAGCTCAATCTCATCGCCCCACGCAAGCTGCGCTGGCCGACCTTCGCCCTGCTGGCGGCGTCGCTCTTGTTCGCCGCCACAGCGCTCTTGTTACCTGAGAAACCGCCCGAACCACCCGCCGCCCAGCCCTCGACCAATGCCCCCGCCGCCGTCACCAATACCAATACCCGCCAGGGCCCAAGCCTGAACGGGACATCTGGCCGGCCCGGGCGAAACCCCGCTGATGTCGGTCGCGAACAGGGTGAGGGTGAGGGTGAGGGCACCGCGCCGCCGTCGCAGCGCGGAGCGGGCGACTACAGTCGAGGCAACCTCGAAAAGAGGTCTGGGCGCGACCAGGTCTCCGGACTATCGAAAGGCGAGCAGCGGGCCATGCCCCGGGACTCGAGAGAAGACGGCGCCAGTCCATCCGAACTCCACAACAGCAAACGAAATCCGGACGCGCCGCCCACCAACGCAGCGAGATCGATCGCCAAGCCCATGGAACAGCTGCCGCAAACGAAACGGAACCCAGAGACCGAGGCCAAGCCTCCGCGGGCCAACACGGCAAAGGACTCCGCGACCCGAAGCACAGCGCCAAGCACGAAACTCTCGAACGGTCGCGGCGGATCGAAGGCAGCGACCGGGGACTCACGGGTCGCAAAGCGCGGCGGCGGCAAAAACTTACTGAGCAAGAAGGCAGCCGCGCCGATTAGCCCTGCGGAGACCGTCGAGCCTATGCTGATCAGACTCCGAGCCTTCGCGGCCAGTCCCGCACTCAGGATGGAGCGACAGGGCGGCCAACTCCGCTCGCCGGCACTGCATGCCGCTGGTGGAGAACCGCCGCCACAGCCGATCGCCGAGAACCAGGAGCCCAACCGGCTACCCAGCCGATCTGTCATCACTCGCGCGCACCGGGACCTGATGCGCGAGTTGTTCACCCCGGATGCCCCGTGAACCCAAGCGTCCGACCTTCTCGCACCGAGACAACCGGTACCGGCAACTGCCGTCGCCGCCTTCACGCGATGCCTCGAGAAATGTGAGCCGGAGATAGATCCACGGAAGAACGATGGTATCCTACCGACCAACCACAACGCAGCAAGACGACAGCAACCCCACCGTCGACGACAGCAACCCGATCGCCGACGACGGCTCGCCTACCGCGATGACGGAAACTCAACCAAAAGATCTGGGCAACCCGATCGCCGCGTTTCAGGCGACCTTTGAACGGATTCGCCGCGAGATCGCGACGGTGATCGTCGGTCACGACGACGTCGTCAACCAAATCCTGATCGCCCTCTTCGCCGGCGGGCACGTTCTTTTGGAAGGCGTGCCAGGAACAGGCAAGACCCTCATGGTGCATACTCTCGCCCAGGCTCTCAATCTTCAGTTCGCCAGAGTCCAGTTTACGGTCGACGTTCTACCAGCCGACGTCACCGGCACCCGAATATTGGTCGAGCAGGACGGCAAACGCGATCTGGTGTTCGCTCCGGGACCGGTGTTCACAAACGTTTTGCTCGCCGACGAGATCAACCGCGCCACGCCGAAAACCCAGTCGGCGCTGCTCGAGGCAATGGCCGAAGGCCAGGTCACCTCGGGCGGCTCCACCTACCAGCTCGCGCCGCCGTTCTTCGTACTCGCGACACTCAATCCAATCGAGATGGAGGGTACCTATCCGCTCCCAGAAGCCCAGCTGGACAGATTCCTCTTCAAGGTTTATCTGCCGTATCCCAACGCGGACGAAATGCAGCGTATCCTCGGATCGACAACCCAGGCGAAGTTGCTCAAAGCCGAGCCGATCCTGCAAGAAGACTCGGCGGCTCACCAAATCGAGGAGATGAAACACCTGGTGCGCGAAGTCCTCGTCGCGCCACACCTGGAACAGTACGCCGCCACACTGGTACGAGCCACCATTCCCGACGACTGCAGATTCGCACCGAGCGGAACGACCGCACTACCGACAACCGAGTTGGTCAACCGCTACGTCGGCTTCGGTTCTAGTCCGCGCGGAGGCCAGGCGCTGCTCTTGGGAGCCAAAGTACGCGCGCTACTGGCCGGTCGTGCCAACATCACGCACGAGGACATCGATTCGGTTGCGATCCCTTCCCTCAACCACCGACTCGTTCTGAATTTCGCCGCGCAAGCCGATGCGATCGACCCCAGAGTATTGATCGAGGGCATTCTCGATGCCGCCCGACACCTCCACCGCTGAGCGCCTCGACACCTGGAGCGAAGCGGGCCAGCCAGCCTTCCTGCGCAGCCTCGACCGCCTGCGCATCAACGTTGGCGGCGGCACTACCCTCCACCCGGGCAACAACCCGGTCGCAATGGCAACCCAGGACAGTGGCCTAGAGTTTGCCAAGCATCGTCCCTATACCCCGGGAGACGATCTGCGACACATCGATTGGAACGCCTTGGCGAGACACGACACCAAGCTCGTGAAGACTTTCCGCGCCGAGCGCGAGGCGCCTCTACATCTACTGATCGACAACAGCGGTTCCATGGCTTCGCCAGCCGGTGACTGCAAGCAGTTGGCCGCCGCTGCGCTGGCCGCCTGCCTGGCCTACATCTCCCTGCGCAACCGCGATCCGGTCCGGGTCGGCATCTTGGACCACAACGGCGCCCGACACATCGCGCCGCTACTGAGGCACCCACAGCGCGTACCCCTTCTCGTGCAGGGACTGGCGTCGACTCGAGCTTCCGGCCCAACCGACCTCGAGAGCGGCGTCGCGGCATACCTTCGCATCACACGCCTTCCCGGCGTCGCGATCGTCCTATCCGACTTTCTCGTACCTCCCGCAAACTACCAGCACGCCCTGCACGCCCTCCTCGCCAGCGGATACCAGGTCGCCGCTCTCCGGTTGCTCGGCCCCGGCGAACAGAATCCACACGCGCATACGCGACGGATCCGCGTATTCGACGTCGAGTCGCGGCGCGATCGGATGATCGATTTCACGCCGGAACACCGGGCTCGCTATCGGAAAACGCTAGACGAGCACACCTCCGGACTCCACTCCTGGTGCAAGACCAACGGGATCCCGTTCTGCGTGATCGATACGGGACAACCACCGAGCGCTGCGGTCACCCGGGCCTTGACCGGCGCCGGCGTGCTCCGCTAGTCGCGCCGACGAGGATCGCCGGAGGACCTCACCGAGATGGGCTTCATCAATCCCGCCGCGTTCCTGCTCTCGGTCTTCGTCGTCGGCCTGGTGCTCCTCTACTTGTGGGAACGCAATCAGCAGCGGTTCGACGTTCCATCCCTGATGTTGTGGGAGGCAATCCCCGAACCGGTCGTTCGCCGCAATCGATTCCAACCGGATCCGCTGTTCTGGCTCCAGCTCGCAGTCCTGAGCGCCCTCATTTTGGGTCTAGCCGATCCCTACTTTGCCGGGTCGGACGGCAACAACTCGAGCAGACGCGCGATCTTGGTGGTCGATCTCTCAGCGAGCATGCAGGCCGCAGAGGGGACAACGACGAGACTCGAGTTGGCTCGCCGGGCGGCAGCCAGTGTCGTCGAGTCCTCCGCAGTGGGAACCGAGTTCATGATCGTAGTTGCATCCGAAACACCACGCACCACCGCGGAATTCACCTCAGACACCCGAGACATCCTGCACCGCCTCGATCGCCTCGCGGCGCTGGATACCGCGGCCCGGCTGGAGCCGGCACTGGCGATCGCTCGGCGCGCAGCGAACGACCCAGAACGTGCCACGGAGGTCCACGTGTTCACCGATGTGCCACGCGAGACGATCGACGAACGCTGGAGGCGCGGAATGTACTGGTGGCCCGTCGGCGCATCCGACGACAATCTCGCGATTGCCTCGGTCGAGGTCAGCCAAGGCGTCCTCCAGGGCCACCGCGATGCGACGGCCCTGGTCGGTGTGCGAAACTTCAGTCGTAGTGAAAAACATGGCGCTCTGGCGATCCAAACCGCCGGGCATGTGTTTGCCCGGAAACTATTCACCCTGCAGAGGGAAACTACGGCCTATTTTCACTTCGACCACATCCCCGCATCGGGAGTCTTGGTAGCGACATTGGCCAATCACGACGCCCTTCCACTCGACAACAGGTCTTTTGCCTGGGTGCGCCCCTCACACCCTGTCCGCCTCGCTCTCATCGCTGCACCATCGTCATTTGCCGATCAACTGCGACGAATCGCCGCGACCACCGACGCGATCGAAATCCGCGCCGACTCGCCTACTCCCCCCGAGCAGTGGAGCGGCATCGATGTCGCTGTGTTCCATCGAGAGGTACCGGCAGTTCTTCCGGACGTCCCTTCCCTGCTGATTGCCCCAGCCAGCGGGAGGCCCGTACGTCTCGTCAATGACGAAGGGGTGAACCGGTCCACCACGACACCACAGTTCGAAGTCCTCGACTGGAACGACTCGCATCCGACGCTGCGCGGGATCGACCCGCGACTGTTCCAGCCCTTCACGAACATCATCGAAGTCACACCACCTCCGTGGAGCGAGGCGGTCTTGAGAACCCAGGCAAACGGGCGAGATCTTCCCATCCTTCTCGCCGGTGAGGTCGACAAAAGGCGACGGGCGATTCTCACAGTCGATCTCGAAAACATGAACCTGCTCTCCACCGATCGCGAGACGACGCTTCTACTGCTACTCAATCTTCTCGATTGGTTGAGTCGCGGTAGCGAAGGCGTGCGCATCGCCGAGACCGGATCGTCCATCCAGCTGGCGGCTGCGGGACAACGAGTTCCGACAGTCACTGCACCGGGAGGGCGAATCGTCGAACTATCCCGTGGTGAATCTCCGGTCCTACAACTGGATCTCGCCGGCCTCTACGAAGTGCACAGAGAGTCGGGAACCACCACCATCGCCGCGAATTTCAACTCTCCACGCGAATCTGACATCGGACGGCCGCCCCCTCGACCCTATCGACCCGACGGGGAGGTCTCACGCGGCGAGCACAACACCCCGGCTAACGGGCTCGGGGCGTGGTTGTACATGGTGGGCGCAACTTTGCTCATCCTCGAATGGTTCGCCGCTGGACGGGTGGCCTGAGATGGGCGACGTCACCCTCTCCTACCTCGTCGCTCATCCCGCTTCGCTCGGACTCGCTGTTACCCGGCCAGCGCTCCTCTCCCTACTCGGCGCAACCGCTGTGTTCATCGCGTGGCCGATGTCCCGCCAGCGCCGCAACATCGGCCTGAGAGCCGCCGCGTTCGCGTCCATAATCCTCTGCCTCGCGGGCGTCCAGCTTACGACCTCGCTTCCGGCCAACGATCTGGCCCTGGTCGTCGCGGTCGACGTGTCCGGCAGTATTGACGATAGCGGTCTCGATTGGTCTCGGCGCCGCCTCGAAGAGGTCGCCGGGGCACTCGCCCCGGGCGACTTCATGGCCGTCGTCAGCTTCGCTGAATCATCCGAGTTGATCGCAACCAACCCGAGTACCCTCGACACCAGCAAGATTGGCCGTACAGAAAACGTCTCCGCCACCGACATCAGCGCGGCAATCGACCAGGCCCTGGCAATGTACCCGCAGGGTTCGCAGAAGGCCTTGTTGTTACTCAGCGACGGTAACGAAACGATCGGCAACAGCCGAAACCGTATCGAAACGCTGAACGCTCTCGGCGTGCGCGTCCACGCGGCGGCGCCCCACGAAGAAACCTCGCTCGACGTCCGCATCACGAAACTGACCGCGCCGAATGTTACCGATCTAGACCGCCCCGTTCCAACCCGCGTTGTGATTCGAAATCCCAGCGGCCCCCGGGACGCCGTGCTCAACCTCTACCTGGACGGATCAATGAGCGACAGCACCGCGATCGAATTGCGTCCCGGGCTCAACACGTTCGATATGCTCCTGCGCGCACCCGGCATCGGCGGCCACACCATCCGCGCCGAGATCGCAACCGAGGGCGATCGATCACCCCACAACAATTCCCGTGAGGTATCGCTGACGGTCTCGCCCAAGACCCGGGTGCTCCTCGCATCGAATCGCCGGCATTCTCGCATCGGCCAGGTGCTCCGAGCAGGAGGATTTTCGGTCCAGGAAATTTCGTCGAGCAGGCTGCCGCGGAACGTCGCCGGCTACGCGTCGATCGACCTGGCGGTACTCGAAGACATCAGCGGGAAAAGTCTCTCTCCGCAAAGTACCAGCGCGCTGGAGGAGTTCGTTCGGCAACGCGGCGGTGGACTGATCTTCGCAGGTGGATCCGCCACGTTCGGCGATCCGGCGTACCAGGACACCAAGATAGAAGCGATTCTTCCGGTCACCATGGAACCCCGCCGTCCGCGCCCGCGCAAACGCGATCCACTCGCCCTATTTCTCGTCATCGATCGCTCCAACAGTATGGGGTTCAACAGTCGAATCGGGACCCTCCGCGACGGCGAGAAGCTCCGTTACGCGATCAAGGCAGGCATCGCCGTAGTCAAACAACTCAAAGACCAGGACCTGGTAGGAGTTATCGCCTTCGACGCGCGACCACACGAAATCGCACCCCTCGAACCCCTGCGACAGAACCGAAAGGCCCTACTCGAGGAACTTCCTCGCATCGTCGAGAGTGGTGGCACCGACTTCTTCGACTCGCTCGAAGCGGCGGCCGAACAACTCATGCGATCCCGAGTCAGTCACAAGCACGTCGTCCTGTTGACCGACGGAGACACCAATCGAGCGGGGCACGGAGAATACCGAGAGCTCGTCGCCAAGTTGGCAGCGGCGCAAATCAGCGTCACCACGATCCGCATCGGTGACAACACCGTCAACCTGAAGCTGCTCCAGGATATCTCGGAGGGAACCGGTGGATCCTTCCACCATGTCGAGAATGCGCAGATGCTTCCCGACCTGATGCTGCGTGACACCTCGCGCGCCCTGGGAAAGTTGAACTCGAGATCCGAGCGTTTTTTCCCTGCCGTCGGCGTCCGACACATGCTGCTCGACAACCTCGAGGAAGGCGATCTGCCTTACCTGAGCAACTACGCTTTCAGCAAGCCCAAACCTTCCAGCGAGACGCTTCTCCACGTTCTTCGCTCCGACCGCCGTGATCCGATCGTCAGTGTCTGGCGCTACGGACTCGGTAGGGTGGCGGCATTCACTGCGAGCCCCGCCGACGATGCGGAGACCTGGCCAGGATGGCAGAGTTACAAGCAATTCTGGTCCCAACTCGGCTTCTGGACAGCACGGAGAGAGAGCGACGAGGACATTGCCGTAGGCGCGGTACGCTATCAACACAGCACGCAGGTAACTGCGCTGTCTTTTGATACCACCGATTCAGACGCCATCCTATCCGGAACAGTTGCGGTCGGAGCCGACCGGGTTCGCCTCGACTTCTCCGCCGGCGCCGACGGAAGCTTTCATGCCGCGATGCCCCCCTTGGAGCAAGGCCGCTACGCGCTGACACTGCGAGTGAAATCTTCGAGCGGTGCAGTTCGTGAAATATCCACCACCCTGGCGGTTCCCGCTCAAATCGAGGAAGGGGCACGCGAGTACGGACACGAGGAAATCAACCGCGACCTTCTCCGCGAACTCACTTCGCGAACCGGTGGTACTCTGGACGCGACAGTGAAGCAGATCACCGATCGACCGATCGGCGAACGTTCGATCGCCTATCCGCTCACCTCACTGCTCATTCCCTTGGCCACCTTGCTTTTCTTTATCGACATCGCCACACAGCGTATCGAGGCCCTTCGCTCCAACCCGCCGGCTACGTAACCCGAAACCCGCTTCGCTCGTAGGCGTAGGCTGGGTGGGGCTCAGGCAACCGCTGAGGGGGATGACTGCGCCTGTTTTTCAACGGGCTGCTGACTAGGACGGATCGCCCGCTCCCCGGTCGTGCATACGTCCGTGCATACGTCGGCCTCGACGCGCGCCGCGCCGCAGCTGTCTACGCATCTCGGGCAGCAGCAAGGAGAACTCTCCCCGCTGCACAACCGTCAAGCTGCTCTCGACCTTCTCGAAGGTCTCGGGTACGAGCAATACCAGTTTACGGTCGATCTCGCGGGCCTTATCCACCAGCGCCTGGATCTGCGTCTCGTCCTTCGCGTCGATCGAGGCTCGTAACCCCGGCGCCAGCGCCGTGCGTTCGGCCTCGAGTTCTTTGCGCCGCGCCGAGCTCGCCTTGAAGATACCGCTCACCTCGAGCGCCTTCTCGTCCGACAGGTCGAGAGCTTCCGCGATGCGCAGGACCAGGAACGTACGGGCCCGGTCGCCCCTGTCGCGGCCGCCCTCACCGCCGGCGGCGCCGGCACAGAACAAAACCGAAACGGCAACGACACCAACAACCCAACCCGTCTTCATGACTAAACCCTCCTTCATCCGACGAAGCCCATGCCGAGAAGTTCCTCGATTTCCATGAAGTCATCGTCACTCAAATCATCGTCGCTCGAGTCATCGCCACTCGGGGCATCGTGCGCCGACGAGGATCCAAGCGACATTCCGCCCACCGCCAGCGGCGCCGACAGATCGGCGTCGACGACGCCGCGCCAGAACCTCTCGGACAGCACGAGCGGTACGCCGAGAATCTCCGACATTGCCGCCGCAGACTGCGGGTCCTCCATCTCGAAGAGAAACGCCGCGCGGGCCAGCCCAACGCCGTCCTCCGGGTACCACCCCGGTCGCAGCGAAATCAGCCCGGCAAGCGCAATCACCAGTGCAGCGGCAATCGGCAGTAGGATTCGGAAATCGAACCCATCCGTTCGCCCGGATTCAGCGCGAATGAGACCTTCCACGGCCGACAGTATCTCCTTCCGCTGGCGCATCAGCAGCTCCGGCGACGGCGCGACCTCGGCGCAGAGCAGACCGGGAACTTCGCGCAACGCCACCAGCGCATCCGCGCAGCCCGCGCAATCGCGGCAATGTGATTCGACGAGCCGAGCATCCGAATCCGCCAGGGAACCGTCGACGTAGTCGACCATCCGAGACTCCCAACCTCGACAGCTCGTACCCGGTTCGGGAACACTCATGACATCCACCCACGAAGCTTCTTGACCGCATGGTGGTAACTCACCTTCGCCGCGTTCTCCGAGATTCCCTCGATCCTGGCAATCTCGCCAAAAGGAAGATCGCTGAACACGCGCAAACTCACTACGCTCCTCTGCCTGGGCGGCAGACGCCCAATCCATCGATGCAACCCGGCATGCTCAACCCTGTCAACAGGATCGTGCTGGTCGGCGCATAGCGCCGCTTCACCGACATCCTCGATCGCGATCTCGGAGCGACGCTGTTCGTCGCGGTAACGCGCGCGACATTCATTGATCGCGATCTGGTGGATCCACGTCTTGAAACTCGCATCCCCACGAAACGCCCGAAGCCCCGAGAATGCACGAAGGAATGCCACCTGGACGACGTCCTCTGCGGCCGCTGGATCCCGGAGCTGGCTACGAACAAACGCATAGAGCGCACCCTGATAGCGATCGACGAGCACCCCGAAGTCCTCACACCGCCCGCGCAACGTTCCTCTGATCAGCCGAAGGTCGTCCACCACACCTCCCCCCCTATCGGGGAGCGCCGGCAGTGTCACCTGCAAACGAATGGCGGGAGCCCCTATCATCGCGGCCGTCGCTTCGCCACGAAGTGACGTGCTGCACGATCCGCATCGAGCGCGCGCCAGTCGATTGCGATCCTCATACTCGATGAGAGCTCGCACACAGCGAAAGGTTAAACGATCCTGACACGGCAGGTCGATTATGTTCCGTCCGCACCAGATCCGGGTGAAGTGCGGGCGCCAGAGTCAGTCAGGCTCGGCGTTCGAAGTCTGCACGGTAACGAGCAGTCGATGCTCCGGTTGCAACGACAGGTCGAGGTCCGGCGGAAACTGCAAGGTGCCATCGGCGAGTTCCACGCCGAGCACGATAACGCCGTACACTCGACGAAAGTCGGCTTCCCGCAGCGACTTGCCAAGAGCGTCGGCAGGTACCATGCGACGTTGGATCAACTCTCTGTGTGTCGGTGCGACCGCCATCGCAATCTCCGCGATCTGCCCCTCTTCCTCGATCTCGTGGAGCCCCGAATGCTCCTCCAGCACCGTCCGATGAATCGCGTCAGTTCGCTCACGCAGGGCGTCAAAGATGGCTCGGCGCGCCAACATCCCCAACCACCGCGGCGCAGGGCCGTGTGATACAACGGGCAAGACATCGTGGCGGGTCGTGCGGAACCGATCGAGAACCTCATACACGTCATTTTCCGGCACCACCGTCACGACGTCCGTCGTCATAATGTCCGCCGCGATGACCGCCGAGAGGAGGGTCGGGTCGGACTCGCCGACGACCCGCTCGATGTCGGGCAGCGACACGACACCAACGAGGCGATCCGCGTCGACGACCGCGAACACCGGTCGTGTCGCCGGTTTCACCATCTTCACCATCTCTCCCAGTGAGGTCGAAGGGGCAACCACGAGCGATTCCTTCTCCATCAAATCGCGAACCCGCCACGACTCGAGAATGTGGATCAACCCATCCGCCGCGTGCGCCGGCGAGTCCGCCGAGGTCCGCAACTGCTCGGTGTTGAGCCCGTACCGTCGGCCGATGACGTAAGCGCTCATGCAAACCACCATCAAGGGCACGATCAGTCCATAACTCCCAGTCATTTCGGTGATCATGACGATCGCCGCCAGCGGTGTTCGCATCGACGCGGCAAGTACGCCTCCCATTCCCACCGGAATCAGCGCCTGGCGCAGTGGCTCGTCGAAGTTGCCGATCCCGGTCGCCAACAACAGCGAGCCCAACAGCGCACCCAGGGTGCCTCCGATAAAAACACTCGGCCCGAGAACGCCCCCGGACGCACCGCTACCGACGGTCAAGGAGGTGGCGAGGCATTTCGCGGCGGCGACCGCTGCGAAGAACAAAGGCCACTGCCATGCTCCCAAAACACCGGTATCAAGGCTGCGAAAGTCGATGTGCAACGCCGCTCGGGTCAGCGCGTACTGGCCGTCCATCACCTGCGGCAACGCGCAGGCGATGAGTCCGGTGGCGAGCCCGCCGATCACCGGGCGCAGCCACAAGGGGATACGCGCAGCACGCTGGAAACCGCGTTCGGTCGCATGCAACGTGGAGGAGAAGAAGATGCTGTACAACCCGCATAGCGGGCCGAGCAACAGGTAGGGCAAGAGTTCGGCGGGATGCGAAAATCCAAGCCCGTCGACGTTTCCGAGAATCCGACTGACTTCGCCGGGATTCAATAGCATAATGAAGGTGGAGTATCCCAAGACCGATGCAAAAAACGCGGGCACCATGGCGTCGGATTCGAACTCGGGCTCGCGGTACGGGACACTGGTGGCGAAGAGGGCGCCGCCCAGAGGACAGCCGAAGATCGCACCGACACCGGCGGCACACCCCGCGATCAGCAAGACCCGGGTCTCGCGCGCGCTCAGTCCAAAGATACGACCGGCCGTCGAACCAATCGCGGCACCCAGCGCCGCGATCGGACCTTCTGGACCGGCTGAACCACCACAGGAGATGACACCCACGGCGGCTACGCTCTTCACCAGGGGCCCCCTGAGCCCGATTACTCCCAGACCGTGATGGAACGCCCGGGTCAGCAGATTGGTCCCGTGACCCGTCGTCTGGTGGAACATCAGTTGCACGACAACGCCCGACATCAGGCCACCGGCAACCGGTAACAGGAGAATCCGCCAGTCGAAGATCATAAAATCGAGACCGCCGGTATCGACGCGCGCGCCGACGATGCGATGCAGCAAGAGATCGCTGCCGAGATGCAGCCCGGTCTCCAGCGCGGCCGCCGACAGACCACCGAGGATACCGACCACCGAGCCGAGCGCCAGGAGCCGGCTCCAACGAGCAAGGGGTGCGTGCGAAGCCCGCTTACCCGCAACTACAGGTGACAACATCGCCCTGGTCCATGATCAATCCAAGCCGCAGCGCACATCGCTAGTCCGTTGAAAACCAGGTGCGTTAGCGACAATGAGGCTCTCAGCATCAGGGTAAAGCGCGAATCGGGCATGCCACCCGGAACCATGACAAAGACGGGAGACAAACCTGTAGCTTTTGTTGAGGGTTTGGCAACACAGCCAAGAACCGGAATGGGTCTGAAAGACCATGTGTGGCGCGTACCCTGTTTTTCAACGGGCTGACTAGCCGACATCGGCCTGTTCAATCCACCGACCCACCGCGGCCGGTCCGCGCGGCAGCGATCACCTCATCACCCATCGGGGCATCCATATCGATGTCAGTGGACTCCATGATCCGCGCCATCGTCATGTAGAAACCGACCGCAATGATCAACTCGACGATCTCACGCGGGCTCAGGTACCGCCGGACCTCGTCGAAACTCTCTTTGGAGGCGCGGACATCACGGGTGACCTCGGTCGCGAAGCGCAGCACGGCTTTCGTCGGTTGATCGAAACACGCGGCATCGATGTCATCCATCCCGAGGGCTTCAATCTCCTCCGACGTCGCCCCGACCGACTCCGCGATTGGTACGTGTTGCACCCACTCGTAGTCGGCGTCGGAAAGGCGCGCCACGCGCAAGATGACCAACTCGCGCAAACGGCCGTCGAGCTGCTGCTCGGTCAGGACCGACACCCCAAGCGAGATCAGAGGGCGGAAATTGGTCTCGGCATGTGCCGACATCCGGAAAATATTGAGATCGGCAGGCAGCAGCGTCAGAAATTCGCGAACTGCCAGCGGCGCCGTCTCCGGGTCGACGTACGGGAGTCTGGCCATCCGGGAACTATCGGGTTTCGGGTGGCGAGTTACAAGGGAGGTCCCGACACCCCGCAACCATGGAGACACGGGCCATCGAACCGTCGCCCGGCGACGGCGTGAACTTCTCGCGCTATCGTAAAACCACTACTACACACGACCCACAACGCTCTCACCCAGCACCGGAATAACGACACCGCACCGATCTCCGGATTGCGGTCCGATGGTCCATCCCGCCCGCGCGGGCAGGGCGCCGACGCATCTTCTCATTCTCCGAGTTTGCCGGTCCGCGGAGCCCTTATCGCCTCGCCTTGGCCTCCGCACGCCGGAGGTGCGCAATCAGGCCCTTGCGCATGGGGCCTCCTAACAACGGGTAGAGTGCCCCGACGAGACCATACCGACGCGGAACTGTGACGTGCACCGCCTCATGGTCGATCATCTTGGCGATAGCGTCGGCGACGATGGACGGAGGGTACAGTTTGCCATCGTACACTGCGTCCTCCGCGTCCTTCTCCCAGATCTCCGTGTCGATTGGGCCAGGGGAAAGCACGCCGACATGGACACCTGATCCGCTCAGATCGACCGACAGACCGTGTGACCACAGGGACAATGCCGCCTTCGACGCGCCGTACGCGGACTCGTGCGGGTTGGGGATGTACCCTGCCACGGAGGTGACGTTGATGATCGATCCGCGGCGGCGCTCCAGCATCCCCGGAAGGGCCGCCATCGCGACACACACCGAGCCGAAGAAGTTGACGTCCATCACCCGCTCGATCTCCTCCACCGAAGCTCGGGCAGCGTGCCGCCGCATACTGATGCCCGCGTTGTTGACGACAATGTCCACTCGTCCGAGTTGCTCAATCGCTGATTCGACGACGCCTGAACATGCAGCACGGTCGGCGACATCGGCTTGGTATGCCCGCGAGCCTTCTGAGTACGAGCGACAGCGCCCCACCACCTCGTCTAGCTTCTCCCGGCGACGGGCCACGGCAACGACCGTCGCACCTCGGCGCGCAAGCTCCTCCGCTGTCGCCGCACCGATACCACTCGATGCACCCGTCACAATCGCTATCGAACCGGAAATCTCCACAGCAACCCCCTATTTCTCCGATCACATCAGCTGAACACACATCACAGCCCGAAGGCAGCCACGCAGGCCTCATCCCGACCCGACGACTCACGCGTCCGCCGCCGCACGGCTCCGCGAAGTGCACTCTCAAGAGTCGTCGTCCGCGGCGGAGCTCCTATGCGATCCCCACCTCGCCGGACCGCGACGGCGGCGCGGCGGTGACGGCGGCGTGTAGTCAACGACCACCGCCTTTGCGGCGTCGATGAAGGCTCGCACCTTTTCGATATTGCGGCGACCATCAGTGTCCTCGACCCCAGTGTGTACATCAACCCCCCAAGGGCGTACGCAGCGAATCGCCTCGTCGACGTTTTCCGCAGTCAGTCCACCGGCCAGAATCACGGGAAGCCGCGCACTCGAGACGATCTCGGCGCTGATCGACCAGTCGTGCGTCATACCGGTAGCACCACGGCGACCGGTCTCGGGGTCCAGGGTATCGAGGATCACCGCGTCGGCGCGCCGTTGGACGTCGCGAAACCGATCCACCGCCTCGGGCCCCACCACGTTGAGCGCTCGAATGATCCGCAGGTGAGGTAGTCCCGCCCGCAGCAAGGGAATCTCCCGCGTCGGGAACTCCCCGTGAAGCTGCAGGGTCGAGACCCCGAGGTAGCGGCACAGTTCGATCGCCTCCCGAGCATTGTCCACGTACGTAATGGCGACTGTAGAGACAAACGGAGGCAGAGCGGCGATCAAATTGCGCGCCTTCTCCTCGGTCAACCCGTCGTGAACTCCGCGTGGTAGGCGTACCGTGAAACCGAGCGCATCAGCGCCAGCTCGCTCGGTTGCCAGAGCCTCGTCCAGAGACGAAACTCCGGCGATCTGGACCCGCACCGGCATGGTGCGAGTTTCGAAGCTCCCGTACCATCTTGCAAACGATCGGCTGTCAGTCCTTGCATGTTGCAGCGTGAAATCTGAGACTCGGCGAATGTACGAACAAATTGCATACGACGTCACCGAGCCTGCGGCGACCATCACTCTCAATCGGCCCAAGCAGCTGAACGCGTGGACCAACCGCATGGCCGCCGAGGTCAAGCACGCTATGGCTCGAGCCGAATCCGACCGCGCGGTCGTAGCCATCATCCTGACCGGCGCGGGTCGCGGTTTCTGTGCGGGCGCCGACCTGAAAGTGTTGCAAGGCCTGACCAAGGGCCAAGGCGAAGGGAACGGCGAAGGGAACGGCGAGGGCAACATCCCCGACGAGCTCGACGCCAATCCCGGCGACCCCGCTATGGGCGACTCCTTTCGCGGTGCCTACACCTATTTGATGTCGATCCGGAAACCGGTGATCGCCGCGATCAACGGACCGGTCGCCGGTATGGCCGTACCGATCACCGCTTGCTGCGACCTCCGCTTCGCGTCCGAACACGCTTCGTTCCTGACGGCGTTTCCACAACGCGGCCTGGTCGCCGAGTGGGGTAGTAGCTGGCTTCTGCCGCGCCTGCTGGGTCCCGCCAACGCACTCGATTTGCTGTTCTCGGGCCGCAAGGTCGGAGCCGAGGAAGCGCACCGCCTCGGTCTCGTCAATCGCGTCATTCCACACGACGAGCTACTCGCGGTCACACGAAACTACATAGAAGACCTCGCCGCCAACTGCTCGCCAGCTTCGATCGCCATCATCAAACAACAAGTATACCGAAACCTGATGGACTCACTCGGTGTAGCTGAGAAGGACGCGTTTAAACTGATGCTCGAAAGCTTCAAGCGGCCCGACTTCCGCGAGGGGGTACAAGCCTTCCTGGAGAAGCGACCGCCGAACTTCGAACGGTTGACGAGCTGAGACTCGCTCCGCTCGTAGGCTCGGGCAAAGGCTAAGTCAGAGGCGAAGGGTGGTGGCGGGGCTGTGAAGCCTGGGGGTCGGTGGCCCGCAGTGGCCGCAACCGACGTCATTTTCTACGATCTTGGAAGCGCCTGAACGTAGCTTGAAACGAACGGCCGGAAGCCGGAAACTCCACGCCACATGCAAATCTATATCGATGGTCGCTGGCTGGCCCGCGAGGATGCGAAGGTTTCCGTCTTCGATCATGGTCTGCTGTACGGAGACGGGGTCTTCGAGGGCATTCGGGTATACTCTCGGCGAATTTTTCGGCTGAGAGAACACTTGCAGCGCCTGTTTCGCTCTGCGCGGGGGATCGCGCTGGAGATCCCTTCGACGGAAACGGCCCTCGCGAAAACGGTCGTCGACACAGTCTCCCGCAACCGATGCGAAGATGGCTACATCCGTCTCGTCGTCACCCGCGGCGAGGGCGCCCTGGGCATCGATCCGGCATCCTGTCCGACTCCGTCGATCATCGTCATCGTCGACCAGGTTGCCGTCTATCCACGAGAGCTCTACGAAAGCGGAGTCAGCGTTGTAACCTCACCGACGCGCCAGGTTTCACACGAGGCTGTCGACCCGCGAATCAAATCGCTCAACTACCTCAAGAACATCCTCGCCAAGATCGACGCTCGTGTGGCGAACGCCCACGAGGCGATCCTGCTCAATCGCGAGGGCTTCATCGCCGAGTGCACCGCCGATAATTTGTTCGTCGTCCGCGACGGCTCGATCCTCACGCCTTCGCCACAGGACGGAGCACTCGAAGGGATCACTCGGGGCGTCATCCTGCAACTGGCGCGCGACGCTGGGATCGCCGCATCGGAAGCCCGACTGACTCGCTACGATTTGCACACAGCGGACGAGGCGTTTCTCACCGGCACCGGCGCCGAGCTCATGCCGATCGCCAACTTCGATGGCCGGCCCATCGGCCAAGGCGGCGTCGGCCCGATCACCACACAGCTGCGCAATAGCTTCCAGCAACTGGTCCGCGTCGAGGGCGAGCCGGTGTGGGAACCCCCGGCCGGATCCAAGCCGGCCAAATACATGCCGACACCCCTACGATAGGCCGCAGCGCCGATCATTCGAAGTCGTAGCCCAGGGAGCGTAGGCGTTCCTTGAGATCGTCGGACATCTCGACATTGCCGGGGCGGCCGAGGCCTTCGCCGATATCCTGGTACTTCGCCGCCAGATCGTCGAGGAGCTCGACCAGCTCGGGCGACGCCGGGGTATCGAGTCGTTCGTTCGGATCCGCCGCGAGATCGAACGATTGATAACCATCGTAATTGCGGTTGCGGCGAACGACTTTGGTATCGCGACGGCGCGCCGCCTGCATCTCCGAGTTGCCCCAATTACCACCGCCGTCCGCATTGAGCTCCGCGAAAACGGATCGATCCGGATCAACCTCGGCCAACCTCGCCATCCCGCTGCGCACCTGGGCCACGCCGAGCATCGTCTCCGGAACCTCCTCGCCAAGCAACGTCAGTATCGTCGGCGCGATGTCGGCGATGCTGCTCGGGGTCTCGACGCGCGCCGGTTGGAGACCCGGAACTCGCAAAATCCACGGCACCCACAGTTGCTCCTGGTACAAGCTGTTGCCGTGCGCCCACCTCCCGTGGTCGAGAAACTCTTCGCCGTGATCCGCAGTGACCGCAATCGCCGTCCGGTCGAGGCGCCCCGTTTCGCCGAGCCACTGCACCCACGCCCCGAATTGACGATCCCAACCGTAGATCGCTTTGTCATAGGCATCGATGAACACGCTCAACATCGGCGGGGTGTCGCTCTTGAAGCCCTTGATCAATTGTTTCGATCGCCCCCATTCGTAGGGTGCCAGGCGACGCTCGGTGAACTTCGGGTCCATCGGCTCCAACTCGACGTCGTAGCCATGGTACGGAGCATGGACGTCCAGGTAGTGAAGATAGAGAAACACCGGCTGGTCGGCGGGGACCTTTTCCAGCAACTCGCGCGCACGCGCGTTCAACTCCTCGGCTGTCGCCTTGCCCATGATCTGATAGTGGTCGAAACCGCGATCGATCCCGTGCTCACCGGCCAACCAGAAATTGGCGATCAACGCGATGTTGTAGTAGCCGGCTTGGTGCATCGCCTCCGCGAAGGTCTCCACGCGCTGCCGCACCGTGAACACCGACGGCTTGTCGCCGTTCTTCGCCCGCACCCCGTGCACCGACGGGTACGTCCCGGTGAGTACCGAAGCGGTCGAGGGTAGCGTCCACGACGCGGTTGCCCAGGTGTTGTCGAACACGACCGCTGACTTCGCAAAGCTGGTCAAGTTGGGGGCCGTCGAGCGACCGTATCCATAGATCGGCAGGCGATCGGCTCGCAGTGTATCGATCAGCAATATCTGCACGTCGAGCGGTCGCGACGGCAGACGGTCCGCCCGCAGTGTCAGCCAGGCGGACACGGCGGACGCGACTACCACTCCGGCAATCGCAACGCTTAGAAGCGGCCTCGCCGGCCCCCTGCGGAGTTTGCCAGTCACCTGCCCCCTACTCCCGCTCAGCCGCAACCGACCGCCGCCGCCCATAGCAGCCATCCAAGGCGGCTATATGTTCAGCGAGAAGTGCCTCGAGGTAGGTCCGGTAATGCTCCGGGATCGACGTTCCCGATGTCGGATTAATTTGCTCGCCGACATCGTCAGAAACATAGCGGTCGTCGCTCCGCACTCCGAGGAAGGTCATCGCGTCATGCAAGAATCGAGCCGGTCTCTCAGCCACATCGTCAAAGAAACCAACGAAAAGGTTACCAGTACCCAAACGCGTCCGCCAGCGTTCGTGATTGTCGACGTAGGCAGCGCAGCGGAGCTGGTAGTCGTCGCGGAAAAACGCCTTGAACTCATCCGCCGGTACATCCTCGACGCTGCGTCCGGTCTTGCGCACCAAGTCCTTCTTGGCATGAGACCACGCCCGTTCCACGGGGTCGCGCACCATCGTGATCACCTTGATCTCCGGATTGAGTGTCACCACCTCGTCGATCAAGTCGTTTTCCATCGCCGCATAGCTCGCCGTCGCCTCACCGCGAATGATCGGTCGATACAACTCTCCCGATCGCCGCAAACACAGTGCCGATTTCGCCAGGCGGCGCCACAGCGGCTCCTCGAAGAATTGTAGGTACCAGGAGAGACGACTCGATTCGAATCGGGGATCTCCCTTCGCCTCGAGTCGGGAGAAGAAGAACAGCTCCTTCGGCTCGCTCAGAAAGATCTGGGGATGGATTCGCAGGTAAGCGTGTAGCCAGGTCGTTCCCGTTCGTTGCGGGCCGACGATGAGAAAATCCGGGAACAACGCGAGATCTTCCGACCCGTCGGTCTCGACGTAACGGAGTTTGGAAATAATGTCGGCCGACAGCACGATCTTCGTAGGATCCCCGATTTGCCAGCCCGGATCTAGTCAGTCCGCTGAAAAACAGGACGCGAGAGAGGAACAACAAGATCCAGTCACACTTGGAGCTGAGCCGCTCATGGGCCAGCGTCGGCACCGGCCACTGCCCGCATGAAACAACGGCCGCATTGCAACGGACCGACTCGGCCAAATACCACGCCGCGATACGTGCAATCGGCTTTCACGGTAAGACGCCTTCCCCATTCGCCGTTGCACTGATCGCAAATCTTCGGCTCTAGTGCTTGTCGGTTGTGATGAGCGGTCGAAAAAGCGCCGCCTGACGAGTTTCGGAACCCTGCGCCCCTCTATTGCTGGACATAGCCCGACAGGCACAAATCAACGGAAGGAAGACCCAATGAGCGAAGTAACCGTACTCGGGGGCTGTGGTGTGGTCGGTAGCGTGGCGGTACGTACCTTAGTGCAACACAGCCCTGGCACGTCGGTCGTGATCGGTGATCAAGACGAAGCCCACGCGCAACGATTGATCGCCGAGCTAGGGGCCGATCGCGTCTCTTTCGCACGCGTCGATGCCGCCAATGTCGCTAGCGTTCGTTCCGTGATCGCCGGCAGCGATGTGGTCCTCAACTGCGTCGGGCCATTCTATCGCACGGTGCGCACCGTCCTCGCGGCCGTCCTCGAATCAAAAACCCCCTACGTGGATATCTGCGACGACGTCGACGTGACCCTAGACATCCTGGGCCTCGATAGCGATGCCAAACGAGCCGGAATCACGGCGTTGATCGGCATGGGCGCGTCACCGGGGATCACCAACTTGTTCGCCAAACATATCGCCGCGACCGAGATGGACGAAACCGTTTCGGTCGATATCTTCCACTGCCATGGTGGCGAACCGAATGAAGGACCCGGCGTGATCGGCCACCGCTTTCACTGCATGAGCATCGACATTCCGATGTATCTCGATGGCGAGCTTCGCCATGTGGGGTACTTCGACGAAGATGGAATCGCACTGCGCCAGGAGTTCGACTTCCCCATCCTCGGCCCGACTCCCCTCTTTCCGTACCCGCATCCCGAGCAGGTGACGTTACCGAGATTCATGAAGCTGGAGCAAGTCACCAACAAGGGATCGGTGATCCCCATCGAGTACTACCAACTGACCGCCGAACTGTGCCGCCTCGGGCTGGCGAGCCGCGAGCCGGTCGACGTCCAAGGGCAATCCGTCACACCGTATGACTTTGCGGTCGCCTACCTGATTCGCGAACGCGAGCGCCTGCTGCGCGAGACAGACTTCGGCTCGCAGCGCGGCTGCATGTCGGTGATCGTCAAGGGCATCCGGGCCGACCAGCCTCGCGAGGTGCGTGTCCACCTGTTCTCCGGGGGTAGCGGCCTCGGCGAGGGGACGGGCATGCCCGCCGCAGTCGGAGTGATGCTGATGCTACAGGGAAAGATCGAGACACGCGGGGTGCTGCCGCCGGAGGGTTGCGTGGATCCCGAGGATTTCCTCGCTTTGGCGATGAACGTCATGCGCACCGAGAACGAAGCTACCGACTCGGCGAAGGCCTCCTCCGTCGTTATCGAGAGCGTTGACGCGAATGGGGCGGTACAGCGGTCCGAGTTGTGAGGCAACGACTCCTAACCGAGCGTGCAACGCAGCGCGACGGATCCTCGTGAACTCGGATCTCATCCTCGCCTTCGATCACGGCACTTCTGGGATCAAGGCTGCCGTGGTCGATCCGAAAGGAGCTGTCCACGACTTCGTCTTCGAGGCGACGTCGACCAACTTCCTCCCGGGCGGCGGAGCAGAGCAGGATCCAGACGAGTGGTGGAACGCGGCGGTAGCGGCGACCCGGGCTTTGCTCGAGCGGACGCCGGCTGCCCGGCGCGCAATCCGGGCGGTGGCAGTGTCGAGTACGTTCTCCACGACGGTTGCCGTGGGAGCTGACAACCGACCCGTACTGTCAGCTCTCTCGTGGATGGATAGCCGGGGTGCGGCTGCGATCGCGCAGCGGGTCGGCGGCTTTCCATCAATCCTCGGCTACCACCTTCCGTACATCTGGAAATGGCTGCGCCGCACCGGCGGAGCTCCCTCCCTGTCCGGCAAGGACGATGCGGCCCACGTCGCCTTGATCGCCGATCGTTGGCCCGACGCATACCACGCGACCGAAGTGTTTCTGCCCAGCAAGGACTACTTGAACCTCAAGCTCACCGGACGACGCGCGGCATCGTTCGACTCAATGCAGCTATTCTGGGTCAGCGACACGCGCGATCCGTTCGATGTTCACTACACAGAAGACCTGATCAGCCTACTCCACATCGATCGAAGCAAGTTGCCCGAGATGCGGGGCTCAACCGACATTCTCGGTCCGCTGCAGCCGGACGCGGTCAGCGAGCTCGGCCTGAGCGAAGACGTGCTGGTCGTAGGAGGGTCGCCCGACCACCAGTGTGCGTTGCTCGGATCGGGAGCGATCCGGCCTTTCGAGGCACACTTGTACATCGGCACGTCATCGTGGATCGAGTGCCTGGTACCTATCCGCAAGACCGACCCGTTTCACTCGATCGCCCCGTTTCCAACCTTCACCCCCGGGCTCTACCAGTGCATCAACGAACAGGACCTGGCAGGCGGCGCGCTCGAGTTTCTGCGCACCAACCTCGTGGAGCGCGCCGGCAACCTGCTCGGCGCAGCCCCCGTCGCCGACATGTACGAACTCTTGAACGAGGTCGCCGATGGCGTCCCACCTGGTAGCAATGGCATCCTGTTCGCACCCTGGCTCAACGGCGAACGCACGCCCGTCGACGATCACCATGCACGCGGCGCATTCATCGGGTTGTCGACCACCAGCCGCCTCGACGACCTGGTCCGCGCCGTGCTCGAGGGTGTCGCCTGCAACACTCGTTGGAGTCTCGAATACGTCGAGCGCTTCACCAAGCGGCGGCTCGATCCGATCCGTATCATCGG
>Ga0114931_10002153_pt1 | contig 25083 bp, 16 predicted proteins | sample 2SBtaG_FD_89579 | JGI IMG/M metagenome (GOLD analysis project Ga0114931, IMG submission 89579) | Deep subsurface microbial communities from Kolumbo volcano to uncover new lineages of life (NeLLi) - 2SBTROV14_V59a metaG | ecosystem: Environmental > Aquatic > Marine > Volcanic | place: Kolumbo... | reverse complement strand
GGCTGCCGGGTGATTTCCATCAACTGGGGGCCCTGGGACGGCGGCATGGTGTCGGAAACCCTGAAAAAGGCCTTCACGCAGCGCAATATCGCGCTCATTCCAGAAGCACAGGGCGTTCGCTGCCTGCTGCTGGAGATGCTAAAACCGCCTGGAGAGCCCTGCGAAGTCGTGATCGGTGCCGGCCTGACGCCACCGGCTGCCCAGGGGCGTTTCGAAACAGGGCCCGCAGCGGCGCCCGGCCTGTCGCTGACCTTTAAACGCGAAATCGACATGCAAAACCACCCCGTGTTGAATTCACACGTCCTGGACGGCAAGCCGGTGGTGCCTTTCGCGCTGATGGCCGAATGGTGCGGCCACGGTGCTCTGCATGCAAACCCGGGCCTGCAATTCTGCGGTCTTGAAGACATGCGCCTGCTAAAGGGTATCCGCATCGATGCGCACGCCAAGGTCATCCGCCTGATGGCCGGAAAACCTGAAAAACGAAACCGGGCTTTTGTGGTGGATGTAGAGATCCGGGACGGTGTTTCGCAGGGCAGCGAAGTGGTCCACACGCGTGCCAGAACCCTGCTGGCCGAAAACTATCCGCCGCCGCCGGCGTTCGACCTGCCCAGGCTTACCACGAGCGAGGACTATCCCCGCGGCATGCACGAAGTCTACGACCAGATCCTGTTTCACGGCCGCCAGCTGCAGGGAATCCGCCGCATCGTCAGCAGCACGCAAGAGGCCATGGTGGCAGAGCTTGCTGCGGCACCACCACCCGCCCAGTGGATCCGCGAACCCATGCGCAACCATTGGCTCATCGACCCCCTGGTGCTGGATTCCGCCTTCCAGATGGCATCGCTCTGGTGCTACGACCATCTGGGCATGGTGTCGCTGCCAAGTTTCAGCCGCAGCTATCAGCAGTACCGCCGCAGATTTCCCCAAGAGGGCGTGACCGCCGTTTTCGAACTGCGCGCATCCTCGGACAGCCGCATACGGGCGGATTTTACTTTCCTGGATGCCGCCGGCACGGTTGTTGCGCGCATAAAAGGCTATGAAGCGGTGATGAGCGACACGCTTTTCAAGGCCTTTCGCGCCAATTCGGCGGCCTGACACGGCCGGTGTGGGACCGCCGGATAAAAACACCCACGGAAACCGCAAATCAGCGCGGCGGCCGGGTCCGGTTCAATTCTTCTGCCAGGCGTCCCGCTCCGTCCTGTCCTGCCGCGGCCTTTTCCGCCAGCTGCGTCCTGACATCCGCCGACTGTTTCATGAAACCTGCACCCTTCCGCTCACCTGCGGTAAACGCTCTGCCGCGACCGGGCCGCGGCCTTAAGTGTTTCCACGCGCACATCGACATAGTCATAGACCACGGCCCTGCGTTTGCCGGGCGCCGGCCGCAGCACCCGCCCCAGGTACTGCACCAGACGTCCGCTGAAACGGATGGGCGTGGTCAGAAACAGTGTGGTGAGGTTCTCGCAGTCAATGCCTTCCCGATGAGTTGACCGGTGGCCACCAGCACTTTGACGCGGCCGTTCCGGACCCTTTCAAGCACCTGGCGGCGCTCACTTTCGACCAAATCGCCGGTCAACAGGTCCGACTTCAGTTTGAACTTGAACCGTAGCAGGGACTGCAGGGTTTCACAATGGCGTTTGCGGTCCGAAAGCACCAGGCAAACACCACTGCCGGTATGTGCTGTCGCCGCCACGTCCGCGGCGATCAGCTGGTTGCGCGCATCGTCGCATGTCAGCTCCGCCAGCATCTTGGAGTACTCGGTCACCGGGTCGTGGAAGGGTTCGAAGCACGTTTCGCGGTAGACGACCTCCGCTTCCAGTACATCGCCGCTTTCCAGCAGGCGGTTCTTGTGAATGCGATGGTGCATGTGCCCCAGGTGCCAGAAAATCAGGTCGTCCAGGTTGTCCCGCCGCCAGGGCGTCGCCGTCAAGCCCAGCATGTAACGGGCGTCAAAGGCCGTCACCGCCTCTGTGAAAAGACGGCTGGGGCAGCGGTGGCACTCATCCACCACCAGAAAACCAATGTGCGGCGACACCTCCCGGGCACACTTGTACAGCGTCTGCACCAGGGCCACGCTGATTTTATCCCCCAGCCGCCGCCGTCCGCCGCCGAAGAAACCAACTTCCCGGGATGCGATACCGAGAAACGTCCCGATACGATCCACCCACTGGCGCGCCAGGTCGCGCGTGTGCACGATGACCAGGGCCGGCTGCCGCCTTCGAGCGACGGCCTGCAGCGCCATGACGGTCTTGCCGGAGCCAGTGGGTGCACACAGGGTACCGAAGTCCTTGGCACACATTGCATCCACGGCCCGCTGCTGAAAGTGCTTCAGGTTGCCGTTGAAGCTAAAAGCGACTTCCGGCAGACTGCGGCGCTTGTCGACAAGCGCAAAGCCGGTGCCCTGCCGCCGGCAGAGCTTGATCAGCTGGCGCATGTAGCCCCGCGGGATCTGCAGCCCGCCGTTGCGGCGATGTTCGTAAAACCGCAGCATCCGCGGCACACCGCGGTTCCAGCGCTGCATGCGGCGGTTTTCGACCCACTTGGGGTTGGGAAAGGCCAGGCGCTGCATCAGCGCCTTTTTCAGCTGCGCCGGCAGGTTATCCAGACGCAGATGGCTGTCCAGCGTAATTTTCAAGGGTGCGGATGCCGGATTCATGACGCTTTTTCTCGCGGCCCCGCCGCGGCCTTTTCGCGCTTGCCAAATAACAGCGCTGCATGGTATCCCATGGCCGCCAGGGTGACAAAAACCAGGCACTGGCGCGTGATCAGGGCACCGGCGGAAGCAACTGCCAGGCCCGCAGCACTGTTGTTCTTCAACGCCAGCCAGCACAGCAGCATGAGCAGGATGGCGAGCATGTCGGTATAGACGAAAAATCCCAGGCCGATCATGTACGGGTTAAAAGCGGAAAAAAGCGTGGTCAGAATCGCGACTCTCGGGCGCCGAAACAGGTCGAACAACAGGCGGTGTAACAAAACGTAGGTCGCCACGGCCGGCAGTATGGACAGCAAACGCAGCACCGGGATCCGAAAGCCGAAGAGGCGGCCCCACAGGCCATACAGCATGAAGGTGAGCGGCCCCGGCATTTCGTTGTAGTGCTTAAGCGTATCCAACGTCGGATGATGCCCGAACTGGCGCACCGTCTGCACGAAATGGGTCTCGTCGCCCCAAAGTGGGCGGTCCAACCCTGCAAAAACGACCAAGCCGGCGTTGAAAGCGATCAGCACCATGAACAACTGCCAGAAGGAACGTCTATACGCGGTCATCGCACGACTCTGTTGCGGCGTTTTCGATTGCAAGCCATGAGACGGTTTCGAATCTGTGCCATGCTCTTGGCAGCTTTGCTATGGAGCGTCATCGATAGCATAATCGCCTGCACAAGTAAAGGAAGGGCCGCACACGCGCCACACAGGATTTCGATGCAACATCCGACGGCGGGAAGGAGATCGATCCGCCGATGCGCCCGCTTGCGCCGAACCGCTTGCCTATCTGCAGGGACTGCTGTATAAGAAAGCCCTTTGTTCATCCGCAGAAAGGCATCGGAACCACCCCTTATCGATGAAAGACAGACCCGTTATCGCCGTGGTCGGCATGGCCGGTATTTTTCCGGGCGCTCCGGACCTGGATACTTTCTGGCACAACATCATGGCCGGCGTGGATGCCTGTGCACCGGTGCGCCCTGAGCGCTGGCCGCTGGATCCACGCGAAATGGTGCGGACGGCACCCGCCCCGGACCGCGCCTATGGGGCCAACTGCTGCCTGCTCGACGATTTGGGCTTCGATCCCCATGATTTTGATCTGGACGATGATTTTTCCGGGGGATTGGACCCGCTTCACCAGCTGGTGCTGCAAACCGGCCTGCAGCTGGCCGCAGACAGACAAGGCCCGGTCTTCAGGCCCGAAACCACCGGACTGGTACTGGCGTCCATCGCGCTGCCCACCGACGGCGCCTCCCGGCTTTCACGCCAACTATACGGACGGGCTTTTGCGGCCCGCCTGTTTGCAGAGCACCTGCCGAAAGAAGACCCGCCGGCCCTGACCGCCGGCGACTGCCGGGCCGCGCGCGTGACCGCCTTTCCGGCGGCTTTGCTGGCGCGCACCCTGGGACTGGGCGGCGGCAGCTACACGCTGGATGCCGCCTGCGCCTCCTCCCTGTTTGCAGTCAAGCTGGCCTGCGACGCACTGGCCGACGGGCGCTGCGACAGCATGCTGGCCGGCGGGGTCTCCCGGCCTGACTGCCTCTACACACAGGTCGGTTTCAGCCAGCTGCGGGCGCTTTCGCCCACCGGGCGCTGCGCGGCTTTCGACCGGCAGGCCGACGGACTGGTGGTTGGAGAGGGATGCGGACTGCTGCTTTTGAAGCGCCTGGATGACGCGCTGCACGACCACGATGAGATATACGGCCTGATTCGTGCCATCGGCCTTTCCAACGACATGCAGGGCAGCCTGCTGGCGCCCAGTGTCGAAGGACAGCTGCGCGCCATGCGCAGGGCTTACGATCAGGCCGGATGGCGGCCGGCCGATGTGGATCTGATCGAATGCCACGGCGCCGGCACACCGCGCGGCGATCTGGTCGAAGCGCGCAGTCTGGTTGAGCTGTGGGGGCCCTCCGGCTGGCGCCGTGGCCAGTGTGCCATCGGATCGGTGAAAACCAATGTCGGACACCTGCTGACGGCGGCCGGCGCGGCCGGTATGATCAAGAGCCTTCTGGCGCTCAGGCACAAAACACTGCCGCCTGCGGCCAATTTCAGTGCACTGCCCGCAGACAGCCCGCTGGCCGGCAGCCCCTTCCGGGTGCAGACCCGGCCGGCAAAATGGAAAAGCCGCGGCGCCGGCACGCCACGCAGGGCGGCGGTCAGCGCGTTCGGCTTCGGCGGCACCAACGCGCACCTGCTGCTGGAAGAATGGCAACCGGCAGTACGGACCTCCGGGGTTCGCGTGTCGGCCCGCCGGCCGCAGCGGACGCAACCCGCCGCCGACGTTTCGGTGGCTGTGGTCGGCATGGCCGCCTGCCTGGGGTCACTCAGCGACCTGCGGCAGTTCCAGGAAGCGGTTTTTCGCGGCCGCTCCATCATTGCCCGGCGACCGCGGCAGCGCTGGAGGGGCTGCGACGCACTGGCCGAACAGCTGCTGCAGGGGCGTGCGGCTTTCGGCGGCTACCTGCCCGATTTCACCTGCAACCCGCTGATGTTCAACATCCCGCCCAGTGAACTCCCCGACATTCTGGTGCAGCACCTGCTGATGCTCAAAACCGCTGCCGCCGCCCTGGCCGATGCCGGCATGCCCGCAAGGGCGCAGCGGCCGGACATGGGGGCCGTCATCGGTATGGGCTTCGACATGCAGGCCGCCGATTTCCACGTACGCTGGTCTCTGTCCAACGAGGTTCGCCGCTGGAACCGGGAACGCGGTCTCGGCATGGACGACGAAGCGCTGCACCGCTGGCTTGCGCTGCTGCAGGACGCCTGCGCACCGCCGCTGACCGCCACGCGCACGCTGGGCGCGTTGGGATCCATGGTGGCCAGCCGCCTGGCCCGGCAGTTCGGCCTGGGGGGACCCAGCTTCGTGGTGTCTTCCGAAGCGCTCTCCGGCTTGACGGCTCTCGACATCGGCGTGCAGGCCATCCGGCGCCGGACCATGGACAGCGTGCTGGTCGGTGCCGTCGATCTGGCGGGCGATGTCCGCAATGTGGCTCTGCAGGACCGCTTGCGCCGGCTCTCTGCCGGCAACCGCGTTTGTGCCTTCGACGTTGCAGCAGACGGCAGCCTGCCCGGTGAAGGGGCCGTGGCCCTGGTTTTAAAACCGCTCGAGACCGCCCTGGCCGACGGCAACCGCATCTATGCCGTTATCCGGGGCACAGGTTCCGCCAGTTCCGGGCGCAACATCGATTTCAACACCATGGCAGCGTCCTATCGCTCATCTTTGCGGCGGGCCGTCGATGCCGCCGGTATCCCACCGGCAGCCGTCGGGTACGTCGAAACGCTCGGCTGCGGCGACCCCGATGGCGACCGCCTCGAAGCCCGCGCGCTGGAAGCGTTTTTCCACTCTGTGCCGGATCGTACGCGCCATGCCTGCGCCGTCGGGGCACTTGCCCCCAACATCGGCCACACGGGCTGCGTCGCCGGCCTGGCCGGCGTGGTCAAGGCCTGCCTGTGCCTCTATCAGCAAATCCTCCCGCCGCTGGTGAATTTCCAGCGCCCGGCACCGGGGCTGTGGCCTTCGAAACGCTTTCATTTCCCGCCTGCCGCACAGTACTGGCTGCACAACCGCCAAGCCGGACCCCGTCGAGCGCTGGCCGGCGCCTTTTCCACCGACGGCAACTGCGCGCATGTGCTGCTGGAGGAGCTGGACCGCGGCAAGCTCCCGGCGCTTTCCGGGCCCCTCGAACGGTTCATTGAACAGGAACGCCGGCGGCCCTGCGGGGACGCGCCGGCGGCGCTCTTCGCGCTTTACGCCCGCAGCCGCGACGCACTGCCGCGGTTGCTGGACAACTTTTCCCGAAAAATTACGTCCTGGCGCTCCGACGGCCTTTCTCTGGAGGCAGCCGCCGGACGTTGGCACCGCGGAAATCGCAACCGGAAGCCCCCGGCCGCCCTGGTGCTGGTCAGCGAATCCTTCGAACGCCTGAACGCCCAGATCGAAACTGCACGGGCGGCCGTATGCGGCGGTGGTGCGCCGGCACCCGATGCGCTTAGCGGCATCTATCTGAACACCCCGCATGAAATCCAAGGCGGATCACTGGCGTTCGTCTATCCGGGATCGGGTAACACCTATCCGGGTATGGGCCGACGGCTGGGCGTCACATGGCCCGAGATTCTGCGGCAAATGGAACGTGAAACCCCATCACTGAAAGACCAGTTCCAGCCCCATCGCGTCATGCCCTGGCAACAGTCCTGGACACAAGCCGCCGCCGCCCGTGCCGAAACGCGCCTGGCCGACGACCCACTGGCCGTTATCTGCGGCCAGATCACCTACGCCACGCTGATAACGGCACTGCTCAGGCGACTGGGCATCGCGCCCCGGGCCGCCATCGGCTACAGCCTCGGGGAATCGTCCGCCCTGTTCGCATTGGGCGCCTGGCCGGACCGCGAGGGCATGCTGGGCAGAATGCGCGCCAGTGACCTGTTCAGCCGCCAGCTGGCCGGCCCCTGCGCTGCAGCCCGCAAGGCATGGCGCATCGACGCCAAGGTCCCCTTCAACTGGACCATGGCCATGGTCAAACGTCCGCGACAGGCCGTTCGCGAAGCCATCGCCGCCTTTCCACTGACGCGCCTTTTAATCGTCAACAGCGCGGCAGAGTGTGTCATCGGCGGTGAACGCCGCCAGGTGCAGGCGGCCGTCCAGGCGCTTGCCGCCGATGCCGTCTACCTGCGAGGCACCACCACGGTACACTGCGACGCCGTGCAAAGCGTCCGCGACGCCTACCGCAACCTGCACCGCACCACCACACGGCCCGTCGCCGGCATACGCTTTTACAGTTGCGCCTGGGCGCGCGCCTACGACCTCAACCCGGACACGGCGGCCGACTCGATCCTCGCCCAGGCCCTGGACGGCTTCGACTTTCCCGCGCTCATCCAGCGGGCTTATGCGGACGGCGTGCGCATCTTTGTAGAAACCGGGCCGCGCGCCTCGTGCACGCGCATGATCGCGGACATTCTGGCAGACCGCCCGCACCTGGCCATTTCGGCAAACCCGCCGGGACGCGACGAAATTGCCGGACTGCTGCACCTAGTGGCCCGGCTGCTGGTCCAAGAGGTCCCGGTCGACCTGTCCTTTCTATATGACAACGCCCGGAATGCCCACCCCCGGACGCAAGACCCGCCGGCGGAGCGACTTTTACATCTGCCGGTGGGCGGCATTTTGCCCATCCCGGACGCAGCCCGCCGCTGTCTGCGGCCGAAACCCCGTGAAACGGCACCTGGCACACCACTGCAGCCGGGATCCAAAGCCGTTCCGGCGCGCGCACTTGAACGCCTGCTGCAAAACAGTAACGCCACGGCCGCGGCCCACCGCAGATTCCTGCAACTCTCGGCCCGCCTGTTTGACAGCTATGCAGGCGCACTGCAGCTGTACACGGACCTCCATCGGCAGGTACCGGCCAGTCCGGCGGGACCACGCGTTAAAAACCCACCGGCCTTTTCCCGCGAGCAGTGCCTGGAATTTGCCACCGGCAGCGCGGCCAGGGTGCTGGGGCCCGAGTTTGCCGAGGTCGACCGCTTTGCCGCCCGCGTACGCCTGCCCGATGAGCCCCTGATGCTGGTCGACCGGATTTTATCGATCCACGGCCGCAAGGGTTCACTGGGACCGGGCAAGATCGTCACCGAACACGATGTCAAGCAAAATGCCTGGTACCTGGACGGCGGCCGGGCGCCGGTGTGCATCGCGGTGGAGGCCGGCCAGGCTGACCTTTTCCTGTGTGCCTACCTGGGTATCGATCTGGCGGTGCGCGGCAGACGCACCTACCGCCTGCTGGATGCCAGCGTCACTTTCCACCGCGGCCTGCCGGTGCCCAACGAAGTGGTCCGCTATGAAATCGAAATCGAAAGATTCGTGCGCCAGGGGGAAACTTACCTTTTCTTTTTTCATTTCGACGGTTATATCGGCGATCAGCGCCTGATCTCCATGCGGTCCGGATGCGCCGACTTCTTTACCGCCACGGAAATCGAGTCCTCCGGCGGTATCGTGCGCAAAGCGTCCGCACGGTCCCCGCAGCCAGGCAGGCTTCCCCAAGGATGGCGGCCGCTTGCGCCTTTTGAGGCCCGTGAAACTTACGATGAGCGCCAGATCGACGCCCTGCGCCGCGGGGCGCTGGAGCAGTGTTTCGGACCGGCCTTTGCCGGCAAATCCATCGCTCCCGGCCTGCGGCTGCCGGGGGGTCCCATGCGGCTTATCCACCGTGTACTTAAAATCGACCCCGCCGGCGGGCGCTACGGCCTGGGCAGCATCCGGTCACAGAGCGACATCCACCCCGACGACTGGTTTCTGACCTGCCATTTCGTCGATGACCGCGTCATGCCGGGAACATTGATGTACGAGTGCTGTGCCCACACGCTGCGTATCTTTCTGCAGCGTATGGGATGGCTCAGCGACCACCCCGACACCTGTTATGAGCCCGTTGCCGGTATTGCCAGTCGCCTGAAATGCCGCGGCCCGGTTACCCCCCGCACCCGCCACGTGGTCTACGAGATTGAAGTCAAGGAACTGGGGTACGGCCCGGAGCCCTATGCCGTGGCCGACGCTCACATGTTCGCCGACGACCACTACATCGTCTCTTTCGACGACCTCACCCTGAAAATGACCAACGTCACACAAGCTGAAATCCAGGCGCTGTGGCCCCGGACCCGACCCGGTCCGCTTTTCGACCGTGCGCAGCTCGAAGCTTTCGCCCGCGGCCGGCCCTCGGCCTGTTTCGGCCAGGCTTATGCACGCTTTGACAACGGCGACTTCGTAGCACGCCTGCCGTCGCCGCCGTTTCTTTTCCTCGACCGCGTTACCGACGCCGAACCGCCGGCCCTGCAGCTGGCACCCGGCGGCTGGATCACGGCCGAACATCACGTTCGGCCGAGCAACTGGTACTTTGCCGCCGATCGCAACCCGCACATGCCTTACTGCGTGCTGCTGGAATGCGCGCTGCAATCCTGCGGATGGCTGGCCGCCTATCTCGGATCGGCGCTTGCCAGCCGGGTTGGTTTGCACTTTCGCAATCTCGGCGGCCAGGGCCACCTGGCAGCCGACGTCGGCCCCGGCCCACAGGAACTGTGCCTGCGGGCCCGCCTGACCAAGGTCAGCCAGGCCGCCGACATGATCATCGAACATTTCGATTTTGAAATTCTGACAAGTGACCAACCGGTATACACCGGCAGCACCTACTTTGGTTTTTTCACCCGTCGGGCGCTGTCGCGGCAAAATGGCATTGCAGATGCCGAGTCGCGTTGCTGGCAGCCCGCCAAACCGGAAATCGCGGCTGCATCTTTCTGCGATTTCAAGGACATCCCGCCGCTTACCCCGGCAGCGGCGGCGGAAGGCCCTCCGAGCGATCCCGCCCGGGGCCTGCGCATGCCCGCTTCCGCCCTGCGCATGCTCGATCGCATCGAGGCCTACATTCCGGACGGCGGCCCCCACGGGCGCGGCTATATTCGCGGGATCAAACATGTGAACCCCGACGAGTGGTTTTTTGCGGCCCACTTTTTCCAGGATCCGGTCTGGCCCGGTTCCCTGGGAATAGAAGCTTTCATCCAACTGCTGAAGCACGCGGCACTGGCACGCTGGCCACAGCTCGCAAAGGGCCACTGCTTTTCACTGGTCGTCGGGAAAGCGCACCGTTGGGTCTACCGCGGCCAGGTCACCCCGCAAAACCGGCACGTAACCGTCGAAGCCGTAATCCATCGCATTGACCCGCCGCCGCAACCGCGCCTGCTGGCCTCCGGATTCCTGAAGGTGGATGGCCTGTGCATCTATGAAATGCAGGATTTCGGTATTGCCCTTGTGCCGCAGCACTGAGCACGTTATATTTGTATGCCCTAAAAAAAACACAACATCATTTACCCCAGGTATAATCGCAAGATGCTTTTTTCGAATGTCTATATCGACGCCTTTGGCTACGAGCTGGCGCCCAACGTGCTGACTTCCGAAGACCTGGAGGAGCGCCTGGCACCGCTGTATGCCAAACTCCACTTTCAGCCGGGGCAACTCGAAGCGCTCACCGGAGTGCGGGAGCGTCGCCTGTGGGGCGCGGATTTCACCATGAGTCAGGGGGCGCTGCAGGCCGGCCGCAAAGCCCTGGACCAGTCGGCCGTGGACGTTTCTGACATCGGCATGCTGGTTTACGGCGGCGTCTGTCGGGACTGGCTGGAGCCGGCCACGGCCTGTGAAGTCGCCCATCGCCTGGGTGTGGGCCCCGAAGCCCAGATCTACGATGTCTCCAATGCCTGCCTGGGGATTTTAAACGGCATGCTGCAGGTCGCCGCCGCCATCGAACTCAAGCAGATCGAGGCCGGTATGGTGCTCTCCTGCGAGTCCTCGCGCCAGATCATCGACATCTCGGTTCAGCGCCTGCTCGAATGCCCCACCATGGAGATGTTCAAAAAAACCGTGGCCACCCTGACCGGCGGCTCGGGCGCGGTGGCCGTCGTTCTCACCGGCGCTGCGGCCAACAACCGTGGGCACCGCCTGGCCGGCGGCGTTGCGCGCAGTGCGCCGGCCTATCATGACCTCTGCCGCTGGGGTCCGGAGCACGGCCGCCTGGCTGAAGGCACGCATTTTATGGAAACCGATTCAGTGGCGGTGCTGAACCACGGGGTGGCCCTGGGCATCGAGACTTTCAAGGCTTTTCGCGCTGAACTGGCCTGGCCGGCGGACCTGCCCGACAAGGTGATCTGTCACCAGGTGGGCGCCACCCATCAGCGGACCATCCTGGAAAAGCTGGGCATCCCGGCGCACAAAGACTTTTCCACCTTTGCCTACCTGGGCAACATCGGCACGGTTTCGCTGCCCATCACAGCGGCCATTGCCTCTGAACGCCGGTTTCTCAAGCACCGCCAGCGAGTAGCCTTCCTGGGCATCGGCAGCGGGCTCAACTGCCTGATGCTTGGGCTGGAGTGGTAGGCCCATGCCGCCAGAACAACCAAACCGGCCGCCAAAAAGCACCCGCAAAGAAGCGGCCACCCAAAACCAGCGGTACTTGGCCGGACACTACCCTTTCCGGTCCCACTTCCTGTCTTTGCACGGCCTGCGCTACCATTACCTCGATGAGGGAAGTGGCCCGCCGGTACTGATGCTGCACGGCAACCCCACCTGGTCCTTCTACTTCCGCCACCTGATATGCGGTTTGCGGGATTTCTGCCGGGTGATCGTGCCGGACCACATGGGCTGCGGCCTGTCGGCCAAACCACGGCTAGGCGGCTACGATTTCCGGCTTCAAAGCCGCGTGGACGATCTGGAAGCACTGATCGACGCGCTGGGCATCCGGCGCGGCGTCACCCTGGTGATGCATGACTGGGGCGGTATGATCGGCATGGCATGGGCTGTGCGGCATCCCCGGCGCGTCGCACGCCTGGTGATTCTGAACACGGCCGCTTTCCTGCCGCCGGGCGGCAAAAAACTCCCCCTGCGGCTGCAGCTGGTGCGCCGGGGCGGCCCCCTGGCCGCCGGCGCGGTGCTGGGGCTGAACCTTTTTGCACGCGCCGCGGTTTACATGGCGCCGGCCCGGCCGCTTAGGCCCGAAATCCGGCAGGCCCTGCTGGCGCCCTACGCCACCCCGGCAAGCCGCCTGGCGACACTGTGGTTCGTGCGCGACATCCCGCTGTATCGTTGCGACCCGTCCTATGAACTGGTCCGGAGGGTCGATGGCGGCCTGCAGCGCTTTAAAGACCGGCCGGCGCTGATCTGCTGGGGAGCTAAAGATTTCGTATTTGACACAGACTACCTTGCCGCCTGGCGCCGGCGCCTGCCGCAGGCCGAAGTGCATGTTTTTAAAAATGCCGGCCACTATCTGCTGGAAGATGCACCCCAGGCGGTCAGCGCGCGGGTGCGGCACTTTCTGCAAAAAAACGCCGGGGCGGTTTATCGGTCATGAGCGCAGCCTTCAACATCGCCGAACTGCTCAGCAAGGCCGCACGCGCCCATCCCCACCGGCGGGCGGTGGTTTTCCCGCACTCCCGCGACCGGTTTGGGCGCGTGGCCTATACCCACCTGACCTTCGCCCAGCTGGAGCGCGAATCCAGCCGCCTGGCCCGGGCACTTGGCGCATACGGCCTGGCGCCCGGCATGCGTACCATTGTGATGGTGCGACCGAGCCTGGACTTTTTCGTGCTGACCTTCGCACTCTTCAAGGCCGCAGCCGTACCGGTGGTCGTCGATCCGGGCATGGGGCTCTGGCGTATGCTGCACTGTCTGCAGTCCAGCCGGCCGCAGGCCTTCATTGGCATCCCGCCGGCGCATGCCCTGCGAAAATGCTTCCCCAAATTTTTCCGCAGCGTGTCGGTCTGGGTCACGGTGGGGAAACGATGGTTCTGGGGCGGCACGACCCTGGCGCACCTGTCGCGGTCGCCATTTGCACCGCTTTCGCCGACCACCACCGGCGCCGACGACACGGCGGCCATTTTGTTCACCACCGGCAGCACCGGTCCGGCCAAGGGCGTTGTTTACACGCACGCCAACTTCCGGGCCCAGATCCACCAGATACGGGAGGCCTTCGGCATCCGTCCGGGGGAAATCGACCTGCCCACTTTTCCATTGTTCGCGCTGTTCGACCCGGCCCTGGGCATGACCGCCGTCATACCGGACATGGACCCCACCCGGCCGGCGCACGTGGATCCGCGCAAAATCATCGAAGCTGTCACCAATCACGGCGTCACCAACATGTTCGCCTCCCCGGCCCTGCTGGACCGCGTGGGGCGCTACGGCCGGGCCCACGGCATCAAACTGCCCTCCTTGAAACGCGTGGTGTCGGCCGGGGCGCCGGTGTATCCGGCAAACATCGCGCGCTTTGCCGGCATGCTGGCTGCGGGCAGCGAGATCCATACGCCTTACGGCGCCACCGAGGCCGTCCCGCTGACATCCATCGCCAGCGCCGAAATTCTGGGCAAGACCCGGGAACTGAGCGAACAGGGCTACGGCATGTGCGTGGGGCGACCGTTGGCCGGCACGCGGCTGCGCATCATTACGATCAGCGACGGGGCCATCGAAAACTGGCGACCGGAACTGGAGATGCCCGATGGGGAAATCGGCGAAATTGCTGTTTGCGGCGACCTGGTCACCCGCCGCTATTTCGAGAACCCGGCTGCCGACCGGCTGGCCAAGATTGCAGACGGCGACCGTTGCTGGCATCGCATGGGTGACCTGGGATGGATCGACAAACGGGGCCGCCTGTGGTTCTGCGGCCGCAAGAGCCAGCGTGTCGTCATGCAGCGGCAGATGCTCTACACCGTGCCCTGCGAAGCGATCTTCAACCGTCACCCCGCCGTACGGCGCAGCGCGCTGGTGGGCATCGGGCGGCCGCCGCACCAGCAACCGGTCATGTGCGTCGAGCTGCGCCGGCGGGTCAAGCGCGCCGCAAAAGCCAAAATCCAGCGTGAACTGCTGGCACTGGCGAAGCAGACCCCATTAACCGCCGCCATTTCCACCATTTTACTGCATGCCGACTTTCCGGTTGACATTCGCCACAATTCGAAGATATTTCGTGAAAAGCTGGCAGTCTGGGCGCAAAAGCGGCTCGGCCCGGATGCTGAAACCAGAAGATAATCTGACACAGCGGAGAGAATCCATGGGCGCCGACCCGGTTTTCATTCTCTTAACCATCCTGGCAGCGGTTCTGATCGGCTACTGGATGACCCATCAGGCCAGAAAAAAGCGGCGCCCGCCGCGAACGGCTGGCATGCCGCCGACTGCCCGACAATCCCAGGGAGAAAAAAACGCAATGTTAACGGAACTCAACGCCGAACTCGACCGGCTCGGGGCCCTGCTGCAACCGACGAAGCAGACCGAGCCGGGTCCCCAGATGCATGTATTGAAAAGTCTTCAACTGATCAGCGGGCAACTCACGCAGCTGCACAAACGACTGCAAGTTCTGGAACGTAAGGCCGCCGTTGATCAGCTCCGTGAGAAACAGTACGAAAAGCACTGAGAAAGGTGATTTCAAAATGTCTGCGTGGGCTGGCCCCCCGCATGTCCTGTGCAGCGCCGATTTTGGGCTCCGGAAAGAATTAAACCCACGCTCTAAGGCGTCTTTTTGCCCGTGTTCGGCGTTGCCTCAGCAGTTACGACCCAACAGGGTGCGCCCGCTGATGCGCCTTGCAGACGGACAAAAATTCGGTGCTATATCTGTGGATATTATTCTTACCGTGACCCTTAAACAAAACCGTATGGAAGGAAATCATTATGGAACTTGAAGGTAAAAAAGTCGCCATACTTGTGGAGCAGATGTTCAATATCCAGGAATTCTGGTATCCCTACTACCGCCTCAAGGAGGCCGGAGCACAGGTCACCGTGATAGGCTCGGGCAGCGCCATGGTCTACGCGGGTAAAGACGGCACAACGATCAAAGTCGATCGCAACGCCGACCAGGTGGCGGCCGCTGATTTCGACGCCGTTGTCATCCCGGGCGGTTACGCACCGGACATGATGCGCCGCCATGCGCCCATGGTGCGGCTGGTGTCCGACATGTTCGCGGCCGGCAAGGTGGTGGCCGCCATCTGCCACGCCGGTTGGATGCTGGCTTCGGCGGGCATTCTCACCGGCCGAACGGTCACCTCGTTTTTCGCCATCAAGGACGATGTGACCAACGCCGGCGCGACCTGGGTCGACCGCGAAGTCGTCGTCGACGGCAACCTGATCACCAGCCGCATGCCCGACGACCTGCCGGCCTTCCTGCGCGCCATCATCGCCGGAATGAAAGGGTAAGGGCTCGCTCAGGAATAAGTTCGCAGATTTTTGGTGTCGCGGCGCCCGGCCGGCAAGGCGCGAAAGTGCAGGCATATCAGGAATATGCCGAGCTTTCGCAACGTAGCCAGGCTTCGATGCAGCGGCGATTAAAATGGTAAGATATTTTTGCGTGCGCCCTCAATTGCTCGTCGGAGCCCATGATCATTTTTCTGCGGGTTATTGGCTGCACTTTCGCGCGCCACGTTACTGTCAATCATTATGTCTAAGGCCGGCAACCGGTATCGGCACCCCTCATCCGGAGCACTATCGACCGCCACGGTAGCGCGCATCGAGGATCACCACGCGCCCGCGGTCGGTGGCGGAACGAATCAGGCGGCCAATTCCCTGCCGCAGCTTGATATCCTTGTCGTAGTGGTAACGCCGCCAGTAGCGCTCGGGCGGGAACATTGCCCTGCGGGCCAGCAGTACCGGATCCTGCGGCGACGGATAGGGTATGCGCGTGATGATCACCTGGGTTAAGGTGTCGCCCTTGAAATCGACACCGTACCAGAACGTATCGACCCCCAGCAGCACGCTTTCCTTCACGCTGCGGAAGGAGTCGCAGAGGCCCACGATGGAGCGGACGGGCTGCTGTACCAGCAGCGGCAGGGCCGCAGCCTGCATGGCCGGCTGGATTTTGCGGGCAATGACGGCCAGATCGCTGTAACTGGCAAAGAGCACCAGCGTCCGCCCCCTGTTTTTCCTGATCAGCTGCGGCAGGCAGGTGGCAACCGAATCCAGCCATGCCGCCTTGTTCCCATAGCGGCCGCTGACGGCATCGTCGGGCACCACGATCTCAAGACGGTCGTTAGAAAAGCACGTCGGGAGAGATTGAAACCGCACGCACCGCGGACGACCGCAGGGGCCCTCGAGCGGTTCGTCCAGTCCGACGATTTCGCTGAAATCATCGAAACGCTCTTTAAAGCGCAGGGTAGCGGCGATGAATACGACGCTGTCGCGCTTTCTGTAAATGTTTTCACGAATGATCCCGCCGACTTCCACCGGTGCCGCCGCCAGCACGTGGCGCCGTTTGAAAAGCCGGTAGGTCAGAACGCTGTTTTCCAGTGCCGTGCACGTACCGATCTGATGCAGGCAGTCCCCGTAATTGGTCAGCAGCCTGAGCTCCGCACGCATCTTGCGGAAGGTCCGCAGTGCCACCTTGAGGACACGGCGGTTTTCCTCTTCCAGCAGGATCTCCAGCCCGCGCCGGACGGTTTTCAGGGCCGCCTGGATCGCCTGCAGATGGTCCAGCAGCCGCCCCTGGCGGTAACGTGGGTGCACCGTCGGCAGCACGGCCTCCGCCATGGGCCGCAGCGACGGGTCGATGCGGCGCAGCACATCCCCCAATACGTCCGTTTCGTGTCGCAGCCGGTCGATGCCTCCCAGGGCATCGCTCACCGTCGACCGCAGCGTAGCCGGTGCGCGACGGCCGATTTTTTGCAGGCTGCGTGCGAGATAACCGCCGGCCTTGGCGACGTCGGCCGTATCGGCTTCCAGGGTGTGTGCATTGCGCACCGCAGACTCGAAATGATTGGCCTCGTCAATGATGCAATGTTGGAATCGTCCGGCGAGCACGGGATCCTGCTCCAGCAGCGCCAGCTTGTGATGGTTGGTGACCACCAGGCGCGCACTGCAGGCCTGGGCGGCGGCGGCCTGCGCGGGGCAGGACAGGTGTTTTGGTGTGCACCCGCTGCGGGCGCTGACCAGATCCCGCACGTGGCTTAAAAACAGGTCGTTATCGAGAACGCTGCGCACTGCGTCCCCGATGCCTTCGACATCGGCTTGGCGGTACTGGAAGATGCTGTTTAAAAAGTAAAGCCAGCTGAGCAGGCGGCCGCCGCGGTCGCCTTCTTCATAAGCGTCATCGAGCTTCTGTGCACACACATAGCTTGATTTGCCCTTGAGCAGCGCAGCCGGTATGTCGGCATAGAGTCCGCAGCTCTTTCTGGCAACAGCGATTTCCCTGGTAAAAATCTGCTCCTGGAGGTTTTTGGTATAGGTGGAAATGATCACCCGCGCGTGAGGGTTGCGGTACAAAAACTCCAGCGCCGGGATCAGGTACCCCTGGGTTTTTCCAGTGCCGGTGCCGGCCTCTAGGCAGAGGATACCGCTTTCGTTGAAAGCGCGCGCAATGCTGTTGGCGAAAGAGGCCTGCAGCGGCCGGAACTGAAAACCCGGCGCATGTTCTGCCAACTGCTGGAAGCGCTCGGCGAGCGCATCCTCCGGTATGCTGCGGCACGGCGGCTTTTCGTCCGGCTCCGCCCCGGGAATGGCCGCACGCTGCAAAAACGCCTGCCAGTTCCCGGTATCCGGACGGCTGCAGGGATCGAAAAGCCCGCCGAAGAACTCACGGTAGCGGCGTGCGGTCTGCACCAGCAGCGTACCGAACAGCGAGTCGCTCTTTTCAAGAAAGTACCGCAGCGCCGGCGCCGCGGCATGCTGGCGGTCGCTGAGCAGCCGGCCGGTCAGGTGTTTGAAAAGATCCATGGACAGCTGCACCTGTTCGGCGGCGGAAAAACTGATCTGTTCGCGGTCTTTGCCGTGGATGTATGACCACAGGCGGCGCGGCGCGTGGCTGTGCAGATGAGGCACCAGAAACTCAGCGGCGAAGTTTAAGTCCAGGCAGCGCGCAACGCCGCAGAACGCAGCCAACTCGGCCAGATCTTCGCCGCTGTTCAAGGTCAGGATAAAAGGCGCATCGGCCAGAAAACACCGGATCTGCTCCCGGACTTCATCTGCCGGCGGCGCCCGGTGCAGCTTTTCCCGGGAGAGATTGGAGCGGTAGCGCTCGCCAGCGCCGAAGGCGGTGTAGGAAACCAGGGAGCTGAAGCGCCGCCGCGCTTCTGCGGGGGCAACGATGGCGGCGGCAAGTGCGTAGATGCGGTTTCCGTCGCAGGCCTGCCGGCCGCAGTGCGCGTACACAAAGGGGAGTTTTTCGATTTTTTCGCCAAATGGCGCCAGCATTGCGCGTCTCGTTTCATTCAAGCCGTGTCGACGATCTGCGCCATGCGCGCCACAATGTCAGGGACATCCGCCGTGGATACGCCGGGAAACCAGATCTTTTGCGGGTAGATCAACACATTGGGCCCGTCCGCGCACAGACCCAGACAGCCGGACGGCGACACCCGCACTTTGCCCCGCCAGCCGCGGTCGCCGACTTCCTTTTTCAGCGCCGCACGCACCTGGGCGCTGTTGCCATCGGCGCATGACTTACGGCGGCCCTGGCGATCGTTGGTACAGACCAATACGTGGCAGATGTAGGGTGACTTGCGCGTGTTGGGCATCAATAGAATCCTTTCTCGTAACCGGGCTGCTGCATCCCGCAAGGGCCGCCGCTCAGTTGCCGGCCCCCTGCCGGAAGACCCGCCAGCAGCCACTGTAGTATCCCAGGCTAGACAGAAACAGTGCGCCTCCGATGGTGATGTAGACAGGCGCCAGCAGGTATTTGGGAATCGGTGAATGGCGCAGGGAAATTCCCAGGGCAACCATCACCACGATGATCAGATAGCTCCTCCAGGCCTGAAAGGCAAAGATACAGCTCTTGGCCGGCAGGCGGCAAACGCGGGCAATGTTTTTACCGGCAATTTTCGAAAACCCGAAACGATAAACGAGCAACGCACCTGCCAACCCGCACAAAGCGATCGTGACGCCCAGCTTGATGGGGACGGCGCGCAGCCATGCATAGCCCATACGGCAGAGCACCACACCCACCGCGCTCCAGCTGATGCCCGCCAGCACCAGCAGCCAATGTTTGGAAACGCCCGGTTTGTAACGCTGCAGGGTCATCATACGCTCCACGCATGCCTTGTGGGCCGTGCGTTGATTTGTTGTCATTTTCAATATACCAACTGCCAAGGTTGCCGTCAACTGCCGTCCAATCGCACGCTGTGACCGGCGTATCCGCCGGTCCGATCTGTGCTGCACACCTAATTCACTTGACCCGCAAACGCCCTTTTGGCATACTCTTTTTTTGAAAGGATTTTTGAAAGGAGAGGAAACCCATGCGCTGGAAACAATTTTTAACACCCGTAAAATCCATGGACGACGCCAAGGCCCGGGATTTCATGCAAACCCGTTCGGCCGAATCTTTCACCATCCTGGATGTCCGCCAGCCAGAGGAGTACCAGGCCGGTCACCTGCCGGGCGCCAAACTGATACCGCTTCCCGAGCTTTCAGAACGCCTGGGCGAGATCAACCCCCAGAAGCCTACCCTGGTCTACTGACGGGTGGGCGGGCGCAGCCGGGTGGCTGCGCAAATGCTGGCCGGCAAAGGCTACCAGGTATACAACATATCCGGCGGAATCAAGAAATGGGACAGCCCGGCCGCCTATGGCCTGCCGGAACAGGGGTTAGAGCTCTTTAGCGGACATGAATCCCCCCAAGAAACGCTGACCGTGGCCTTCGCCCTTGAAGAAGGCCTGCGCGAGTTTTACCTGTCCATGCGCAAACAGGTGCAAAACAACGATGTAAAACAGCTTTTCAGCCGCCTTGCGGCCATCGAAGTCAAGCACCAGGAACGCCTTTTGAATGAATACAACGCGCTGTCGGGCGAAGCGTGGACCCGCGAGGCATTTGCCGCAAAACAGGCGGCCCCGGCCATGGAGGGTGGCTTGACCACCGCAGAGTACCTGCGCATCTTTGACCCGGACCTCGAATCGACGGCCGACATCGTTTCGCTGGCCATGTCCATCGAAGCCCAGGCTTTCGACCTCTATCAGCGTGCGGCCGAAATCGGTTCCGACCCCCACAGCCGATCCGTGCTGAAACGTATTGCCGAAGAAGAGCGCACCCATATGGCGCAGCTGGGGAAGCTCATGGCGCAACTGAGTGACGACGACTGAATTCATCCGAAACGGTTCATCCAGCCAAGGGAGAAAGCATGCCCAGACATCTCGTGCTCATCGGCGGCGGTCATGCGCACATGGTAACCCTTGCCCATCTGCGGAACTTCACGCAAAAAGGCCACCGGGTCAGCGTAATCGGGCCGTCACCCTATCACTACTATTCAGGCATGGGCCCGGGCATGCTGGGCGGCACCTACACCCCGGAGGAAATCCGCTTTGCCACGCGCCATGTGGTCGAGAAAAACGGGGGCACATTCATCACGGACAAAGTGTTGCGCATCGATGCGCGCCAGCGCGAAATTTTCCTGGAATCCGGCCAGCACCTGCCTTACGATGTACTGTCCTGCAACGCCGGCAGCTACGTTCCGCAACCGCGGATGACCGCCGCCAGCGCCGACATTTTCGGTGTCAAGCCCATCGAAAAACTGATCGATGCACGCACGCGCATCCTCGAAAAGGCTGGACAGCGGCATATTTCGGTCGGTATCGTGGGCGGCGGCCCTTCCGCGGTGGAAATTGCCGGAAACGCCTGGCAGCTGGCGAAACGCCATGCCGCCCACATGCCGGACATTGCAATCTTCGCCGCCAGCCGCCTGATGAACACCTTTCCGGACAGCATCCGCAAAATGGCCGTACGTTCCCTCACGCGGCGCAGCATCCAAATCCTCGAACACAGCCGCGTGAACGAAATCACAGATGGCCGGGTCCGCCTTGAAAACGGCCGCGAGCAGGCCTGCGACCTGATTTTCCTGGCGCTGGGTGTCAAACCATCGCAGATTTTTTCCCGCTCCGGCCTGCCCACCGGACCCGACGGCGGCCTGCGTGTCAACCGCTACCTGCAGTGCGTGGCCTACCCGGAAATATTCGGCGGCGGGGACTGCATCTACTTCGAGGACCACCCTCTGGACAAGGTGGGTGTTTACGCCGTGCGCCAGAATCCGGTCTTGTATCACAATCTCATGGCTTCTCTGGAGGACAGGCCGCTTGAGCCTTTTCATCACGGCGGCACCTATCTGCTGATCTTCAATCTGGGGGGCCGCCGGGGAATTTTGCACAAGTCGGGCATAACCTTCGGCGGCTGGCCGGCGTTTATCGCCAAGGACTACATCGACCGCCGCTTCATGCGCCGCTTTCAGGCTATCGAGTGAGGCCGCTGCAAATACCGTGTATACAAAAAAAGAAGCGAGGGGGGTGAAACCACCAGCCATGAAAACTTTCATCAAGGTCATGAAAGCCCTGTCCGACCCCAACCGTGTCAAGATTGTAAAGATGCTGCAGGTTAAAACCATGTGCGTCTGCGAGCTGCAGAGCGCGCTGGGTATTTCCCAGCCGAGTGTTTCCAAGCATCTGAGGATCCTGGAGGACGCCGGCCTGGTGGACTTTCAGAAGGACGGCCTTTGGGTCAACTATTTTCCCGCCGACGACCGCAGCAACCACTACGTGGCCAGCATGCTGGACAATCTGCGCCACTGGCTCGACGACGATCCGCAGGTCGCTGAGCTGCTCAAGAAAGCGCCCTTTCTGAACCGTGAAACGCTCTGCGGCAAGTAGCTCCCTTTGTGCGCCTTTTCTTGCACGTTCATGCGGCAGATCGACGCACCACCCTCTGATGCCGGTTTAACGCCGACCAGCCGGTCTTTAGGCGTTGACCGCACGTCAAGGACAACCATCCATGCTGCAAATCTCTGACAGAGTCTCCCGCATTGCCGCCTCCCAAACGGTTCGGATCGGCGAACTGGCACTGGCGATGCAACTTCGGGGCCGCGATGTCATCCAGCTGGCCACCGGTGAGCCGGACTTCGACACGCCGGCTGTCATCAGAAACGCCGCCATAGACGCTATTTCCCGCGGAGCCACACGCTATACACCGGTCAGGGGCACGCCTGAAATCAGGGCGGCCGTCTGCCGCAAACTGTCCCGCGACAACCAGCTCCACTGCACCGATGACCAGGTCATGGTCACGGCCGGTGCCAAACAGGCGCTGGCGCTGGCGTTGGAAGTCCTGGTCGGTGCCCGCCAGGAGGTCATTGTCCCGGCGCCTTACTGGGTGAGTTATCCGGAAATGGTCAAACTGGCCGATGGCATACCGGTGTTTACGCCCCTGAGGGCCGATCTGGGCTACAAACTCAGCCCGGACGACCTGTCACGGGCGATTAGCGCGCGCAGCCGGGTGCTGATCCTGAACACGCCCGGCAACCCTGCCGGCAATGTCTATACTCGTGAAGAATTGCTTTCCATCGCCGATGTCTGCCGCCGGCACGGCATCCGCATTCTCTCGGATGAAATCTACGAAAAGATCGTCTTTAACGGCCGGCACCACAGCATTGCCGCATGTGACCGGCGCATCGCCGACCTGACAGTGACCATCAACGGCTGTTCCAAGGCTTTTGCCATGATCGGCTGGCGAATCGGATACGCCGCCGGACGCGCCGATATCATCGCCGCCATGGCCAAGCTGGCCGGCCAGCGCACGACCTGCCCCAGCTCCATCTCACAGGCCGCAGCGTCCGCCGCTCTTGACTGCCGGCCGGGAACCATCTCTGACATGACGGACGCCTACCGGCGGCGCCGGGACCTGATGGTCGCCGGCCTGAACGCCGCCGGCATCCGTTGCCGCAAGCCGGCGGCGACCTTCTACCTGTTCGCCGACATCCGGAACCTGCTCGGCAGAAAATACCGCAAACAGGAACTTACCAGCTCCCAGGATTTCACCATGCGGCTGCTGGAGCATGCCGGCGTGGCCGTCGTGCCCGGTGAAGCTTTCGGTGCACCACACCACATCCGGTTGAGCTTTGCCGCCGCCCGCAAAACCATCGAACAGGGAATCGAGCGCATCGCAGCTTTTATCGGCCAGTTGTCGTGATCGCTTTTCATGCCCAGCCTGAAACCTTCCGGCAGCGCCCCGTCGCTTGACAACCTTCCGGATCAGTGCAATCTTTCAGGCGCGGCACGTATCCATGCAGCTTAAAACCGCTTTTGCACGCAGGCAATATGTGAACCCGAACAGTCACGAGGACACAACCCCGGCACCATCCGCCAGGCTGGTGCTGACCGCGCTGGGAGTGGTGTACGGCGATATCGGGACGAGCCCGCTTTATGCCGTGCGCGAGTGTTTCCGGAGTGCGGGCGGCCTGGCGGTCAGCGCCGCCAACGTATTGGGGATTCTTTCGCTCATCTTCTGGTCGCTTATTCTGGTGATCTCGCTGAAGTACCTGCTCTTCGTCATGGACGCCGACAACCGGGGCGAAGGCGGCATCCTGGCGCTGACCACCCTGGTTCTCAGAATCCACAAAATCAAACCAGTACGCCTTCTGGTTCTGGGCACACTGGGACTGTTCGGCGCGGCCCTGCTGTATGGCGACGGTATGATCACCCCGGCCATTTCAGTGTTAAGCGCCGTGGAGGGCCTCAATGCGGCCACGCCCCTTTTCCAGCCATACGTCATCCCCATCGCTCTTTTCATTCTGGTGTTGCTTTTTTCTTTCCAGCACCACGGCACCGCCGGCATCGGCGCGGTTTTCGGCCCTGTCATGCTGATCTGGTTCATGGTAATCGGCCTTCTGGGTCTTGTTTCGGTTTTACATAACCCACGGGTTCTGGCGGCATTCGACCCGCGATATGCGTGGGCCGTTTTTTCACATAACGGCTGGCGGGCTTTCGTTGTGCTGGGAACGGTCTTTTTGGTGGTCACCGGCGGAGAAGCGCTTTATGCCGACATGGGGCACTTCGGCAAAAGGCCCATTCAGACGGGATGGTTTGCCTTCGTCTTTCCCGCCCTGCTGCTCAACTACTTCGGCCAGGGCGCCCTGCTGCTCGGCCACCCGGGGACCGTGGAAAACCTGTTTTACAAACTGGCACCGGCCTGGGCCTTATACCCTATGGTGCTGCTGGCTACGGCCGCCACGGTCATTGCCTCGCAGGCCGTGATTTCCGGCGCCTTTTCTCTGACACGCCAGGCGGTTCAGCTGGGATACTGCCCCCGTCTGGCCATTGTGCATACATCGCAGGAACAGATCGGGCAGGTTTATGTGCCGTCGGTCAACTGGCTCCTGATGTTGGGCACCGTGGGCCTGGTCCTGGGATTTCGCCACTCCGGCAGTCTGGCTGCGGCTTACGGCATCGCCGTATCGGCAACCATGGTGATTACCACAATCCTCATGTTTTTCGTCGCCCACCGCCGCTGGAAATGGCACCTGGCCGTTGCGTTGCCGGTTTGTGCCGGGCTGCTGTGCGTCGACCTGGCCTTTTTCAGCTCCAACATCACCAAAGTCGTTTCCGGTGGATGGGTGCCCCTGCTGGTGGCCTCCACCGTTTTTGCCGTGATGACGACCTGGAAGCAGGGACGTAGGCTCCTCAAGCGCAAGTTGGATGCCCGGGTGGTGCGTCTCAAGACTTTCCTCAATGAAATATCCGGCCAAAACCCGATCCGGGTACCGGGAACAGCCGTGTTTCTGACGGCCAACCCAAATGGTGTGCCCACCACACTGGTGAGCAATTTCAGGCACAACAAAATTCTGCATGCGCAGGTGATCCTGCTCAATGTGACCACCCGGGAGATACCGCGTGTCTTTCCATCCGAACGCATCGACGTTCAGGATATCGGCAATGGGTTCTTTCGCGTGATGCTCAACTACGGCTTCAGCGAACATCCTGACATCCCGAAGGCGTTAAAAAAGCTGCGCATCGCCGGCGTACCCTTCGATCCCGAGCAGACGACTTTCTTTTTGGGCCGCGAAAACCTGCTAGTCAGTAAAGACGCCGCCATGCCCGCCTGGCGTAAACAGCTATTCGTTTTTCTGTCCCGCTCGGCCCGTGACGCCACAAAATTTT
>Ga0114931_10002152_pt1 | contig 25083 bp, 39 predicted proteins | sample 2SBtaG_FD_89579 | JGI IMG/M metagenome (GOLD analysis project Ga0114931, IMG submission 89579) | Deep subsurface microbial communities from Kolumbo volcano to uncover new lineages of life (NeLLi) - 2SBTROV14_V59a metaG | ecosystem: Environmental > Aquatic > Marine > Volcanic | place: Kolumbo... | reverse complement strand
GATTAATTAAAAATACTATATAATTAGTATTAAACGTTTAATAATATCCATATTAGTATATTCCATATATTTGATCTAGTAAGATTTTATTTACTAGGTTTTTCTACAACAACATCTTTGATTTTTATTTGCTGACCTAAATTTATAGAAGTTTTAGATTGTTTAACTGTTGGAACAACAACTTGAGTTCCATCAGTAGCAATTGGTTCAATTCCTAATAAAATAGTAGCAGCAGGTTTATTATCAATAAGTTGTGGAGAAACTGAAGCAGATTTTGGTCGTAAAACCTCTGCATTGACACTTGTAATAGATAATGCTACAAGCGATAAAATTGGTAAAATTTTTAAGTTCATTTTAATTTGCCTTTATTTTAAATCTGATAAGTGGTTCAAATTTTTAAAATAGATAGATTATAAATCAATTAATCATATTTGTAAACTTTTTTTAACTTTTTTTCAAATATTTGTTAAGTAAATCAGAAATCATTTCTTCTGGGACATTTCCGTATCTTTCTGTGTAATAAAAGCCTTTATTTTTACCTCTGACTAATATTGCCCAATCAAATCGTTGTTTTCCGACAGATACAGTTTTTGTAATTTTAGCATAACTCCATAATTCATGGGTTAATGGAGGATTTCTAGTCCAATTACCTTTATCTTTTATGAAATCAATCAGTTCTTGTTTTTTCATAGACTATTAAATTCCGTATTTTATTTTTAATGATTCCAAAAAAATCTTCAATATTATCAAAATAAATTTCTTCTGAATCTACAATTGTGCATGTTATTTCATTTATATCTACATTTATTATCCAAATTTTTCCTACAATATATATTGATTTGGCTAATTCTATTGGACTAATATTATCTTTGGAATTAAAAGTAAACATTCCTAAGATGGTAGCATTTATAGTTGCTATTGAAAAAAAAGTTACAACAAAATCAGATTCATTAATACGACTTATCATCCAATATATTTTACCAGAATAAATTCCAAAACCAACAATTTCTTTTAATTCTATAGATATTGAATTACATAAATTAAACATTTGCCTAATAGCAGTTTCTGTATAATCATCATCTATATCATGAAAATGAACAGATGATTCTTTATGATCATATAATTTATGTGTTAAAAAATATAACGGATCTACATAACAAATTTTATCTATTTCTATAATTCTTTTATCAGTCATAATTTAATAATTATTTTTTAAAAACTTTATTAGAGAACAAGTATCCATAATATAAATCCAAGTACCCAATATAAACAGCCAGAATTATTTTCCATTCCGTTAAAAAGCATAAATAGTCCTAATAATAACCATGCGGTTAACGATATCATATTAATTTTCTATTAAATCTAATAATTCATCAATACTAAGTATTTTAACATTTTTTTGTCGAGCTTGTTTAAGTTTTGATGAATTACCATTAATATCTTTTGCAACTAAATGGGTTGCCTTATTAATAGTTGTAACCATTTTTCCCCCAAGTAATTCTATTTGACTTTCTGCTTCTTTATCACGATATCCAGTAAATAAAAAACCAAATCCTGTTAATTTACCAACATGAATTTCTTTTTTAATAAAAGTATAATAACCTTTTAATTCTTGTATTATAACATTATATTCAACTAATCCATTAAATATTTTAACTGCAGATTTAAAATCAAATCCAGGAACGGCTATAATTTCTTTAATGGATAAATCAGAACATTTACCATAATAATCAAAAAGTTTAGCAATAGATCGTTGACCAATACCACCACCAAATATCGGAAATGCACCAATAAATTCATGTTCTTGGATATTATTGATGGTATAATGTAAACTATCAAATGCTTTTTCACCATTTTTACCAATTACACCAATCATTTCTTGTTTGGTTGCTTTGATAATTTTTTCAATTGAATTAAATCCAGCTTTTATAAATTTTAATACAGAACGTTCTTTAAGACTGGTAATATTAAGTTTTTCAAAAAATGAAGTCATTGATTTTAATTGAACAATTTCACTATCATGCGGATCCGTTAATATAAAATCAACTCTGGTTTTTGTCCAACTATAATGACCAAAATCTTGATCTTCTGGAACTCTTAATATACCAGGTTTAATAACTTCTAGAATATGTGGAATAACATCACCGGCTCTAGTTAATTTAACAATAGCACCTTCACCAATATCATTTTCAATAATAAATTTAGCATTAAATCCTGTGGCAAAATTAATTGTTACACCAACTAATTCAACTGGTTCAATATTAACTGTTGGTTTAATTAATCCATTTTTAGACGGTTCCCATTCAACACCAAGTACTTTAGCTTCAACTAAATTTGAAACTTCCATAATTTTAAATTTTCTTGAATATGAAGGATCTAAAGTTCCACCAATTTTATCCATTGATTGTCTTATTTTGCCAGAATTAACATCAATAACAACACCATCTTGTTCATAATCAAAAAGAGGACCTAATGTTTTATTAAAAACAATAGCTTCTGATAATATTTTATTATCAAGTTGATATCCTTTATAAGTTTTATATTCAACAACTTTAAGACCATAATCAGATAATGCAGCTAATTGTGCTATTTTATCATTTGTATTAATAATTTCGTATGTGATTATATCTATAAATTGATAAATCCAAGTAGGATTTGTTTTTGAGTTCATGATACCAGCTATAGCATTTCTGGCATTTTTATAAATGCGATGTCCTTTAATTTTAGACATTTCATTTAATTTTTCGAAATTAGTTCTTGAAATAATACATTCTGCACGAATTGTGGTAGTAGTTGAAATTTTTCGATTAATTGATAACATTCCAGGAATTTTTATAACATGGCGTGTTATATCTGCACCTTCAATTCCATCGCCTCTAGAATAAGCTATTTGTAATTGAGCATTTAAGTCATAAATGAGTAATATACTTGTTCCATCCATTTTTGTAGAAACAATATGAACTTCATTATTAAGTTTATTATTAATTACCCATTTTTCAATATCATTAGAATCTTTATCAAATTCAGTTAAACTTCCCATTTTATATGGCAATTTAACTTTTCCACCTCGTTCTTTTGATCCAACTCCAGTTAAAAATTCATTTGCTGGATCTAATCTTTTTAGTTCTTTGCGAAGAATATCATAATCTTTATCAGACATGACGGAATCGCCAGTATTAAAATATATGTCTGAAGCATTACTTAAAAGATCAACAATTTTTTTTATTCGATCGGTCATTGTTAATGATTAAAATAAATAATAAGAATCTTATTATAAATTATTTAAATAAGAATGTACATTTTTATTTAAATAAATAATTTTTATTGAAGATCTTTGCCACATTTACAAATATTCATAAGAATACGTTGTTGATAATACAAAAAAATAAAACACATAGCAAGTAAAAAAGTATTTAAATATATTTTAAAATTATTATTTATAACTGGTAATATAAGTTCATAATCTAGCCAGAATAAAAATAAAAATATTATGAATAAAAATAAAAAATTTTTAGTTAAATATTCTTTATTACATTTTGATTGGTTAACAATATAGCTATGAACTTCCGATTTAACAGAATTATAGCATTTTTTGTATTTTATTTGAACATAGGCCCAAGCACAAATAAGATAAGATATTATACCTAAATATATAAAAAAAACAATCATTAATGGTATGTAATTTTTGTAAGATTAATTAAATATAGATTTGGTATATTAGATATAAATTTTTTCATTTGAAGTGTTATATCCTTTTCAACTATTGGTAATTCTTTATTATATTCTTTAGAAATAGTCGAAATCATATTATTAGTATCATTTTCATTTAATACTAAATTTTGTTCTGTTGCTTTATAAAAATTTAAAAATATAGAATATGCGGTTTCAGTAACAGCATCTTTATATATTTGACACATATAAATTCCTTTTTCATTTTATTATATTTATAAAATAGGGAATTTGATTTGTCCTTTTATTATCTCATTTATAACAGAAGGAAATATTTTATGTTCAAGTTTTAATACTATTGAAGCCAATTCTTCAGGTGTAGGTGAATTAACAATCTTAATTACTTGTTTTTTAATAATTTTACCAGTATCATAATTTTTATTAACTACATGTATATTAATTTCTGTATTTTCTTCTTTAGCTTCAATTACCGCTTTATGAATATTTATTCCATACATTCCATGACCACCATATTTTGGTAAAGGTCCAGGATGAATATTAATTATTCTTCCTTTATATTTTTTAATAATATGATGATCTATGAGTTTTAAATATCCAGCTAAAATAATCAATTTTGGTTTATAAATGGATAAAACATTTAATAACATAATATAAATATACCCATCATAATCTATCATATCTCGTGAATCAATATGATGGCTATATTTTTCCATAGAATATTTCAATGCATATTTTTTAACATTATCAGAAAAATCTTTTTTGTCAGTAATAACACACATTGGCTTAATATCTGGACAATTATCTAATATTGCAGCCATATTAGATCCATTACCAGATACAAAAAATGCTGTTTTCATTATTTTTATATCGCTTAATTCATGTCTTTTTCTATTTTTATTATTTTAGTAAAATAATCATCTTCTTTATACCAAATTTTTAATTTAGTTATATGTGGAATTATTTTACAAGATGTTTCTATTTTTGCTGGAGTGATAGTAGAATCAAAATTATTACACATTTCAAAATATATTTTATTTACCATAGATTCAATTCCATCAAATCTCCAACAAGATGGATGGTTTGAACTATTTACAAAATCAAGTGGATTTATATCAAAAATAGAACAACCAAATGATTTTGTAGGATTACTTTTATCATGATAATACCATACATTAATATTACCAGCAAAAATAAAATTTAATACATTTAAAATTTTTTTAGGTCCAATTCCAACTTCTAAATATACTTGAATACAAAATCCTTTTTTATAAACATAACCAGAGTTATCTAATATTCTACCACGATTAATTTTAGTTATTTCTTTGCTTACTAATTCTTGTAATGTAGTTGATAAAGATACTTTAAACATTAATGTGCCTTTTTACATTGTTTTTCTTTTAAAATAGTTGCGGTATCAGTACATAATCCAGAAAATGTAATTTGATTTTTACAAGAACGACAACTTCTAATTTGACCTCTTATAATTTTATTGTGAACAGTTTTTCCAACTAAATGATGATTAATTCCACATTTACAAGAATATCCAAATTTTTTAGTATTTTTTCGTTTAACATTGGATGTATCCATATTATGACAACGATTAGCTTTAACATTAAATATATTTGTCATAATAGATTTCCATTCTGCACCATGAGCTTTAGCATGATGACCATACATAGAATGTACCATTAAATGTGCTAATTCATGAGGAATAGTTTGATTCATATAATGATCAAAATTTTGTTGAAGTAATTGATTATTCAATTTAATTAAATTTTTTTTATACCAAGCTTCTCCACCTTTAGTTCCAGTAAGATCAAAATTGATTGAAGGTATTGGAAAATTCCTATTTAATTTTTTATTAGCAATAGAGGTTAATTCAAAAATTCTGTCATTAACGATATCAATTAGATCTTGTTTCATATGTGATTTCAAATATAATTAAGAATATATGCTTATTATATCAAAAAAAATAAAAAAGTATATATTTATTTTTTATTATAATAAATATATTTGTCTAATAACAATTTTTAAAGGGAAAATAAAATGGCTGAAAGAGTAATATATACGCAAGATGACGGAACAATGGCAGTTATCGTACCTGCACCTGGTTTTACAGGAGCAGATGTAATGAAAGATGTTCCTGCAGGTAAAACTGGAACAATTGTTGATCATACAACATTACCTGCTGATAGAATGTTTAGAGCAGCTTGGGTAGAAAATTTGGGTGTTTCTAGTACTGATTTACCAAAAGCTAAATTAGTAGCACATGATATGCGTCGTTATGATCGTACAACTAAATTAACTCCGTTAGATGATCAAATTAATTGGGCTGTAGGTGATACAACTCTTCAAAATTCATTAGAAGCACAAAGAGCAACAATTAGAGCAGCTAATGCTACAACACAAATTAATATTGATACAGCTGCTGATGAAACTGCATTACGTACCGTATTAACAACTGAATTAGGATAATAACAATGAAAATAAAAAATATTATATTAATAATTGCAATGGCAATTGGGTCATTAACATTAAGTAGTTGCTCAACATTTGATTCATTTACAAAATCAGATGTAACTAGTTTTGTATTAACAACTGCTGATGTAGCAACTGGATTATATAAATTAGATGCAGAAATTGCACAAGCAAGAGTAACAATTAATGAAAATAAAGATAAATTTTCGCCAGAAGAATGGCAACAATTGGTTGATGCCGGTAAAAAAATAGATAAAATTAGAGATAATATAAGTGGTTTAATAGGTAATAAAACTGATGTTAAACAAATTATTATTCATTTATCAGAATTTGATTATATTGTAGATGACGTAACATCAATTTATAATACGGTTAATACTATTGCTAAAGCACATAAAGCTGATTTTACTCCAGAACAAAATGCTATTATAATTCAAGCTAGAACAACAATTATTAAATTGCATACAGCATATCAACAACTTAGAGTTGCTGCAGATGGTTCAGATGCAACAGGAACAATATCTAAAATTATGACTGTTGGAACTATATTAGCACAAATTATCAAAGTAATAGCAACATTTATGGTTTAATAAATCATACAAAAATAAAGAGAAGTTATTAAACTTCTCTTTATTTTAAATTATATTCAATATCACATTTAATATCATTAATATTACTAATAGTACAATTTTTGCATTGATGGCCACTAGCTAATTCTATATAATATGACATTAATAAAAAATATATATAATTTGAAATTTTTAATGCATATCCAATATTAATAAAATAAAGTATTCCCATTGTTGCATGAAATGCCATTATTATATGGGTAAGTATTCCTATTATTAAAAAAGGAATAAAAATTATTTTTCTATAATTACAATTATTAACAGATAAAATAAGATATATTCCAAATATCCACCAAAAAATAGCTATACAATCTGCTAATCTAGATATATGGATATTTCCTATATTAATGCTTATAGGTAATAATGAATATAATAATGCAATAATAATAGAAAAATAGCCAATTGCTACACTACATTTCATTAATGACAAATTAATATTATATTTTAATTTATCAATAATAAATATGAAAATAAATGATAAAATTATTGATGTTCTTCCAGGAATCCATGTAAAATATTGCATTAAAAAATAATAAGTATTTGAAAATATATGAAAAAAATCAAATATTGCTGCTGTAAAAAATCCAGAAGATAATATTTTATTATAATTTGAATTTCCATATGTTATGATAGATATTGCTAATAAAAGGATAACAGATAATATTTCATACATTTTATGGAATATTATTAATGGTTCAAGATCCATTTTGAATGCCTTTTATTTCTTGTCGATTTGCTTGAATTAGTTTTTCAACATCATTTTCTAAATTTGTTATTCTAACACGTAATATATTATTCTTTTGTATAATATCATTAATAATATTTTTATTAAATTGGGTTTCTCTAAAACTTTCTTCTTTTAATTCTTTTAATACTCTTTCATATTTAGCTGTATTTGATAACATATGTGCTGTAATATATCCGATATATACTAATTGAACTAAAAATGTAATAATTAATGTAAGAGGAACAAAAACCATTAATTTACCTTTACTGACTATATGCATATTATTTCCTTAATTAAAATAAAATACTAGTGAAGTTCCTATATACCACCAGCTATTTAAATTTTTTGTTGTATCCCAATCTTTACTTTCTAAAAAGTTTCCACCTGAAACATAATGTACATCTGTTTTAAATTCCAAAGAATTTTTATATATGGTAAATCCTATACCGATATCATCTTGGTGTAATACAGCCTTTTGTGTTCCACGAGCACGTCTAATTGTTCTACTAATATCTGGTGGCGGAATATAATGCGAATAACCTGCTCTTATAGAAAACCAATTATTAACATCATAATCACCTCTAACATATAGGCCATAACCTATATTTTTAGAAAAATCTCTAATCCATTTGAATTCTGTAATTTTAGCTGCTAAAAATTCTAATGAAGTATCAAAATTTGATCCTATATATTCTACGCCAGCAGAAAATGCTTGATTATTTCCATTTCCTTTACCTAAATTAGCTCTAAACCAAGTACTTTTATATAACCAATTTTGATTAGAAGGATGATAATGAAAATTAACAATTTGCATTCCACCAAAATTAGATTCTAATGTTTTTGTTGGACTACTAGCCCAAATTTTAGCTTCTTCTACTTGATTTAATATTTCAGGTGCAGCATAAGTATATGCTATTGATACATCTTTATATGTAACCGCTGCTTTTAATCCAGCTCCGCTGGATAATATTCTTCTAAGTTTTGGATGATATATTGCATGAGCTTCTACTGTTCCACCTGGTCTTGTTCTTGGATTAATACGTTGATCATTAAATAATCCGACTTCATATCGTAATAATCCACCTTGTAATTTGATAGAAGTATCTTTAAATATATGTTTTTTATATTCTAAAAATCCGTAAACCAATGGGTGATTTAATGGGTTTTCATTTTCATAAGAAAATTGTGTAAAAATTGTCCAATTTTTATTCATTTCCCAATTAAATAATAATCCAAGTTCTGGGCCAGAATCTAAAGGAAATAATCCTACTGAAGAATATATGTATCTATATCCAGCATAACCGGATATATCTATATTACCCCATTCTTTAAAATCAAAAGATCTACCAAAAGAAATACTTGGTAAACATAATAATAATACTATTATTATTTTCATTTATAATGACCTACTATTGTTATTAGATGATTATCATCTATTCCGGAAAATAATATGTTACCATTACTTAGGTAACCCAAAGAATACGGTTTTGCTTGTAAAGCAGCTACCATTTCATAATCAGATACTAATTCTATAACACCAGTTGATTTACCAGCATATGTTTGTTTTTCTAATAATCTTTTATATCTATATGATGTCATTCTAAGCCAACTATATACAAATTCTTCATGTTCAATGCTATTTAGTGGTTTAATATAAACAGTAATTAGTTCTCCTGTATCCCATCTAGTTTTTCTTTTAGTAAACATTGCTTTTAATTCAGGATATGGAATCATTTTTAAATCTTTATGATAACTATGAATTACTTCTGATGAAAATCCGATATTAGTTGATATAATTAATAAGAATAAGAATATTATATATTTTTTCATTTTATTCTATTACTATACATCATAGATACAGATCTTTCTAATGAATTTACTTGATCTATTAATTCCTTATTACTTCTTTTTTGTTCTAATATTAACATTTTTAATTCATTATCTCTATCTTGGCTTAATTTTTTTGATTCTATTAAAGAATCTCTGTAATATTTTTCAAATGCTTCTAATTTTGTATCTGTTTCAACTTGAGAATTATTTAATGTTACCCATGCAGATATTAAGGCACCAGTAATAGTTAAAATAGTAATAATATCTTTCATTCCAAAATTTATTTCAGCCCGATTATTAGAAATTTGGTTTTCTAGTGCTATATTTTGGCTTTGTAACATTAAAAGTCGATCATGCATATGCTGATCATGTCTTTCATATTCTCCAACATTGTGTTCATGTTGATCATCCATGATATTTCCTAAATTATGTTTTTAATTTTTTTATTTTTCTTATTGCTGCTTTAACTATAGGCTTATGTAATGGTCTTCCAATTTGTTGAAATTCCTTTTCTGACATCCACTTAACTTCAGCAGTTTCAAATTGAAAATTTCCAAACATATTTTTATCTTTTATTTCACTTATAAAAAATTGTGTTCTTCCTAAAAATTCCCTAAATCGTAAATAGAATTAGCCATATTTAATTTTGTAAATCCTAATTCTTCTCCAGCTTCTCTTATAGCAGCTTGTTCAAATGATTCATCTTTTTCTAATTTTCCTTTTGCTATTTGGAATAAATTTCCGCCATATTTGCTATCAGATGGTTTCATAAATAACATCATTATTTCATTATTTTCTACGATATACGGAATTAGACCGGCTCTATAAATTTTTTTATTCTTCATATTTAATTCCCTATTTTTATAATATTTATAAATTATTAAATCTCTTATTATGGTAATCTATATCAATTTCATAAAAATATTAAAATTAAATATATGTATTTTGTATTTCTTTTTTATAGATGATCTTGTGGCAAGAAAACCAGCCAGTCTTTAGCTAAGGGATGAATTGTCACTTCTATCTATTTTTAAAATTAGTGGTTATTTTTAGCACACCGACCCGTTGAGGTCTTTTAATACCAAGAAGCAGAGCAATGGACTTGGGAGGCATCCGAGGGTGCTATAACTTAAACAACGTAGTAGAGTAAAAACCTCTACTGAGACTAATCACTTATTACGATATTGCTACCGATATCCTGCGAGTCACCTCGCAAGCCCCTAAGTCTTTAGCTTAGGGGTAGTTGACATAATGATTTTTGTTTACAGCGTGGTGATTTTGATCCATTTTTTAGAGCATGGATACCTTGACCACTTTTGGATTTTAAATTTTTAGCTACAAAATTTCTAGTTTTCATTTTAATATTCCTCTTATATTTAAATATTATACTCTTAATTTATAAATAAATACATAAAAATTAAATTTAGGAGTTAATAAATATGGCAACAGGAAGATTAGGAGCAGCTGATTTAGCTGCAACAACTGATACTGGATTATATACAGTTCCTGCAGCTACAATAGCTACAGTTAATGTTAGTTTATGTAATAGAAACGCTTCTGCAGTAAATGTTAGAATAGCTGTTGTTAATGGAGGAATTGGACTTCTAACTAATGCAGATTATATAGAATTTGATGTTTCAATTGCCGCCAATGGTGTATTAGAACGTAGGGGTATTGTTATGGCAGCAACAAATACTCTTTTAGTTCGTAGCGATACAGCTAATGTTAGTGCAGTTACTTGGGGCTTTGAAGATGCCGCTTAAAAATTAATAAATTATTTTTGTAAATAATCAACTATGCAAGAACAAAAATCAATAAATTGGGAAAATTTACAACATACACCTTTAGGTTTATCTAATATAAATTTCAATACTTATTTAAATAATAAAATTATTGAATTAAATAAATATGTTAATGAAATATATGCCAATATTATTTCTAGTTATGCTCCAATGACATTAATTTATCATGAAAAATTTGAACAAGCTATTGATTATTTATCACAAGAAAAAATAAATAATTTAAATAATTATCCATTTTTAAATGCTGAAATTAATGCCACTGGTATGGATCCTAAAGATATAGCATTAAACATAGTATCACAAAAAGCAAATTGGATTGCTAAATGTTCAAAAATAGAAGAAATTAGATTAACATATAAAATAAAATTTAATAAAGTAACAAATAAAAAAGAATTAGATATTTTATATGATGAAGTAATATTAAAAATAAAGGAATTAAAATAAATGAAACATTATGGATTATCAATTGCAGATAATAATACTTTAAAATCTAAATTATTCTTTTTCGGTGGGTTCTAATATAATTTTTTCAGCATATTCTTCACGAGCTATTTGATCTTCAATAGCTTTTATTACAAATGCATTAAGTATAGCTGCTTTGCAAGCTTTTTCTAATGAATTTGTTTCATCTAAAATTATACTAAATTGTTCAAATGATGCATCATCTACTAATTCTTTAATATATAAGGTTATATAATCCAATTCTTGTTGTTTAGTTATATTAACTTCTACTGTATCAAATTTAATTTTATTCATAATTTTGTACCATATTAATTTTCTATATTTTTTAAAATTGTGGATATTCTATCTTTTACATCTGGCTCAGTAAGAAATATAATTTTATTGGAATCTGTCATAAATTCAGTATATCCTTTCATTGAATAATTAACAATTTTTCCAAATACCGATCCGGTATTTCGTACTCCGTCATGTTCTATATTAGGTAATTGATAATCAATATAAAAAATACCATCATAAAATTGTTGATTATATTGACATTGATTATAATATTCATCTAACCACGCAGCATTTTCATTTTTTGGACCTAAAATGATTCCGGTATAAACCAAAAGATCAGCATATGTTCTTTCTGTGAACCAAATATTAGAAGTAGAACTTGCAATTTTTTCATCTTTTCTTTTACGGATTACCAATTCTTCTTGAAATTTTTGCATAATATAAGTATCTGCATAAATATCAGAAAGAGTCATTTGCCATTCTTCCAATATTGATCTTGCTGTTTTTCTTTCTATAACATTATATCCTAATTTTTTTAATTCGGATAATATTGTAGATTTTCCAGTTCCTTGAGAACCTGCGATTGCATATAACATTGTTTTTATAAAAATTTGTTGTAATAAGAATATTTAACCATGAATTTTATCTTTAGATTCAATTTTATCATAAAGGTATAATAATTTTGCTAATTTTTTATTATTTTTAATTTGACGTTTTTCAAAATATTTTTGTTTTGTTTTTGTTTTTGCTTCTTCTTTTAATTTATCACATTTTAGACTTTGATCTCTATAATATAATATAACTTTTTTTAATTCTTCTATATCTGATCCAAAATTATCATCATTTAATTCTTCATTCATGTTATTATTGTTCTATTAGACTTTGAATTTTCTTTTAATTTTAATTCTATCAATCTATCTAGTTCTTGTAAACCAAATTGCATTTGATTACTCATTTGTGATCGGTCAGTTGCTAAACAAATCATTAAACGATTACTTAGAATATTTTTTTGTTCATATAATTTATGTAAACTTAATGTATCCCATGTAGTACAATCAATTTTTTTATCATCTTGTTCTTTATGTAAATCCATAATTTTAATTTTGAAGATTGAAAATTTTTAAAAATACAACATTACCAACATGCCATATATCATAATATTGTTCACCATTTTCAGATTTTAAAGAATTTACTGGTATATCACTCCCAGAAATAATAGAATTTTTTATGTCTAATTCATCTTTTAAACGATTATCAATTTTATATACCCATAATTCATCATAATTATTAGTATCATTTTGTCTTTTATATATCAAATGCGCATTTTTAACTGTTCTAATTGAACCTTGTCTATTTGGATCAGAATTATTACCTTGATCTTCTTTATTATCTAAACGTTTAAATGATTTTAATTTTCCTAACTGAGATACGTCTGTTGGTATTATATTTTCGGGTCCTATTGGATCTTCTTTAAGATATTGTTCAAATGTAATAGTCATTGTTTTATTTCCTAAGTCATTTTATATATTTATAAATACTAATAACATTAAACATAAACTAATAAAATGACATCACCAATTACTAAAAAATATCCATTAATAATAGAAGAACATCCAGCAGAATATACCGGTTATCCGTTTATTACATTAATATCGTATATAGATAATGATATACTTGCAATAATAGATGATAGTACAGATAAACAAATAAAAGCTTATATATTAGATTATTGCTCTAATGAAAATATAGAAGAAATAGAAATCATTAAAATTGCAGAAAATTGGTTTAATAATGGTTCAACCTGTCCAATTTCTATAGAATTTGCCAAACATGATATATCTGAATATACAAAAAAAATTTTTAAAACACTTAGTTTAAATTATGTTAAACGTATAATTGGTCCTGTTTTTTGTTTTGATTTAAATAAACACAAAAAAATTAAAAGAAAAAAATGTAAACCAATAAGTAAAGATATTGATATTAATTACCACACAATCAAACAAAATATATTTTTAAACTAATTGTTCATCTGGCGGTATATCTGTTCCACCAAAATCACCGTTATCTGTTGAATTAGATGCATCCTGGTTATATAAATATTTTTTAGCATTAGAATCTATAAGATTACCAGAATCATCTAATAGAGAAGCCCTATTTAATACCTCTTTACCAGCATTAGTAATTTTATAAAAATCTTTTTGTCCGGTTTTGTCTAATAAATTTTGCTTAATTAATTCATCTTTTGCTTGTGCTAAATTTTCATCATTAGTTTCATATGGATATAAAGATTTAATATTTAATCCATCATTACCAGCAACAAAAATATTAACTAATACTTTTTTTTCATATTCGCTGGGATCATAATCACTTGCAAAAATTTCTCGTAATAACATTTTGTTTTTTCCTTTGATTTTATTTTATTTATAAAATTCCTTTTTTAATTAAATGTAATTGAAGAACAATAGTAGTTGCATACGCCACAGAATGTGATTTTTTAAACATATAAGATGAATCTTCTTGTTTTAAATATAAAAGTGTTCTAATTTTATTAGGATTTTTTAAATATTCATTTAATAATTTTCTTTTTCCTGGTCTTATAATTGCAATACAATCAGATAATTCTATAATAGAAGTTGGTTTAATTTTATTAACTATATCAAAATGATTTTTTATCTGAAATAATTTTTCAACATTTTGCTTAGATTTTAATAAATTCCAATCCGGTTCCGTATTAGCTAATATCCTAATCTGTTTTTTACTACTAAAATGATCTAATATTTTAATATGTAAAAAATCAATTTTTGTATATCCAATTTTTTCAGCAACTTTATATGGAATAGCTGATAATCCGGTAAATGAATCTATTGGGATATTTTGAAAATATGCTCCTGCTGGATGTTTAACTAATTCATCTTTATTATTAACCATAGAAGCTAAAGTTACATTAAAAAATTCTGTTGGATCAAAATTATCTTTTAAATCTATATCTATATCCATACGTAAATTTTATAAAAAAAATACGATTTTGTAAATTTTAATTACCAAATCCAAAGAAATATAATTTAGCAGATGACTGTAATGGTGGTGGATTATTATCAACATATTGTTTAGTTGCAGCTTCTAATGGATTAATAGGATCAGCATTTAATGTTAAAACACCAGTCATTGTATCACCACTTGTATTGATATAATTTATATCTGCATAATTTTTAGTCATTGCATCTTGTGAATTAACAGGATCCAATAAATTGATAACTCTCGATGTATTGGTCATATTTAAATTACCAGACATTGTATCACCAATTTTTTGAACAAATGCTCCACCAGCGGTACCAATGGTATCATCTACATATTTTTTATTTGGAACATCATCATCATTTAATACTAATGATTCATATCCTGAAATTATAGCTGCATTAATATCAACTTGTAATAAACCAGTATTTCTTATAGCAAATCTAGAAGTATTATTAGATACAAATTCAATATCATTTACTCCTAATAATTTTATTCCAGTTCCAACACTATTAGCAAATGAAATAGATGGCAATAAAGATGATCCATTAGCTGCTAATAATTGACTAGAATATGTAATATCTCCAACAATATCTAATGCTTTACTCGGCGCATTTGTTCCAATCCCAACCCGACTTGTTCCAGAATTAACATATAATACCATCCCATTTACCGCAAAATCTCCAATTGATTCTACAACATTATCACTACGTATTTGAAATAATGTTGTTGAAACCGAATTTTGAACTTTTAATGGAGCTGCTGCTGAATTATTAGTTTTTATTTCCCAAGTATTTCCGCTTATATCAGGTGAAATACTTGCTCCTGTAGCAGATATTATACCTTTATTATTAGGAAATTCTATATTATTAGCAAATAAATTATTAATTGTTGTACCTTTAACATCTAACGAATTTGTCGTTGAAACAACACCATCATGTTCTATTCTTAATCTTTCATCATCATTATTTGATAATATCCTAAAAATTGCATCACCAGAAGCTGGATCGGTTAATGCTTTAATTGATATACCAACATCAGAATCTGAACCAGATAATACAAAAGATGGAGTTGTAGAATTAGTGGGATGTTGTGGATCTATAAATGTTAAATCAGCTGTTCCTAAATTAATATCATTTGACCAAACAAGCCCAGAAGTATATTTAAATAATTCATCTGTATCCGATTTATACCAAAGTTGACCAATAACAGGATTAGAAGGAGCTATTGGAGAAGAAAAATTCTCTAATGCATGAACAAAATTATTAAGATAATCTTCACCCCAACCAATTGTTCCTTTACCATCTAGAATTAATGAAGTAGCTACTTCTGTACCTGGAACCGAATATGTTATATTACCAAATGGTAATGCAGCAGTTGTTAATGCCGTTGATAATATAATTATTGTATGTGTTCCATCAAATGATGAACTTAAAACGGTATGAACACCATCATTAAGATTACCAGCAGAATTTGAAATAGTTAATGTTTGACTAGGAACAAATCTATAAGTTAAATCATTTAAAACTTTGATAAAATTGGTACCTGCACCAGATGCCAAATCTGTTAATTCTATTTTTCTAGCAGATGAAATTGCTGCTATGCCATTTTTTTCTAAATCATAAACATCAAAACTTGTTGATCCGTTAGATAATGTTATGGTATATTTCCCCATTATAATTCCTTTTTATTTTTATACTGCTTCACCATCAACATCTTTAATTCCTGTTACTGGTGCTATATTAATATCTATTAATGAAGATGCTGGAATGACTGAATTAAATTGAAATTGTGTTGCACTATATGTAATGCCATAACTACCAATTTCAGCATAATCATAATCAGCACCTGGGATTGGAGTTTCTATTACTGCAACATTAGTATCCACATTTATACTTGAAAATAAATTAATATCTGTTATTAATATAGCTGATATAGCACTAGTTGAATTAGAATATATAATTAATTTGCTAGCTTCTAAAACAATTCTTGCACCAACTAATTGATTTGGAACTGTTATAAATGGACTTCCATTTGAACTTAATAAACCACCATTAATATTTTTAATAAATTGATAAAAAAGTTGATTTTCTGATCCAACTAATGAAATTAATTGATTAGCTCCACCATCTACGGAAATATTTGCTGTATATATGGTTGCATCATTTAATAATCCAGTTGGTGTATTTGGAAAAAATCCTCTATATTGAGATGATGGATTTGATGTTTTATCTAATGTTATAACATTATGACCACGAGCATTAGGAATTTGTTTTAATCCATTTACATATAATGTAAGAACATTAAATCCTGCTGTATATAATAATCCAAAATCAGCTTCAATATCATATGGTGTTGATCTACCATCCGAAACTTTTACAACTTGTTCTCTTTTTACACTTAATGCTCTAATAGTTTTAGAAATAGTAGTTAAAATATCTGCTGTAGTAAAATTTGGAAAATTAGAATCATTTATTTTAATTGCTCCTATAGCATCACCAAATTCATTAACTAAAGGAACTACAGTATGTGTAATCAATGCTGTATTATTAGCAGCACCACTTATAGCTGCACCTAAATTAGGAATTATTACATCTGGTGTTAATCCATCACCATCTGTTCTAAATAATTCTAATTGATCTAATGTTGAATTATAACCTGCTGCAGATACATGAATATCACTAGAAGTAGGAAGTTGTAAATTAGCAGGTCCAAAAGTTCCGGCTAAATCAGTTCCTGGATTTGTTGATGGTAATACTAATGCTGTTGCTGGTCCAGATGCATTAACAATTGCAAAAACATCTAATCCTGTTGAAATTAATGTTCCGGTTGCATCGGTTGCTAAACTAACTGTAATATCATTACCCACAACATTAACAGATAACGGTGAACTATTTACTCCAGGATCTAATTGAGTAACAGTTATTAATTGTCCTGGTGGTCCAGATACAATGGCCGTATAGGTAACATTGCCATCAGCAGTTATTAGTCCAGGAATGGTAAATCTGGCTGCAGGATTGCCATTATAAATAACTAATGCATTTGATATTTCATTATCAACATATCCAACTGTTGCAGCATGATTTATTTGAATTCCTAATGATTGAACAATTTGTCCAGGTTGTTCTGGTTGATCAGTCAATACAAGATCGCCAGAAGATATAGTTTGTGTTAATCCACTAGTTTTTGTTACAAAATCTCCAGCAATGACTCCAGCACCAGCGGTTATGGCATTATCAACATATTGTTTATTGGCGGCATCTGTTCCTGATACTGGAGCTAATAAATTAATAATAGGATGAACATTCATGTTCAAACCCGATGTATGTGTTAAATCAACAGTTCCAGAAAAAATTGCCGATCCACCAATTGATAAATCATCTGTTGTTAAAAGTGATCCAGCACTCATTGTATCACCAGAAACATTTACATAATTTGCATCAGCATAAGCAATTGTTATGCTATCTTCTGGATTAGATGGAATTCCAACATTTATTAATTTATATCCACCTAAATCAATATCTTGTGTTGGAACAGAAAATGTAGTAAAATTCTTTAATGGATCTGTTAAAATTTCGTTAAGTTTTGCATTATCTAATTCACTAGCTGGATTCCATATACCTATTGTATAATTTGTAGCAATTTCAGTTGGAAAAATTTTAATATTTGCATTTGTAACTAATTCTACTTCAAATTCTGTTTCAGACAAAGAAACTGCTTGAGAATTAACAACAAATTCTCCAATTAACGTTTTTCTAAAATTTGGATCTGTTATAGAATCAAAACCGTATACTTTAAATTTAAATCCAGGTGCAAATCTAGATACAATAGCTGCATTAAATAATGCTTGGTATTTTTTACCAGCTATACCTGGATGGCGAATTTTAATTTTGTTGGTAAGATCTTTATCATATATTTCTAATGAATTAATGTTAAGAACTTTAAGTACTTTATCATTTTCATCAAACCATAATTGGCCATTAATTGGATGTTTAGGTTCAATTTTTCCAGAGAAATTTTCTAAAAGATGTAAAAAGTTTTCTGCTGTTCTTTCTCCATAATCATCCATTCCTTTACCAAAGAATAAAAGAGATGTATTGGCAGAAACTGCACTACTATCTAATGTTGTAGAAGTAGGATCAAGTGAACCATTTGTTGTATATGGACTAATAGAGAAAGTTTTTGAAATTTCTTTATCAGTGAAATCTATAATATAAGTATCAGCCATGTAAAATTCTCGTTATCAAATCATTTAATAACTATTTATTAATAAAATACTTATTTTCATTTAAATAAAATTCTTTTTTAAAATATTCAATTGTTTTGGTTATTTGTGGCAAATTTATATTAAAATTTAAAGATATTTTATTTAATACTTCATCATATATTTGGTGAGCCTCAATATATGGAACAAAAAAATGATCATTATTGTATAATAATTCTGGATCATTTAATGATTCCAAAAATGGTATATTAAAATAATCTTCTAATAATTTTGAATAAATTATTGCAACCGCATAAGATTTTGCCGGATATTGAAGAATAAACTGGCATCTCGTAAAATATTCTGTTATTTGTATAATTAATTTTTCATTAGATATATTTTCATATAAATCGTATTTCTGGTTTATATCTTCAATTTTTTCTAAACGATGAAACATTTCTTGTCTTAATTTATGATCTTTTAAAACCAAATATATTTCTCCAACTAATTTTTATTATTTTTAATTATTTTTCTATGTAAATTATTTAAGGCTTCTTTACGTTTATTACAACCGCATGGTTTACCAGTTACTTTTGTAAAAATTTCTGATATTTTATTAACTTTTATATCTTTTAATCGTCTTTCAAGTTTATTGCCTAATAATTGTTCATCTTGATTCATTTATACTCCGCCACAAATATTAATATTAAACATAGTAGCATCAGCATCTGCAGGAGTGTGATTAAATGAATCAATCTCAAATGAATTAACAGTTCTTGCTGTATCAGTAAAACTTGCATGTGTTGCTGCTGCTAGTATTCTTGCCGTAGCGGTTACAGAGAAATCAACATTATTCATCGCAACTGCAAAATTTACTGTATAAGCTCCCGGCCCTCTATCTGTTACTGAACTTATATTATAGCTATCTCTAATAGTCACAACTCCGGTTCCGTTAAAATTTACCCATGCAGTTATATTAACTGCTTCCATATTTTTTAAAATATTGCCATCTACTAAATCAATTCCATCTATTTTCATTTATTTTTCCTTATAATTAAGTAATAATCCTTTAAATCCATTACAACTATTTATAATAGTTTTAACTTTTCTCAAATGTTCTGATAAACAATTTCCTAAAAATTCACATTTACCGCAATAACCATTATTAATAATCCTATCTTTTTCTATTAATACCCATTTTAAATAATAATCTAAATCATTAAATTCTTTAAAATATTCATTATCATTAATATCAAATTCTAATACTGCATATTTTCCATTTGGTGTTATGTAAATATGATCATCACTAAATGCATTTTTTTGTTTGGATAAACATAATTCAATATTATACTGATTAACAAATCTAAATTGTTTATTAATTGGTGATTTTAACCATTTAATAATATATCGTTCAAATTCTAAAAATGTTACAGAATCCTGATTTGCTTGATTTGTTGAATAAGGTTTTATTTCAACTGATTTTATATTATGAATATTAGAAAATAATTCTATTAATTCATTAATTTTATTTGAAGTTGATTCTAATAAACTTTTAGAAGCAAGCATAAGAATATCAACTTGTTTAGGAAACATTAATATATTTTGAAATACTATTTCATGTTTTTCACGAATATCATAATCATAACTAACACCTACATTTATTCTTTCATTTAAAAAAATTGGATGAATTTTACTAAAATTAGTAATTATATTAATAGGTCCTTGATAATATTGATCAATACAATTAATCATTTCTATTAAATAGGATTCGGATAATAATCCTATTTCGCCACCATAAAGATCAATATTAGTAATACCAAATTTATCATAAACATCACTTAAAAGAATATCTAATTTTTTTAAATCTATTTTTTGTTTATCAGATAATTGATTAGGTGTTAAATAGCACCAAGGACAACGAAAATTACAAAGATATGTAGGATTTAAAGAAATATGCATAAATTATAATATATCTTTTAATTCTTCACTTAAATTTTTTAATATTTTATCAGTTTCACGAATTTCCTTATTAACATAATTAACATGTTTAGATAATTCTTCAGCTAATAATCCATTCATTTTTTCTAATGTATAAATATATTCAATTAATTTATCATTATTGTCCATTTAGTTTCTCTATTTCAGCTTGCATTGATTTCATTTTACTACAATGGGTTTCAACAAGATTATGATTTTTTAATTCTTGGATATTTTTTCGACAGCCATTACAAAGTTTAAATAATGAGCATGTTAAACATTCATATTTTAAAGAATTTAATTTGTACGAATCTTGTAATGGTGTATAAAAATCTCCATTTATTTCTTTATCAAAAGAAATTTTTGCTTGTTCTGATCTATCATGAGCAAATTTATCACATGAATAATATTCACCTTGTGGATTTATTGTTCTTATATGATTATCGCAATTTCTTAAAAGAGGACAAATTGTGGTACCAGTTATACCTTTTTTCATTTCTCTTGTATTAAATTCCCAATTAGATAATCCTAATTTATCTATTTTTAAATAGATTTCATACATATCTGCTAATAAAAATGGATTTTTTTCTCGACCACTTGATGTAGCAGGATTTAATTTACAATCAACATCCATTTCTTTTGCTAACCAAACATTATCTATTGCACTATCTTTATTATCATCATTTATAACTGATATAAAATCTGGTCTATATCCTATTTTTTCTAAAAATAAATTAGAAACCTTCCAAAATAATTCTTCTGTATAGACCCAATGTGGTTTAATACGTCTTGTATTACCATAATTGAATGATGTATTAATTCTAATTCTTTCATGATTGAATAAATCGGTCCATTTATTTGGATTATTATAAAAATTCCAAAGATTTGTTGTAAAAGATATTGTAGCTTTATAATTATTTTGTTCTAAATGTTCAATTAATTTCCAATAATAATGCGGTTTAACCATTAATGGATCTCCGCCAAGAACAATAATTGTTGAAGTATTTGGAAATCGCTCTAAAAATTTATAAATATAATTTATATCAAGCATAGCAGCATGTTCGTCTGATATCTTAATAGCTGAACAAAATGTACACGCAAAATCGCAAATTTCTGTAATATTAACAATTAATGTATCTATAGATTCTTTCATATGGATAATCCTTAATAAATATATTAATCAAACCATAAAAAGCAAGGAGTTATACATTGTCTTGAACCTCTTTTAGAATTTACTCTAGCAGTACGCCATGATAATACTTTTTCTACTATTTTTTGATTACCAAAAAAATCATCATATAACCATCTTGCATAAATTTTAGAATATATAAAACATAAAATTAATTGTAATATAGTCTTAGGTTTACGTACAAATTTTATCTTATTATGTTGCATAATATTTATCCTATTGTGTTTATTTAAAATCAAATCGATTAAATAAATCTAATGTTTTTCTATCATATATACAATTATTTATATTTTCATATTCCATAATACTTAAAATATTTCTACCTACACAAGTTGCTAAAAATTGACAATCATTACATTCATTAGTTTTTTCTGAAAATTTATATTGTTGTAATTGTAATTCTTTTATTTTATTTGTTATTCCATCAACTGATACATCTTTAATATGCATCATATCATTTTGATATAAAATTTGCTCATAAATAAATGGAGATAGATAAACATTATTATCTTTAAAATTTAATGTAAATTGATTAGACCCAGCATGATATAAATCAGAAGCAGTAAATAATATTTTGGATCTATTTTCATGAGTAAATGCTTTAGATGTAAAATCAGACCATATTTTTAAAGATTTTTTGATTAATTCATGATCATTAGTTCTAAAAAATGAAGGTAAAAATTCTATAATAGTATTATATTTATCCCTAATAATAGTTGTTAATTCAGCATAATTATTAATTAAAATAGGATCATTATAAATATTTGTAGCAAATGACCAATCAATTAATCTAGGAGTATTATTTTCAAACCATTCTAATATTTTAAAATGATTATCCTCATATTGAGTATCAGCATCTAATATTTTTTGCGCATTTAATGGAACAAAAAATTCAAAATGCATATCATCTCTAAATAATTTAGGATCATCAATTATATCAAATACTCTTTCTATATCTGAAATATCTAATTTTTCAAAATATCCGGTACATGTTAAATTAGTATAATTATGAAATTTAAATAATTCTTGAAATGTTGGATTTAATAATATTGATTGTGTATTAGCTGCAGAAAAGAAATCTGTAGGAGAAATAACACATTCTTTAAATCGTAATCCTAATTCAGAAAATTCACGAGCCATTTTCAATGCCATAGATAATTCTGATTCAGATACTTTATTAACTCTATTAACAAAACACCCAGAACATGTATGTCTACAACCTCTTAATATCTCAAGATTCATTGTAAAATCCATTATTTTAAGTTCTTCTGCATTAGAAACCGCTCCAATAGCATGAGAATTATATAAATCTTTTCTTAACATAATTAATTTTCCTTAAAAATACCTAGTTGTTTATATTTATTTTTATAAACCCATACCTGATTACCACAATCAAAAATCTTTCGATATCCATTATTATACATATTCTCGGTTTCTGTTAAATTTGGATCAAATTCTTTTAATTTATCTTTAAGTTTATGTTTTTGAAATTGAATTCTTGAATATAATGTAATATCACCAGATCTAAAATAATAATAATTTGGATTTGAATCATGTATATGTTTAAATTCTAATTGTTTATACAAATTACCATTACTTCTTCTTTTATCTGCATAAGATACAATATTAACTATATTATTGTTTTTTATAAAATATTTAAATAAACGAGAAGCTCCACCAACTACTGTAAAACCAATTTTATTACAAAATCTAAGTAATTCCCAATCATATTTTTTTGAATATCGTGATTTGCCGAATGTCATTAATGATACTAATTCATTTTTGTAATATAATCCTAAATTAATAGAACTCGGACATTTTCCTTGTAAATGATTTTGTATTAAAAACATATCTTTTTCTGCTGATATAACAGTTCTAATTTCACATTTACGAGCATATATACTAGTACTTACTTTTAATATATTTCTAATTATACTTTTCCAAATTTCTTGTTTAGTTGGATTAATCCATTCATTTTCAAATATATGCAATAATTGAATTCCTTGTTTATAACATTTTTCTGTCTTATAAAGATGATAATTTGGTAATTCTGTATCTGTAGAACAAAAAGAATGCCAATAAAGTCCATTATATTCAATTGCTAATTTATGATTTGGTATATAAATATCAAGTTCAAGCGGTGGAATAATTTGTCTAGAATTAGACATAACAATATTTGTAAACTTATTACAAAATGCAACTATATTATTTTCTTCTTTTGATTTAATAAATGGATAACAATGAGTACAATGCATATTTTGATATGATGAATATCTAATATGACCACATTTTTTATGTTTATATAATATTTTTTTATTATTTTGAGATTTATATTCATCCTCTGATGTTAAAATTTCATAATCATCAAAATGTCGTTTTATTAATGTATTATAATATAATTTTCTTTTATTATATTTAGATTTTATTCCGACTTCTTGTGCTTTAGTTAAACCACTTTCTGGATTAATTTTAGATAATATTTTACTAACTTTTTTTCCAATTTCTTGATATCCAGTTAATTCTGTTTCTGGATTAATTTTAGATAATATTTCATTTCTTTTTAGTGAAGCAATTTGAGCTTTAGTTAATCCGGTATCATTATCAATGATATTAAGAGATATACTAACTTTTTTTCCTCTTTTTTTAGCTATTGATAAACCACTTTCTGGATTAATTTTAGATAATATTTTACTAACTTTTTTTCCAATTTCTTGATATCCGGTTAATCCGGTTTCTGGATTAATTTTAGATAATATTTCATTTCTTTTTAGTGAAGCAATTTGAGCTTTAGTTAATCCGGTATC
>Ga0114931_10002151_pt1 | contig 25083 bp, 28 predicted proteins | sample 2SBtaG_FD_89579 | JGI IMG/M metagenome (GOLD analysis project Ga0114931, IMG submission 89579) | Deep subsurface microbial communities from Kolumbo volcano to uncover new lineages of life (NeLLi) - 2SBTROV14_V59a metaG | ecosystem: Environmental > Aquatic > Marine > Volcanic | place: Kolumbo... | reverse complement strand
TATATTTGATTACATTGTCAATTCAAAAATAAAAATGGATCATTTTTTAATATAGAATATTTTATTTTATAATATTGATAATGTATTCTGTTAGTATTGGAAATTTACAACTGTCTAATTGTATTTATAATGCAGCATGTTATGCTGTTAAAACTCACAATGGGTTAAAACAACTTAATAATAGTTATTCTGGTGCTGTAGTTACAAAAACCCTCACACCAAAACCACGAGAAGGGAATCTTCGACCCAATTATCATGCAGATACAATTGGAAGCATTAATTCTGTAGGATTAGCCAATGATGGATATCAATATTTTATAGACCCACCTATAGACTTTAATAAACCCTATATTATATCTGTCACAGCCAATAGTATTAAAGAATTAATGGAATTATTAAAAGTATTAAAAAAAAGAGCAATCAATATTGAGTTAAATTTGAGTTGTCCAAATACAGAAAAAGATCCGATTTGCTATGATTTTGATAAAATGGACGAATGGTTGGGTTGTGTGAGTCAAATATACACATCATTTGGTTTGAAATTATCGCCATATTTTCTCAATCGTGACATCAATCGAGTGGTAAATATAATCAAAAAGTATCCACAAATTGTGTATCTCGTTTGTTGTAATACCATACCAAATGGCCTCATAATCAATCCTGAAACAGATGAACCCATTATTGGCAACAAATTCGGTGGAGTCGGAGGTAAATACGCCAAGCCATTTGCATTGGCCAACGTGAGCAAATTCTACACCCTCTTGGGGAACCAACTTGATATTGTTGGATGTGGTGGGATATCCAGTGGCTTAGATGTATATCACTATGTACTAGCCGGAGCAAAAGCAGTGCAAATATCTACACAATTTATCGAGGAAGGATCTGAGTGTTTTAAACGTATAACAACTGAATTTAAGAGAATATTAAAAATAAAGAAATACGCTGACTTAAAATCATTCACAGGCAAATTATAAAAATTAAAAATTGGAGAATAGATTTAATAGTCAATAATCATTGTTAATACCAATAGATCTTCTCATAAGGGATTTTGGATTCTATTATGGTGGGTATTGTACCACTCGTATATGTGTAAAATGTAAAACAAATCCGGTATATACCATTAACAATGATTAATAAAAAAACCAACATGTATCAATTATGATGAGAAAAGGTGGTATGAATTTCTCAAAGAGAAAACTAAAAAAAATATATACTTCTTATAGGAAGTAAACTTGAAGATTTTTATTATATATGTATTATATAAATTGAAAATTTGATACTGTTAGTTTATATTTTTTAATTCACACTCCTCCGGAGTTCCCACGCAAAACGCGTAGCTTTTTTCTATCCTCACCGACTCATTTGAGTCGGGTGGGAATTCAGAAGGAATGGAGGTAAATTATAATTCTAAAACATTATTTACAAATACTTGTAATCTTGATACTATTTCTTTTTGAAAAAAATCAGAGTCCCTATTTATCGATATTATCTTTATTTCCCCATTACGATGTTGTACTAAATCACATTTATTCACATTAAACATTTCCATATATGTTAAACATTGATATTTCTCTGGTTTAAATACACAATTATATATCTTTTTTGTTCTATTCTTTATTTCTATGACCTTGTCGCGTTTTATTAATCCATCACAACGACCAACTATGTAAAAATTGTCAAAATATATTTTTCCAGTAACTTGTTCTGATATAGTTTGTAACTGTGTTTCTTTCTTATATACTTCTAGAGCAGAATCTTCTAAGATAATACCATTATTCATCTGTTTCACTGATCTTAATATTTTATTTTCATTCAAATTATCACTTTGACTGATTATTTCCATCTCTTTATTTATATTTTCCATTATTGAGGCTTCTTTGCCATCAGATTGACTTAAATATTCATTAGGATTCTCGATTAATTCATTAATACTTATCTCAGTCTTTTGTTTCTTCTTTCTTATATTATTCAAATTAATTAAATTATTTGTCATACTTGATGACACATTCCCATTTGTTCTTTTTTTATATTTATCATTCTTATGATATTGATATTTATATTCATTTAATAATTCATTAGATGTTGCAAAACGATTTACTCCACATATAGTTCCTATGTCTGATGCTTTTATCTTTATTGGTGAAATTGAGGTTTTAATGGTGCCATGCGAGGTATCGTTTTCGTATTGCATTATTGATATTATATATTTGACTAAATCCTTTAAATTATATTAAATCAATAACATTGATGTATTAGATCGTTTGTAATTTTTATTACATTTTCAAAAGCACAAATATTGATTTTATATTATTAATGAAATTGTAGTGTATAGTGTGAGTTAGTGCTGAATGAAAAATCATAAAAATTAAAAAGTGTAATAACCAAATATATATGTTTGGTTATAATACATACTAATCAAATACCAGAATTCAGAAATAATGATCAAGCAACATGGAGATGAGTTAAAATTATACGGTTTCCCACAAAATTCGTAGATAATCCCCGATACCCTAACGAGATTAAAAAAGATTATGCAATTCCCAATAAAATTAATGAATTAGCTGAACAATTTATGATTATATTAATTGATGCATGGAAAGATTATAAGTTGAATGGATTAGTTGAACCGGATTCTGTAACGAAAGAAACCATGAAATATAGAGATGATACTAATATATATCAGTTATTTATTAATGATAAGATAGAAAAAAATAATAATAATTTTACTAAATGGACAACACTTTGTCATATATTGTAAATATGGGCTAGAGAGAATAAATTATATCATAGAAGTTTGGCTAAATTGAAAGATAAAAAAGAGTTTGTTAAAATTCTTGGCAATATTATACAAAATAAAGGTCGGCACGGTTGGCATATTATATTAAATAAAGGTTGGCAATATTATATTAAATACTGAAGATGATGAATTACAATGATTTTACTTTATTTTGCTTCTTGAACATATGATACGTTTTGTATATTTTAATGTTAAGAAGAAGCAAAGAAGCAAAAATATTTACTCAAAAGTTATTTGATGAATTTAGAAGTTGGATATTAAAAGGTGATTATAATAATAGTTATAATATGAGAAAGTTTGCAAAAAATAGTTAATAAAGAATATAAATCAAAACCAATACACATTGAAAATAATAGGAAACAAGGATTAGAAATAATTATTAAAAAATGTTAATCATATCAAACAATCTTAAGGCAAATTATAAAAAATTTATACTATCATCTAAATAGATTATATTATTAATTAATTCTTGACTGTGTTTTTTTGTGTATATGATTCGTTAGTATAAAAATACGCTTAAAATTTGAAAAAGTAGATCTGTATTTCTTATTTTATCGATCTATAAATGGTGATTGCACTATATTTTAAATATTTGAATATAAATTAAGACACTGAATCAAACGGTAAAAGTAGTTTAAACCGCCATCTTAGCTTTAATAGCTGGATAACAATAATAATCCTTAAGGATGATATCCTTAAATGTGAATTCGTTTATATTTTTTATTTTTGGATTTAGTTCTACACTTGGGAACCTATATGGTATTCTAGAGATTTGTTTTTGACACGGTTTAATATGATTTTTATAAACGTGTGTATCTCCTAAACACATTATTAGTCTATTAGCCCTTAAATCTGTAACTTGTGCCACCATTTTGGTTAATAGAGCATAACTGGCAATATTGAACGGGTTTCCTAAAAATAAATCATTGGAACGCTGGTACATTTGACAACTTAATCCCCCTGAATTATCCATATAGAATTGAGCGGCTAGGTGACAGGGAGGTAAACTCATTTTGAGTTCGTCTTTGGGGTTCCATGCTGACATGTATAATCTTCTTGACGTTGGATTTTTTTTGATTTCATCAATAATATTTTGTAGTTGGTCAACTCCTTGACCCGTATAATCGGCATCACAACCTTTGTAGTCAGCGCCAAAGTGTCTCCATTGAAATCCATAACAATTATGTACTGCTAGGTTTTCAACGGTGTATGACTGATCATCCTGAACTTCTAAATTATAAACATTTGATTGATTATTACAAAATCCTTTTTTTTTCAATGAAAACCATGCATATCCATTATTATCAATGTAAGAATAATTACATCTTCGTTTATTTCCTTCAACAACGTCAATATTATAGCAATCTCTATAATTAACCATTCTATCTCCCCATAACTTCTTATAATCTCTTTTTTGAAATTGAACTGATGCCATATATCCTAATTTTAGGTATAGCCTTTGTACTGAAAATGCAATATCAGCTGACACTGTTGTAAAGCCCCTAACATCGTTTGTTGTTTTTACTCTTATACAACCATCTGCTGAACAGTAACCATCCAGGAAATATTTAATGTATTTTTTTGGTGCTTCGTGAACCCATCCTGGTATTTTTTTCCCATGAGCATATTTACCAAACGTTTGCAGTATTTGTGCATATTCGGCATTACTGCACTTATAAGTATGACATTTTAATGTTTTGGGGTTTTTTTCTTTTATGACTTGGAGTTTTAAGACCTTTCTTAATTTTTTTAATATATTATTTTTTTGATAAATATTAATGGCAAAATATATACATCGTTGATCATTATCAACAATCCACCCATCTCCAAGAAAGTAACCAAACATAAACCATTCTTCTGGTTTATTTAATTTTTTAATATATTTTTCATGTTTATGTTCGTGTGGAATATAACGGATTAATTTTAACTGGGGAATTTTCTCTTCAGTGGTAACTTTAAATCCAACTAAATGTCTTTTTGTAAGTTCTGAAGCCGGAATCCATCCTGGTTTATCAAGAATAACGACATTTCTCTGTCCTTTATATCTGTCTTTAACAACAAATTTTCGCGCATAAAATGGATGTTCAGGCGTTACGTTAATTTCTCTATGATATGCCATTTTTATTTTCATTATTTTTGTAGTACTCTTTTTATGTAATTCTGTAACTTTTTTCCAATTTCCTAAATGCGTATAAACTATATCTCCTATCATAATATCCTTAATGGGTATGTATCCTTTATTGGTTAATACATGAACATCCCCTGTGAAACAAGGCCCAATATCTCCTTCGCGATAGTGGGTTAATCCACGTTGATCTAAGAATTCTCGAGAAGTATTACCGTCCCATATATGAATACCTTTATCTTGTAATTCTCTTGCATCAGTACTACCTCGAATAAACCATAATAATTCTTCAACAATTCCTTTCCAAAATACTTTTTTGGTAGTTAATAGGGGAAAGGAATATCTCAAATCAAATTCTAATCTTTCTCCAAAAGTACTTATTGTTCCTACACCAGTTCTATCTTCTCTCGAAATGCCTTTATCAATAACTTTTTGTAATAAATTTTGATACCTTTCTTCGTCTTTATTACGTTTATGATATTGACTGAAATTATATGTTAAATATCCTTCATTGTTAAATTTGTTTTTAGATCTCTTAACTAAACGAAAGTCATCTGTGGGTAATTTAGGAAAAAATGCATCACCATCAGGAATTTTTATATCTATTTCTGTCAAATAAACGTTTTCTAAACGTGAATCTAGTAGTGATTGTTTATAAATTTCTCCTCCACCAATTACAAATGTTGTTTCTATATCCTCATCCCAACAACAATCATCAATCGCTGTGTTGAAATTGTTATAAATATCTACATCAGGGAAACAGGCTTTTGTTAAAGATCGAGATATCACAATATTTTTACGATCTTTTAGGGGTCGAAATTTTCGAGGTATTGAATCCCATGTTTTTCTTCCCATTACAACAGCATTTTGTTTTTTCGGATTTACAACATTGGTTGTAAGTTTTGCAAAGTATTTAGTATCTTCTGGAATTCTCCAAGGCAGTTTTTCATTTATACCAATACAACCGTCTTTGGCTGTCGCTACTATAATATCAAAAGAATTTTTGTATAGTCTTTTCATTTTTTAGTGAAACGATAAAATGAGTCTGAATTAGTGACAAAGAGAGATATTTAAAAATTGATAAAGTATTAATTATAATAATATAATTAATTCAATTTTAAATTAAATATTTACAACGGCATGAACAATAATAAATCACAAGCATTATTTGGTATTTTTCGTGGAATCGTGTCTGGGGGTACTGCTGCATTAATTTGTGCTCCATTGGATATATTAAAGACTCAATATCAAGTTAGAAAATACAATAAAACATTACTTGATTCCGGTCGGCAAATATATAACAAAAATGGTATTTTAGGATTTTACAGAGGAGCCGGTTCCAATATCTTGGCAATGGCATCATTTTATGGAGTATTTTTCCCAATATATCATTTCAATAAACAATTTGTTAAAAAATTATTTCCTGATATAAATCAACCTTTGCAACATATTACAGCCAGTATTTCCGCTGGTATAGGTGCTAGTTTGTTCGCAAATCCATTTCATGTATTAAAAACACGTTATCACACAGAAAAAACAAAAATATCTCCCTCAATTTCAGGTTTGATTAGGAAAATTTATCAAAAGGAGGGTTTTCGAAGTTTTTATCGAGGATTAGGGGTGACATATTTTAAAAATATTGAATTAGGAATCCAACTACCGATTTATGAGTATATTAAATCAAATACACCTATTACCTATGCTTTGGCTGCTTTTATTGCTAAAATGACTGCGACCACAGTCACATTTCCATTAGATACCATTAGAACTAATAGACGACGAAACAGTAATTTATCAATTTTTGAAATAATAAATAAAATAAAATCTGAGAGAGGATTATTCGGTTTTTATAAGGGTTATCATATATATTTATTAAGATCCCTTCCAAGTTCAGTAATTGCTTTCATGGTATATGAAAGTTTAAGGACTGAATATAAATGATGACTGACCATATGGAATTAAATATCTTGGTTTATAATTTTCTACTATTTTAGCTTTCCCACCACTCATTTCATACCAAAACCAAAGGGCTAAAATTATCAGAATTATCAGAATTATATACTTTAACATTTTAAACCACTTTTTGTATATATATTGGAAAATATTAAAATTGATTTTTAAAATACGTAATTCTTCTATAGAAGAATTATCACTATATTATAATGAACCGTCTACCTTTCAAATCTACTATAATTGCACGGAAATGGAGTATACACGTAGGTCATTTTAATGTGAGAAATACATTCAGAAATGTGAAAATGGTCCCGATAAAGAAATATGAAGATGAGGATGGTAATTCTTGGATTATGAAAACATATGAAGATCATTGTGAGAATTACACAGAATCCCATCCTTCCAAAGGAATCCCTACCTATGAAGATGAGGATGGTAATTCTTGGATTATGAAATCATATGAAGAATATTGTGAGAATTATAATTAAAAAACCATTTATAATTTTATATACTATTGGAGAACTCCTTCAAATATTTTTAATTTATAGTTCTTTAAATCATTATAACTAAATATCTGAAAATATAGATATATTCAAGGGTTTATTATGATCTCTTATTGGGATTCATTCGAGATTCTCATAATTTTATAAAAAAAAAATTGTTTTTTTTACTGGTTAAAACCCTGGTTAAAACCCTGGTTAAAAAGACACTTGAAAAAGAGTTATACACCAAGTTAAATATATAATTTTAAATAGATAAACACTAATCTTCGAAAAAAACCATAGTGAAACTATTCACGATATATTAAATTTTAATATTATTAATTTCTATTTCTCTCTGAGACCTATCATAGAATATAATATTAAGCAAATAATTACAATAGTACTTATAATCATAGAAGTAAAATTCGATATTTTTACAATTGGAGCCAATAATTTTACTATAAACGTGTCTCTATTTATTATAATCAAAGGGCAACCTGATAATAGTCTAATATGATCACTCAATTTGTTTTCAATACTTGAAACAATACATTCACATTTATTAGTAATCCAGTGAATCAGCAATGAAATACAACTTATTAAATGATAAAATCTTACAGTTCTATTTACACAAAATGCACCAAAAAGCACAAAACCAACTATCAATAAGTGCAGAACTATAATTATTTTTTGTAAAATCTGCAATAATAAAATTTTTATGTTCATTGATCAAGAATCTTTACTCATATGTAATTATTATATTTCTGAATAACTTATGATTCAATTTTCTAATTAAAAACGCATTTCACATCAAATAGGAATTTTTTCAATTTGACAAATATATATATTTGAAGGTAGTAGATCTACTTCTTTATCTAGTATTAAATACTTTTTGGGAACATCTATTACACCCTCTTATATGGTCAAAATTTAATATTATCACCTAACATTTAGTTACAAATTTTGTTATTTAGATTAACATTTTCTTTTCAATTTACTATATATATTATAAAATAAAATGGGTAATTTTTTAAACTCTAAGAAATGTAAAGATAATGATTGTTGTGGTAATATTTGTAAAAAAACTGGTATTCCCTACAAAGAAATAAAATCTCTAATTAAACCCTTGGATATGATACTTTTCCGCGGAGGAGAAGCTATATCTAGCACTATTAGAATATTAGAAAAACTTCAAACTGGTAATGGAGATTGGTCACATGTTGGTATTGTTGTTAACACTACTATATTACCAAACATACCAAATGGTAAATCTGGAAAATTATATGTGTGGGAATCTACATTATCTGGTGATTTAAATGATGGTATTTTAAATACTGAGGGTGAAGTTAAATTTGGTGTCCAATTTAGGGAATTAGAAAAAGTAGTAAAGGGATACAATAAAAATCAAAAATCTTTGGTTGCTTGGGCTAAACTTAAAAATAATCCTTATAGACAATTACCTGGTGAAACCATACAAGTTTATGAAAAGAGATTCAAAGAATTACGTGATAATTTAGTAAAAATTGAGGAGGAATATGGTGATAAAATGTATGATGCAAATCCTTTCGCACTATTAGGCTCGTTATATCCCAAATTCAGATGCTTAAGAAAAACTGTCAATTTTGGAAAAGATTGGCTTTTTTGTAGTGAACTTGTAGCAACTATTTACGTTCAATTAGGAATTTTAGATTCGGAAGAAATTAATCCAGCTGACGTGTTGCCTGTCGATTTCGTGGGTTTTGATGAAGATGGTATAGTTCCATTTCACAAACTTCCTCCTAAAATTTTGGTTTAACACGATGTATCTCGCGGATTCCATAATCGAAAAGAATGATAGACCAACAATATTAATACTAAGGCAAGAACAAGTCCATATATTTTCGGATCTGAATGGTTACCTCTAATATAAATAATCGTTGTGTCTTTTTTTGTACTGTTTTGAACCGATAAATCTATAGTATCGGACGGTTGTTGATATATTTGGTCAATGAATAATCATATCGATCCCATTTCCGTCCATTCCTTCTGAATTCGGCGTTTGCGTCCTTAGCGATGAATAAATTTAGCTTTTTCAATAAAGTCCTTAGTGGTATATCTTTACCTAATCATATCTAGTTAATAAATAACTAACATTTATACTTTAAATTAACATATTTTTAAATGTTGTCGAAATATAATGTAAACTCGAATAGTACCTGAACGTATAATAATGTAACAACATATCTAAAAATTAAAAGATTTTTATAGTTTTAGATCCTTGTCTAATCAATTATATATGTAATTTTATATTAAATTAATTTACATCATATTTATATACATTGAACATTCTCCAATCACAAAAATGTCATCTATGATCAATCTTATGCATATGGTACTGGTAACACCATTACTCCTTTATATAGCCAACAGTGCTTGGCAACAAAAACCTTTACCTAAAGTAATGGCATATGTTTTGCTCCTTTTGGCTCTAATTGTATTTGTCTTTCATGCATTCCAATTTTGGAAGAAAATGCAGTCTTAGCCCCAGCGTAAGCGCAAGGGCGCTCTTTCATTCTATTCCTATCCCCATCCTTTGGATAGGAAATGCCGTAGAATTAAAAATGAATATTTTAAATCTTATTTTTTGCATATTGTTAATTATCAATTAAAATGAATAAACTAGACATTCATGGAGACCAACTTTACGAACAAATTTTTGAAAATGGATATGACAGTTGTAAGATTTGTAAAATGCATTGGACTAAAACTGGTATCTGTAATAACTGTCGCGAGTATTCAACATTAACAAGATGTTCCCAATTTATAATTATTAGTATTGTATCTCTGTTTACATTTTTGGTTATTATCATGATATCTAGATCTTAGTTTTTTATTTTGTAGTATTTCTATATAGTTGTTAGATGGATGAATATAAAAGAGAGTTTGTAACTTTTTTTGGGGGTAAGAGAGCTATTGTTCCTCTCTCTTCGGAATTTTCAAATCAAATATTTAGGAAAGATTCACGCAAACGCCGAGGGTTTTTGCTAAAGGAGGATAGTAATGTTGCACAATTAGATGGTGCTGGAATAATAGATTTTTTCACTAAACAGTTGAAACCAAATGAAAATTCTCAAATGATTAAAGAATATTTTCAAAAAATGGGTTATAATATTTATGAATTTGTTCGTCCAAGTGCAATTAAAATAGACAAACCAGTAATACCAGAGGAGGTTAAAAAAGCCCAAAACGAAATGACAAGTGCCAAGTCTGATCCAACTAAATATCCTAAAGTAACGAAATTAGTTACATATTCAGCACATCAAGCTAAAGAATTAAGTACAGTCTTAAGTAAAACACTTGACGGAATTCCAATTTTGCAAATTCTAGATGTAGTTGTGTCTGTTGGATTAAGTGGAATAAGATTAGTTGGTGGTATAGTAGGTGTTGTGGCCTCTTACGGTGCTGGTGGCGATACAATTGTAGAATTAATTATTTTGGCTTTACAATCTAGTATTTTATTAGGAAGATTAGGTTATTTAGGTTTAACCACACCCGGAGATCCGTGGCTACAAAAGATTATAGCAATTAGATTTGATAATGGACCAAATGGAGTAGAAACTGAAATGAAACAAATAATGAAACAAATTAATCAACAAGATAATGCCAGTATAATTAAAGGTGAGTTATGTGTAAAATTAAGTGGTGTTTTTGTAAATTTAATAAATATTTTTAGTACTTGTATTTCAGCATTTATTCCGGATGATGCTGGAGTTGTTGCAACTGTAATCGAAATTGCGGTTATGTTGGTGTATACCATTGGAAGTATGGCGGCGTTTATAGTATTAAAAAAAATTTATAACGGTTTGGTTCCTTCATTTGCAAAGAGGTTGTTGCAAAATCCTAAAGATTTAGAAAAATTATTAAAAGGAACCGCCAATTTTATAAAGAAAAGTTTTCAACAAAAAAGTTTAGTTAATCGTACTGCATTTGGTGTATTAAAGGAAACACTTTTAACAGTGGGATTTGGATTTGCAATATTAATCAGCCTTGCAATTCCTGGAGGAGTTTTCTTCTTAGTTCCTCCATTATTCTTAGCGAAAATCGGCTTATCGATGACAAATGCCGCAACAACTATTGGTATTGGAGAAGCACAAGTTATCATGTTAATAGAATTATTCGAAACACAAATTCCAACTATGGTTGAGTTAATTCAAAGAATTATGCCATTAACCTACGCTGTATCTTATCTACTTGCTAGTTGTTAGTTTTTATTTTATCGTTTTTATAAAGCAAAAATCTTCAATACCAATATTATAAATGCAATTGGAAAATATATGGTATGATATGATCTATCAGAGTGGAATTTTAACAAAATTTTAAATTATCGAATGAGACAAATATTGAGTAATCAAAAAAATATTGTGTATATATCAAATATTGAAACAGACACATATTATCTATTGAACTATTTATCAAACAAATATTGGTTAGGACCAGATGTATTGAAAATGGTTTATAATTTAAATGCTATTTCAACATCTGATAATAACTTTAAAAAAATAGCAAACAAAATAAAGAATAAATATCCAATAATTAATCCTACCTTTGATGCGCCAATCTACCGAGACCATTGCATACTCTGAATTCGTTATATCCCAATGCAAAAATTATTACTTTTCCTGGATTATTGGAAGATATATTGTTAAATCGAATGTGTAATTCTGCATTATCAATTTGTGCAAAATCAAGAGTTCCACTGGGTTTCCAATCTTCAGGATATAAACAAAATGGTAGTATATAGATTCCTTTGCTTTTTGGAAATGATGTGTGATGTTTATATGGTATTACCGTATTTAAATATGTTCCAGATAATTTACCAAATCTACTTCTCCCATTAAGAATAAGATCCACCCACTCAACAGGATATTTATTCGAAGAATCAATGGTGTCAAATTTGTTCCAATTATTAATATTATCAATAGAAGTTAATTTTATTTTAGAAGCATAATCCAAAATTTTTTCTATTAATTGTACTGGAATATACATTGAAAATAATTTATATACTCTTTTTTTATAATGAGGTGATCTGAAAAATTCTAAACTTTTGACATTATGAGTTCCAGGCCAATTTTTTGTACTAATCACCGCATCTTCTTGAACACAAAATATTAATTCTTTGCAATTTGAAGTAAAATTCAGTCTAATTTTTACCTCTGATGATGTTACTAATTCTACTTGCCTTTTTACTTGAGTCATTAAATAGTTTCTTGGAGACTGTGTGAGTTTTTTTCGTTCGTTATTGTTTAAAAATACATAATTTACTCTTAATTTTCCTTCAAGTCTTGGATAATTAAAATTATTAAATGGTACGATGCCTAGTGACTTATACAAATCTGTAAATGCTTTAATTTGTAATTTAATATTAATATTTGTAAATTGTAGAGATGTTAAAGGAATGGCAGATCCAAAATCATCACTGAACCAAAAATCTAATGGAATAGATAGTGTTGTTCTAGGTTGATGATCTTTAAAAGTTTGCAGGCCATTATAATAGGATTTTATCTTTCCATTTTCATTAACATTGGTTATAAGTGTTTGTTGACCAATCATTTTATAATACAATTCCTTTTTATCTTCAGTTAACGTCAAATCTTTCCAAACAGTATAGAATAATCCGTATCTCGTATCCTGCTTCTGTTCACCACACAAAATCTCAATACTTTCAATAAGAGTATTTCCAATAAAATCAACCCAGGCAAACAAAACATCTGGATCCATAGTATTTATTTCTGGGAGTGTTATTTCCAAAACTATGCTTGTAACCAAATCACCACTCTTTGGAATATTACATGTTACGTTTTGTCCCCAATCAAAAATACCATTAAAATAAACTTCATCAGAATGAATTACAAAATTAGTATGACTTTGCCACTTATTTTTAAAAAATGTAATGACTGGGTTACGCGTTAAATATTCATCATAAGCTCCCTTTGCGACTAATTCCATTAATGTGTCACTAATCCTATCTTTACCAATATTTCAAAAAACAAAGAGTTTAAACATTTTGATTGAATTATCTTTAAATTAATTTTATTATTTGATATTATTATATACATTGATTAAAGAGAAAGAGATGGAAATGGATCAACAAATGCAACTAAGTCTTGATAATGATTTAATAACCGATAACTTTGGAGATGTAAAACTAAAAAAAGTTGATTTACCTAAAAAAAGTATTTTAGGAGGTAATTTTAGCAATGCCATAATAGGATGGTGGACAAATTTTGAATTTCAAACTAGACATGTTGTCTATATAGTATTATTACTTATTGTAATGTTAATTGGAATCATAGTGGTTTATATGTATCATCTTCAAGAAGAGAAAGAGAGAGAAGAAAAAGAAAAACTATTAGAAGAAAAGAAAAAACTACTCAGAGCAAAAAGGGCCAAACAAAAGGCCGCAGAAGAGGTTTTAAAAGAAAAAGCTAAACTATTAGAGGAAATTCGCGAAGAAGCCAAGGATGCAAGAGAAAAAAAAGATGAATTAGTAGATGATCTTCAGATAGTTCAACATGAAATAAAAAAATTGAAAAAAGAACAGGCTCAATTAATAAATTTACTCAAATAAAAAATTGTTTATTTTTTAATCTAAGTTTAAACACATTCATTATTGTAAATTATTCAAAATGTTACAAGAACTTTTCAAGAAATATAATTCAGCAATCAAAAAAAGAGGAATTAAATATGAAATATTCAAAGATGACAATGGACATATTGATAATAAACAAATAATCTCCTTACAATATTCGGACAATGGTCATATTAACAATGACAATATCGATAATGAAAACATTGACAATGGCAATATTGATAACGGTCACATTGATATTGTTTTGATAATAAGAAAAGAGGGAGACAAGGTCATGATATATCCGAAACACGATCACATTTCTGAGAATCAAATAGTTAATTTAATTAATCGTGCAATTTTTGGAAAAACTTCCACTGGTGCTTTACACACTGAGGAAGTAATTTGTAGTAAATTATCTGAACATGTTCAATATGATTATATAAAACAATATACTCAAAATAGAATTACGTTTGATAATAATAATAAGAATATTAAACTGTTATTCAAACATCTAATTAAATTAATCCCTGAATCTAAAAATTATTGTATTTGTTGTGGAACTTTATTAGAATATCCTACCGGAAAATTTAGAGCTTGTGATGGGAAAATGTGTCAATATAAAATGGATGAAATGAACGTAGGTGACACTATTTTAGATATTTACAATGCGAGACCAAAAGTTTTGGAGTTTCTACTCAAAACCGGTTTTGCGTCGGTTCGATCTAGTCGAAGGGATACTATTTTTGAGCCATTTCCACCAAAATTTTTAAACACTGATAAATTTATTCAGCGTGGAGAAATAACTGCACTTACAGATACTAAACTCAGTAAGGATTTCTATAGTATTGATACAATTATTGGAAATAATTCTCCAGAAGGGATTGTGAATAAAATAAAAACATCTGCAAGTGATCAAGAACTTTGTGATATTCTTGGTGCTGATTTATATTATCTTACGCGATTTATGGTAACTACTAATAAAACGGATTTAAAATCCGTAAAATTATTTGAATCAAGCAATGATGATAATGTAAGACAGTTTCAAATTATTCATTCTGATGAGGTAGAAAATAAATTCAAAAAACATACTAATAATCAAACATGTTTCCTTTTTCACGGTAGTGGTTTTGAAAATTGGTATTCTATCATGCGAAATGGAATAAAAATAATGAGTAATACTAAATTGATGGTTAATGCAGCTGTCCATGGAACAGGTATTTATTTATCCGATTCCTTCCAATTCTCTTGTAATTACAGCCGAAGAAGTTCGAAATCTGAAATTATTGTTGCTGTATTTGAAGTTAAAGGGGATAAAAGGGAATATGAAAAAACTAGAAATATTTATGTTGTCAACCGCAATGAGGATTTGTTACTGAGATATTTACTGGTTTTATCATCTAATAATTATTATCAATATAACCAGTTGGTTAGCAATAAATTTAGTACTCAGATGGCTGTGGAAAAACAAAAAAATATTTCTAGAATTTCTCGCCGAGCTATCAAACGAATTGCCAAAGAACTTCGTGATTTAAAAAAGGATAATTTGACCCAATTAGGTATTAGAATTGAAGTTGATGAATCCAACATAAGTAAATGGACTGCGTATTTATCTAACTTTAGTCAAAGCTGGTTAGTAGCAGATTTACAACAATATAGTATTGAAGAAATTCAATGTGAAATACAATTCCCTGACAATTATCCCCTATATCCCCCATTCTTCAGAATCGTAACTCCAATATTTGTATATCAGACTGGTAGAGTCACCAGTGGTGGTAGTATATGTGTTGATGTTTTAACTAAACATGCATGGAGTCCTGCAACAAGAATGGACTCATTATTATTACTCATTAAAACCCTCTTAATTGAAGGAAATGGTAGAATTGATCCAACTAGATTAGGACAGTCATATAGTTTGCAAAAGGCCAAAGAAAGTTTTTCAAGAGTCGCTAAAAGTCATAACTGGCTTATCTAAATAAAATCAAATCGTAAATTTTATTTTATTTTTGATTAAACTTAAAAAGGATGATATAAAATAATACATACTATTGATTGTATAAAAATGAGATGTGGCTTATTTTGGGAAGACCAATATAAACCATCTCCTAAAGAAAAACGAAGAATAGTGAATAGTTTTATGAAAGAAAGGGATTTTCATTCTGACTGTTTAAAATACTGGGAAATATTCACTGATGATGAAGTTCAAAAAATTGCAAAAAAATTATCTATTAGATTTCTACAACATGGTCTACGATTACCAACTCAAATGTTTATAATTGTGCGACTGTTGTGAAGTATTAATTTTTGATAAAAATTATAATGATGTTGCCAGAGTCAAATTTAGCAATAATAAAATTAAATATTTAGCGGAAAGAAAAATTAATGAAATTGTTGTTTTTGATAAATTACAAGCGGGAAATGATTTTGAAATTAAGGGACGAGATCATCTTGGACATAAAAGAAAATAGGAAAAATAAAATTAGATAATGCTGGAAATTTAACAGGTATGTCAATATATAAAGTCACTGGTGCTTTGCACATCCTTAGCTCATCCCCCTTCGACCTCTGTCTCCGACAACGGAGGAGATTGAGGGAAGAACTGAAATTGTAATAATAAATAAACAAGGTAAATATGATAGACGCAGATGTTGTTTTACAGGACCAATTCCGGAAGGCAATAAGACAAGTTATGATCTTCCTCCACAAACCTACATCAATTAACCCAAAATTCAAAGAGTTTATCCCACCTAATCAAAAATTAGTAAGGGTTGTTTCCACTTGGATTTATTCCACTTGGATGTTTTCCACTTGGATTTATTCCACTTGGATGTTTTCCATTTGGACTATTTCACCATCACCATTTTCTATTACATTTCTCTTCCAATTTAACTGTGTTAATATTTTTTTTTGTTTATTGTTAATCTTACTGGGAAATTCAACAATAAATTTAATATAAAGATTTCCCATTTCGTTCCCATTTGTGTGAGGCATTCCTTTATTTTTTATTCGTACAATATCATTCGGTTGAATAATATCTTTCCTTTTTATCCTTATTTTTTTACCACTTGGATGATCAATAAGAATATTTAATCCCAATAAAGCATCTAAAAGTGATATATTCAATTCAATATATAGATCAAAAATCTGTGTTCGTTTATATTTCACACCACTAGTATCTTCTACAACAATGAATATTATATCACCTTGTTCTAATCCTGGCATATGATGCCCACGTCCCTCTAGAATAATTTTTTGACCTTTGATCGCTCCCCGAGGAATTGTTATTTCAATATTGTCATCTTCAATAACTATTTTATTACCATCACATACGGTACATTTATCGGCATTATCAATAATTTCTCCTTTACCTTGACAATCCTCACATACTACACGTTTCTGCATCATCATTCGAGGACCAATCTGAGCCAATTTAACAACCTCTCCCTTACCATTACATTTATTGCATTTTTCTGGATATTTATCACTATTAACACCTCTACCCATACAATTTAAACAAATAACATTTTTTTTAACGTTGACTGTTTTTTTACATCCAAAATATGATTCATTAAGTGTAATTAAAACTTTTTCAACTAAGAGATTTGATTTTATTTTTTGGTTTTTTGTAAATATATTTGTAAAATCACCAAATACTCCTCCAAAAATATTCATAAAAATATCTTCTGGATTAATACTTTGTTGTTGAAGACCATTTTTTCCATATTTGTCATATATTTCTCTCTTTTCTTTATCACTTAAAATAGCATATGCTTCCGCAATTTTCTTAAATTTTTCAGCATTTTTTTCTTTATTAACATTCGTATGTTTGTCTGGGTGATGTTTTTTCGCAAGTTTCATATAAGCCTTTTTTAATTGAGTTTTAGTAGCATTTTTGGGGACTCCCAATATTTGATAATAGTCAGTCATTTAGAATGAAAACAATAATTGAATGTTATATTAACCTAAAGCTTAAAATATAATTAATTAGAGAATGATATTTTTCAATTTTATTCGAGGAGTAAAAGATAGTTTAAGGTATAACATAATATATCATAAAATATTCAGATATAAAAAAATACGTCAAATTTTTCTAAAGAGTATAGTTCTTAATTTACTCATAGTATGTAATTTTTATACATTATTTATAAGTTGTGTATCACCACATAAATATTTCACGATACCATTTTATATATTTTATCAAATTCCTATATTATTAATTGGTTTATTCCTAAATAATCTTTGGCGAGGTACTATTGTAAATACTATATTGAATCGTAATAGGGATAAAGAATATTTAATTAGTTCTTCCCTCAATCTCCTCCATTGTCGGAGACAGAGGTCGAAGGGGGGACGATACCCCCCTGTGCAAAGCACCAGTAACCATAAGAGAAAATTAAGAAAGCGTACTAAAATTGAAAGCCAAAGTTCCGGATCATTGTTTTTAATGGAACCAAAAATAAATCTTAATTTAATTCCAACTAAATTTATCTATAAGTTTATTCATGATAACTTGTTTTTAATAATATGGTATTTATTTAATTGGATATTAAGTATGGGAATAGAATTATTTCCTTTAGTTTTAACAAATAATATATTTGGAGTTGAGAATTATTTGATTTCTAAGATTATTTTATACATTAGTAATGTGTTGGTACTCATTTACACTTGTATAATGTATTCAACTTATTGTATTGAATATAAACTTAGAAATATGTATCCACAAGATCTATTAGCAAACCGTTTGACTTATATAGAAAATCATCTAATTTATTATTCTGGATATACTATTTTTGTAGCTATTTTAGGATTATTCTTACCAACAGTAATATTTTGGGGAGTTAGTGAATTTATGTTGACAAATTTATTAATAATTAATATGTATGTAAAATCAATTCCTAAAAATCGTCCAATACCAATATATCATTTTCAAAAAAAATATATACCAGGATTGGTTAATAGATTATTATTGAGATTTTTGTCAAATTATTATTTACAAAACAAATGAATATTCATAATATTTTTCTACTTACATAATTAGGTAAAAGATAGCCTTTGATATAATTTAATAATTTTGTACATCGTGGAAATTGTGTTACTGGCCACCATTTAATTTCAGCAATTTCAAATGGACTTTGTGTTTGGAATTTTGTTTTTTCGTCTAATTCAATTATGTAACATCTAAATTTTCTTTTGTCTATTTTTTCATCATGATATTTATTACTGATTGTTGTACATTTAATTCCTAATTCTTCGTAGATTTCTCGTTTCAATGTTTCTTCTTGAGTTTCCTTGAATTCAATTTTACCTCCAGGTAATGACCATTTATTAGAATTATGGTGTCGGATCAATAAACATTTATTTCGTTTTCTGTTAAAAATCAGAGCATAAGAACATGGTATCCTTTTTTCCAAATTTTTAAATTTATTATATATGTGTCTAAAACTAATAATATGTGAATATGTTGTTGTAATGTTTTTCCTCCAAATACCCGCACAAAAGTTTACAAATTTATTTCTATTAAATTCAATATTATTATTATCAATCCAATTCCAATGAATCCAGTGGAGATCTTGCATATTTTTAATTAAATCTCTTTTCTCCATAAAAATAACTTTTTCTACCTTCCCAGAAAATTCTGGTTGAATCTTAAATTTTGATTGAAATATTATAATATTATCACGATTAACATTTATTTTTTTATCTAGTAACAAATTTTTCTTTGTAGTAATACGTAATAAATTATAAATTATAACAAGTTTATCAATAATATTACCAGTGTATTTATCCTCACATTTATTATCTATCATATGTGGATAAAGATACAAAGATAGGGAGTTTTTATTATTAATTGGCATTATATGTACGTTTTCCAAATGAAAATTTACACACTGGTAAATAGCAATAAATATACTCTTTTATATTAATAAAAATCAATTTTTCTACAAGCAAAAATTGATTAATTTAAAGTATTAAATTCAAATTATAATTACAATTCACATTAATGTCAAAAATTAAAAAATATAAATCGGTGTATATCGTCACATTTGTATCATCAGGGGAGTATCGTCCCCCCTTCGACCTCTGTCTCCGACAACGGAGGAGATTGAGGGAAGAACAACCAAATAAATTAGATAAAATTGCATCATTTGATCTTGACAGTACTCTTATCACATCTAAATCTGGTCGACGATTTCCCAAGGATCCAAAAGATTGGAAATGGTTATATTCAGAAGTACCAAAAAAATTAAAAATTTTACATGAAACTGGTTGGAAATTAATAGTATTTACCAATCAGAATGGAATATCACTTGGTAGAGTTAAATTAAAAGACTTTTATACAAAATTAAACAACATATTCACTATCTTAAATCTACCAGTGACCATATTTTTGGCTACTGAAAAAGATATGTATAGAAAACCAGATGTTGGTATGTGGAATATAATGAAAAAAATAGAGCCAACTTTTAAAAAATCGTTTTATGTTGGTGATGCCGCCGGTCGACCAAAAGATTTCAGTACTTCAGATAGAAAATTTGCATTGAATATTAAAACGAATTTTTATACTCCAGAAGAATACTTTTTAAATCAACCAAAACAAAAATTTGATCTCGGTTTTGACCCATTTCAATATAAAATTAACTCTATTATATCTGTTGAACAATATTTAGGATCTCCTGTCCAGCCTAAAATAATTATAATGGTCGGTCCACCTGCCAGTGGTAAATCACAAATTTGTACAAAATATTTAATTCCCAATAATTATATTTATATTAACCGAGATACTTTGGGAACAAAGTCCAAATGTCTTAAGGCAACTGCAGAAGCACTTAAAAATGGTGAATCATGTGTTATTGACAATACAAATCCTTCGGCTGCTGTCCGAGCAGAATATTTAGATATGGCTAAAAAATATAGAGTACGGGCCATATGTTTTGTTATGAATGTTTCAAGAAAAATGGCGGAACATATGAATAATTATAGAGCTAAAAAAACTAAGAGAAAAATTCCACCAGTTGTTTATGGCAAATATTATAAATCATTCGAAAAACCAAAATTATCTGAAGGATTTTCTAAAATACATAATATTGATTTTGTTTTAGATTTTAAATCAGAAGATGATAAAAAACTATTTTACAGATACTATTGATTAAATTGAAAGGAAATATTATCTATTATTTTTTTTTAATAGAAATTAATGATGGAAAAACAAGTATCCAAAGGATCAATAGTTATAATAGAAGAATTAGGAATTAGAAATAAAGTAATTCAAATACACTCATTACGATTATCTCTAAAAGAATTATCACATTATTATCTCCATGATTTCCTCAAAAAAAACTAGGTAGAGAATATCATGATACAACACTACGAATTTCTCACATAATACCGATACCTAATGAAGAAACAAAAGAACAAGTTAAAACCCTAAAAAAGGAAATAAAGGGATTAAAAAGAGAGATGCAAAATATAATAGTATTTTGTAAAGATTTAGAACTAGCAATAAAATATCTACCAGGTAATACTCAATGTCAACAAGCAAAAAAAGATTTTGAGGATTTGAATAATCAATGAAAAAATTGAATTTTTTTTATTTATTCAATTAATATTGATAGTATATCAAAATGCAAATATTTGTGCGATCATTGACCAATAAAATAATTACTCTTGAAGTAGAATCGTCAAATACTATTAAACAAGTAAAAGAAATTTATCATCGTCATGAGGGAATTCCTCCCGATCAACAGCGTTTAATATTTGCTGGGAAACAGCTTGAAGATAATAGAACATTGTCTGATTATAATATCCAGAAAAAAGCCATAATTGATATAATTCTCCGTCTACGTGGTGGCGGTGGATTCTCTTTCTCTAATATGGAAACCAGCGAATCTGATTTCTGTACTGATGGTCCTGAATATCGTGACGTAAAGAATGGTCTAATTTTAGAATATTATTGTTGTAAACCTGGAGATATTTGTTTGTCATTAAATTTTGGAAAATTTGATCTGGAAAAAATAACAAAAATTAAATGTCGTTATTGTGGAAAATCTAATAATGCTGTCTGTTGTGGATTCGTTAAATGTAAGTATGAGTGGAAAGGCGAAACCAAAGAAGGAGAATTAAAATCGGGAAGTGGTAAAGCTGAAGAAAAATATGTCAGAACCTCAAAAAACCAAACGGACTGGAAAAGTTTAACTATTACAGTTAAATTACTTCATGAAGGAGTACAATTAATTGAATAAAATTGAATTATTTATTATTTATTATTATTTTTTTTGAACAACAAAAATGATTATATTTTGCAAACTTTTAACCGGGAAGACTATTGCTCTTGAAGTAGAGTCTTCGAACACCATTAGACAGGTTAAAGATAAAATTCAAATAAAAGAAGGAGTTTCCTCAGAACAACAATCTATTATTTTTACTGGACACCAACTTGAAAATGATAAAACTTTAGCTCAATATTGTGTCATAAAAGAGAGTACAGTTCATCTAGTTTATCGTCTACCAAATCCTGGTTTCTTGGCAACAACTAATCAATCCAATTTCAAACATAACTCTCCTAAATATCGTCATGTTCAAGCTGGGTTAGTTCTAGAGTATTATTGTTGCAAACCAGGGGATATTTGTAGGTCATTAAAATTTGGTAAATTTAATCTTAAAAATATGATGAATATTCAATGTTGTTATTGCGGACAATTCCAAGAAGTAGTCTGTTGTGGATTTGTTAAATGTAAATATGAGTGGAACGGAGAAACTAACGACGGTTATTTGAAATCAGGATATGGTGATGCAGATGAAAAATACGTAAAAACTGCTGAGAACCAAATTGGTTGGAAAAGTTTAACTATTATTGTAAAGCCTTTGAGTTGAATAAAATTGAATTTTTTATTTTATTGATATCGAAAAGTAAGTATTTACAAAAATGCAAATATTCTGCAAAACTTTAACGGGGAAAACTATTACTCTTGAAGTTACACATGATGATACCATTAAATGTATAAAAGAGAAAATTCAAGATAAGGAAGGGATTCCTCCTGATCAACAGTGTTTAATATACAAACGTGGAGACGAAGATACTGTGCAGCTAGAGGATAAACATACCATAAAGTATTATGGAATTAAAAGGGAATCGGTACTTCATTTGATTCTTCGCTTACGAGGTGGTGGTGGGGGATTCTCGTTTTCCAATATGGAAACCAATGAATTGAAATATACCTTAACTGCCCCCGACTATCGTTAGGTAAAAAGTGGACTGGCGCTAGAATATTATTGTTGTAAACCTGGGGATATTTGCAAATCGTTGGGTTTTGGCAAATTTGATCTGAAACAAGTAATGAAATTCAAGTGTCGTTATTGTGGAAAATCTAGTAATGCTAGCTGTTGCGGATTTGTTGAATGCCAGTATAAATGGAAAGGTGTAGATAAATATAGAGAGATTAAGTCAGGAAGTGGAAAAGCCGAAGGAAAATATGTTAAAACTTCTAAAAATCAAAAGGAATGGAGAAAATTATCAATTACAGTAAAACCATTAGATGAAGGAGTTACATTAATCGAATAAAATTGAATTATTTTTTATTCAATTTGTGATCTATATTAATTAATAGTGATGTTATCAATAATAAAATCTATTTTAAATCTACCGGCTGAATGTAATATTATATCATTAAATTCCGATTTAAATATAGAAATAAAATTATTGCCTTTAAAGAGATGGAAAATAGATGAATCAATGATTATAAATTTACTACAACAAAACTATCATAAAATTCCATATTATTCAAATAAAGACATTCAAATACTGTCTACAAAAAAATTTAAGGCTTTAATAATCCCATTAGATCATTCAAAATTAATAGAAGCAATTACATTATCTAGTTTTAACAATTCGATAGAACCTTCTTTACATAACCAAAAAATAATAGTAGAGTATAGTTCACCAAATATTGCAAAATTATTTCACATCGGTCATCTTCGCTCAACTATTCTCGGTAATTTTTTGAGTAATTTATTCATTAATTTTGGAGCTGAGGTGACTAAAATAAATTATTTAGGTGATTGGGGAACACAATATGGAAAATTAGGAGTAGGTTATGAAATTTATGGAAATGATGAAGAATTTAAAAAAGATCCAATCAAACATCTTTTAGATATTTATGTAAAAATACACAAGGATCTTAAAGATCCTATAAAACGTACTATTTTAGAGACACGTGTTGACAAGTATACTCGAGCAATGTCAGAATATCAACCAGAAAAAATAAAAAGGTGGAAAGAATTTCGTAAAATCAGTATTAATCAGTACAAAAAAATATATCATCGTTTAGGAATTACATTTGATGCGTGGGAATGTGAATCACAAATGAATGATCTACATCATAACATAATTGAAAAATTAGAGAAAAAGGAATTACTTAAGACTGACGAAATGGGTCGAAAGTTTGTTGATCTTAACAGTTACAACTTAGGAGTTGTTATTACAGAAAAATCAAATGGATGCTCTCTATATGTAACTCGGGATTTGGCAGCAGCAATTATACGGAAGGAAAAATACAATTTTGATAAAATGTTTTATGTGGTAGCAAATGAACAAACCTTGTATTTTAAACAACTTTTTAAGATCCTTGAACTCCTAGGTTATGAGTGGGTTCATAATTGTTCTCATGTCTCATTTGGTTTGATCGAAGGAATATCTACTCGAAAAGGGACTGCTATATTTTTAGAAGATATTTTAGATAAATCCTCTAACATAATGTTAACTCAAATGAAAGAAAATTTTAAATCGAAGTATAATGAAATATCCAATCCTTGTGAAATATCTAATAATTTAGGCAATTCTGCAATTTTTATTCAAGATCTTAAAGCCCATAGACAAAAAAATTACATATTTCAATGGAACAGAATGACAGCCTTTCACGGACACACTGGACCATATTTGAATTATGCATATGCAAGGTTGTGTACACTAGAAGACAAAAATCCAGATATAATAAATGATAATAATAGTATAAATTATAATCTCCTTAAAGAAAAGGAAATAATCAATTTAGTTCAGGTATTATATAATTATAATAATCGATTAATACGCTGTTTCAATGATTTAAGTCCACATCATTTGGTG
>Ga0114931_10002150_pt1 | contig 25096 bp, 22 predicted proteins | sample 2SBtaG_FD_89579 | JGI IMG/M metagenome (GOLD analysis project Ga0114931, IMG submission 89579) | Deep subsurface microbial communities from Kolumbo volcano to uncover new lineages of life (NeLLi) - 2SBTROV14_V59a metaG | ecosystem: Environmental > Aquatic > Marine > Volcanic | place: Kolumbo... | reverse complement strand
ATTGTTCAAGTAGTGTCGGCATCAGTATAAACACCACAAAAGTAGCCATCAGCACCCCGACCGCGGCATAGATCCCAAAGTTTCGTACGGGAATAAGAAAACTCACTCCCAACGAGCCGAGTCCTAAAGCGGTTGTCGCCGAAGCCAACCCGCAAGGCAATATCGCATGGCGGACTGCTTGCCAGGGTGCGCCAACTGGGCCTTGTGATTCCACCGAATCGCGATAGTAGTTCACCAAGTGAATTCCAGCGGAGATGCTCAACACATACAGCAGAGAGGGGATCATCAGCATGACACTGTCCATGTGCCCGCCGAAAGACTCGACGATCGCTAGGCTCAATTGTTGGCAGTACAAGGCGGTGACGAATACGGTAGCGGTCATCGCAACACTGCGAAACATAATTCCCATCAAGCCGCAACCGACCACGTAACACAGGATCATCATGAGGGAGAGGCCATCCTGGCTGGCGTGATCCACGGCTACCGAGTCGGCTGTCGAACCGCCGATATGCACCTCCTGTCGATCCAAATCGGCCACCTCGGCAGCGCACGCGTAAACATGCTCGATGAAGAAATGGCGGTGCTTCCAGCCGTCAACCGACATCAGCAACACGATGCAGGTAGACTCATTGTCTTCGCCGGCAAGCCACCCACGGAGTCGTATCAACGCGGCTCGACGCGATAATTCGAGCGGTTCGCCACGTAATTGCTCTAAGACTTCTGGACCAGAAATAATTTGTCGACAGAGAACTAAATGACGTTCATCTCCGACATCCACAGGTTGCCGTAGCTTTTCAACCAGCGCGGGAAGCCGAGGGTCGTCAAACGTGCAACCTTCCCAACTGACCATCAGCAGATCGTCGGAGATAAAATGCTGTTGAAACCATTTCAGCCGTTGCGTCGCTTCAAAAGACTCGGGCAGCCAGTCCACGACTCGAGTCGAGCTGTTTTCTACGGCGCGCATCGCGCTGGAAACAATCAAGGGAGTCGTAAAGAGAAAAAAGGCAAAAATGCCGACTCGATAGCGGGAGTAGAAAGAGGGAGTCATCGGACAGCCATGTCGTGGCGCAGGACGACCTGTTCCCCCGAATCAGGCCAGTAGGAAAATGACGAAAGAGGAATGCCGAAATCGCACGATTCAATGCTTTTCGTTATTCGGATTTCGCCATTCGTCATTATCTTACTATCGGTCAATCTCTCCCATGACGATATCAAGAGAACCCACAATCGCCGGTACATCGGCGATCAGGCATCCAGCACACAAAGGCCCTGTTACCGAAAGATTGCAGAAACAACTGCTGCGAGCACGAGCTCGCCAAGGAATCGCGTTGCCGTCGCTCACCAAATAAAATCCCATCTGTCCTCGCGGCGCTTCGGTCTCCAAATAGACTTCGCCAGCAGGAAGTTTTTGATTGAGCTTCATTGGCTCGCCATAACCGTCGGTCGATTCTCGGTAGCGGTCAAAGCCCTGTCGCACCAAATCGATCGACTGAATGACTTCGAGCATCCGTACATAGAAGCGATGCCAGCAATCGCCTAAGACGGCTTCCAAAGGAACGTCGGGATATTTGTGATCATTCGGATAATGGCCATCCTTTTCGACGATGACTTCAAAGGCGTATCCGTCGTACATGGCGGTGTAAATTTCTTCGCCATCGCGGCGCAGATCGTGATCGACGCCACTGCCCCGCAAGACGGGCCCGCTGGTTCCATAGTCGATTGCCATCTCAGCAGACATTACGCCAATACCAGCAGTACGCTTGATGAAAATCGCGTTGCTCGTCAGCAGGGTATGGTACTCTTGGATAATCGGCAGCAACTGGTCGAGAAAAGCTTCACATCTCTCCAGCCAACCGTTTGGCAAGTCGGCGGTCGCACCGCCCACGGTTAAATAGCTGTAGGTCAATCGGGCACCACAAGCTTCTTCAAACAGATCGAGAATCTTCTCTCGTTCGCGGAAGGCATAGAGAAACGGGCTAAACGTACCTAGATCGAGCCCATAGGCACCCATGCCAACCAGATGGCTGGCAATGCGGCCCATCTCGGCGATGATCACCCGTAGATGGCGGCCTTTCTCGGGCGGCTCGAACTTTAAGAGCTTTTCGACCGTCAGCGCCCAGCCCAGATTCATATTCATGGCGGCCAGATAATCCATCCGGTCGGTGTAGGGAATCCATTGCCGCGGCGTGAGATTCTCACCAATTTTCTCTGCACAACGATGCAAGTAGCCGATATGCGGCGTGACTTCTGAGACGATCTCACCATCGGTACGCAGCACTAGCCGAAGCACGCCATGCGTGCTCGGATGCTGGGGCCCCATATTGATGAGCATTTCGTCCGTGCGGACATCGAATTCAATGACACGCGGATCGTCGATAGTTGTAGACATGGGTTATCTGGCTGTTGGTTGGACCCTCGATTAAAGCGGTCCCCGATTTTACTAAAAAAAGCCAGGAAAGGAACCCAGGCTCTTTGGATCTCGCTTACCATGCGAATGTCCATGATTGATCAGTTGGGCTGGGAGCTATAGGCCGCTTAGACAGGGAATCACTGTTTTGCCTCAGTTGGACGTTGAGTGAAATTGATGAGCTAGAGTACAGCTCCCCCCTAGGAGTTCACGATGTCCAACTAAGGCAAAACAGTAACCCTAATCTTTATTTATACAGAGTCGCTCAAAAATAGTTATGACCTGCTCACCGCCCTCGTATGCCGTGATACTCCAACGGCATCTCGTAGTCTTTTCTTAGCGGGTGGCCGACCCAATCTTCGGGGCAGAGGATTCTGCACAGATAAGGGTGATCGGTGAATTGAATGCCCAGCAGGTCGTAGACTTCGCGTTCGTGCCAGTCGGCGGTGCTCCAAATTCCTGAAACGGACGGCACCTGGGGTAATTTTCCTTTTTGGTCGTCACGCCAGCGGGGCAACATCACCTTGAGCACTAAACTGTGCTTGTGCTTCATGCTGAAGAGGTGATAAACCAACTCGAGGTGGGGCTGCCAGGATGCTTTGGCGGCCTTCTTTTCGTCGGTGTGCAGATAGTCGACCGCAGTAACGCTGTTGAGGTAGTCGAAGGCTAAACTGGGTTCATCACGCAAATGAGTACAAACCTCAACGATGCCATCGGGAGCAATCTCAATCCAGGGATCGATATTCTCCAGGTTGGCACCAGCGATTTGGTCGCCAAACTTTTGTTTGAGTTGATCAACGAGGGTTTGTTCGGGCATGGGTGGAAAATGCTAGGGGTTGGGAGAAAGGATTGAGCCGGCGGTGCGTTTTGGTGTTTCGTGGCTGAGAGGGGGCGCTCGGGGTACGACTTCGCCACGTTGGCTGGTTACGGTCCGGACCCAGTCGAGATCGCCCCGTTTCCATACATAAGCAAAACCGACTAACAAGACTGCGAAGAAAACCGCGATGTCAGCAAAAGAGGTTAACGCAATTTTCCTTGCCGTATCTTGGAGCACTTCGCTGGCAGTCATGCTCCCCTCGACAGTAGCATCCACTTGCGGCAATTGAGGGTTGGTGACTCCCAACTCCTGAATTCTAGTTTTCGCCGCAGGTGACAGCATTTCAGAACCATCTTCAGCAGTGGCTACGATTGGCATGTTGGGCGAAGTGAGCTGGACCGACTTGCCAAACACGGTTGCCCAAGGAAAGAAAAATGCAATCTCTACGTCAAAGATAATGAACAGCAAGGCCACGACGTAAAACCTCAGATCAAATTGCACAAAGCTCGATCCGATCACGGGCTCGCCGCATTCGTAAACTTCCAGTTTCTCTTCGCCGGGAATGTTCGGACGGGTCAATCGTCCGATTACTAAGTTCACAAACAGAAAGATTGCCGCGACCGAGGCGAAAAGTGCCAAGTAAGCCACGATTGCTGTTGGAGTAGCCATAGGAAAGATGTTTGATTTTAGGTTACACTTCAGCCATCTGAAGTAAGACTTGCCACGAAAAACTAGCGAAAAGAGGAAAGGCGTCCTTTGCCCAAAACTTTCTTACGAACTCCCCTTTCGGCATTCGTCTTTCCCGCTTTTGCTCCCGATTTTTTGTGAACTCAAATTTACTGCAGACGGCTGACTTGTTACGATTTTAGATGTTTGATGTTTGATGTTGGTCGTACATTTTTCTAGATCTCGACTTTCGCCTCTCGATTCTTCTACTGATTTGGTCCGCCGTGGACGGGTTCTGTGATTACTTTTGATTGGGAAATTGCGGTGGGGTTGAGTGTTGATCGTCCCCATGCAATCTCAGTTGGTAAACGCGAAAAGTCGACGATGCAACCATCGCGGCTATAACAACTCAGGTCGTGGGTGGCGCCCATAAAGATGCAATCCACCGGACAAGGCTCAACGCACAAAGCGCAGAACATGCACTTGCTGTAGTCGATCGTGTAGCCGGTGATCTTGAATCCCTTGCTACCTTCCACTCTTTCTTTGCCAATATAGATACAATCGACCGGGCAAGCTTTGGCACACTGGTCGCAAGAGATGCAAGTTGTCAGGTCGAAACGATGGAAGCCTCGATAGCGGGCCGCTACGGGTACTGGCAACTCCGGATACTCGAAATGTTCGGTAAACGTCTTTCGCTCGGGCCGATAGGTCTTGAGCCCCGTTCTAAAAGTCACCCACATGCCATAGACGACCGTGTACACGGCTTCGAAAACATTACCAAGCCAGGGAAAAACTCGTTTGAGCCCACGGATCATTTTTTATTTTGGCCCTATCTCGACCTACCAGTATCGGCGGCATAGTATCGGCGGCAATTGAAACCGTGGATTATAGGATGCTTGTGCCCTGCCGCAACCGCCCCTTGTACGATTCTGCGAACGTATTCATTTTGAGTTGCAGTTTTAGGCAATTGAATTGGAATGATGTGCAGGACTGATGAGGAGCAGCTTTCGAAATTGCAAGTCCAAGCCTCAAACCCAGGGAATGCAATCCCTGGGCTTTCAGTGCGAGTCCTTATTTGAAAGTCTTCTTGTAGTTTGCCCAAGTCACCCGACTCATAAGCAAGGGCTGATTTGCAATCTGCCGCGTTCCTGGCTTTACGACTCACCCGTAGGATTGAGATATCTCGATCTCTGCCTTTTACACGAAGTGCCCCAAAGAACCCCCCAAAAGAGAAAAAATCCGGGTAATTCAACTCTTTTTAGCGCCATCCCCAGAAGATTTCGCGTGGCTTGACTCTAGGAGAGATAGTCGGAGTCACGTCGCCGGCCCGAGAACCCCTAAAGTGTTTGATGAAAACAACTTAGGATTTAGAACAGCAACCATCCTGGGGGCGATGTTAGTCCCGGAAATACAGGTAGTATGGGGGTAACAGACCGAATGTCGTGCCAAACCGACCGAAAAACTCGAAAAATCGGCTCTGGGCACTACTGGCTTTGCTTGACTCTCCACAGTGACCACGTAGAGTGGATTAAAGGGGATGAGTAAGGTCCCCTAGCTTGGCCCTATCTACCGGCTTCAAAACGGGTTAGATCGGGTCGAGCGAATACTAGGTCTGGAGGCCGGCACAATTCAAGGAAAGTGACCGGCCACTGTGTACGAAGGAATCACATTATGTTGGTCCTGTCACGAAAAAAGAACGAAAGTATTATCATCAACGATGATATTACGATCGTCGTCGTGGAAATTCGAGGCGACAAGGTGCGTCTGGGAATCGATGCGCCCAAAGAGGTGCCGGTCCACCGCAACGAAGTCTACGAAGCAATCCGTCGCAGTCAGCAGGTATCGAGCGAGCAACCATGCGAGCCTGACACCAGCAGCGCTGCCGAATAAGTATTGTCCCTCTCCTTACGGCGCCTTCTCCGACGCCTTAAGTTCTGCTAGGCTCGTCGGCCAATCAAGTTGCTAAGCTTCCTTTGATTATTGGATCGTTCGAGTCGAAGCTTTTACAGCGCTGGTTTGACTCTGAATCGCTTTATGAAGAGCCATCTTGACGGTTCGTCGAGATGTCGTAACCCTATAGGATTCAGTACCAGCTTGCCGGTCGCGGATTGAGCCTTAGCTTTTAGCCCAGAGTTTCTGGGCAAATAGGCACACGCAGTATCGGGGCCCCTTCGTCTAGCGGTCTAGGACTCCGGCCTTTCACGCCGGCAACACGGGTTCGAGTCCCGTAGGGGTCACTTTTTCTCTTTGCCTAGAAGGCTTTCTTCGCATAGAGGGCCATGGATTGGCTTGCTAGGGCAACATGGAATGTTGCGTAAGTGCGCAGAAGTCTTAAGGCAAAGCACGAATGACGCCCAATACAATCGAAAAATGGCCCCATGACGAAACAAGAAATACAGTGTTTCATGCGAAAACACGTGTAGTTCTAGCGCGCGTTCTTTCGGAGTTGGGTATTCTGGAATTCGCCATTTGCTTAACACCGTATCTCCCAGCGCAGTCTTCAATATCGCAATGTGGCAATATCGAATCGTCTTGGAGACGGTAGTTGTTTGGCTCAACAGAAGCGATGGACTACCACGACCATCTACGTTGGCGTCGATGGCCAATTCCTACGATTGGCGTGGATGCTCCACCACCTGAGCCGGCACGCTTGCGTGTGCTTCTCTTTCGTGAGTGCGTCATTGCCGCAACTGACTTTTTCCGACCTCGCTGACGAACGACCTCTTTGGGGAGATCGTCGCCATAGTCGCCATAATCTGATGATTGCTCTGGACCTAACATTTGTACCATCCTCTCGTTGCGTCCTTGCTAACCTTTTGTGTTGAGCCGGAATAACGGTTCCTGTAGCCGCTGTCCAACTTCTGCTTTCCAAAGCAGACCAATGGGCGCTGTCGCGGCCATCTAGTGCAACACTCGTGCCGATCCTAATACGATCGTTAGATTCGCTACAACAGCAATTCAAGCTGCTAGCGGAAGGCGTTCTTACCCCTTACTTCTAAACCCTTTACGCTAACAGTAAGGGGCAAGGGAGTTTGTAAAAGTGAAGATAATTGGTAGATATTTTCAATCTTGCGAGACGCGGGTCAGCAGAAAGCTCACTGGTTTGGTGATTGATTGCTCGACTCGCTGTAAAACGTTAAGCGGCATGGACTTATCTCGCTACGAGTCCTTTGAGGTCGTCCCAGCTGAGTGCTTTTGCGCGATGAATGAGACCCTGAAAGAATCGTAACACTTTGCTATAAAACGCTTTATGAGCGCGCATCACCAAAACGAGGAGTCGCATTCACCAAAATGGTGATGCTCCTCTCCTTGGCATATCGCGAATTCACAGGTGCCTGGGCAGCCGCAGAGCGTCTAACAACTGCCAAAGCACTTATGCATTTCGACCTATCCAACAGTCACGACAGCACAGATCGCGACCGTGCTGCACGCCTGTCGCACCCCGCAGACTCAGGCTATTCCAGAGCGCGCGCTGACACCTTGAGTGGCTGATCACGTTTCGCCAACTGAGAAAACCGAGGCGAAAACACTCCCTTAAGCCCAAGAGGTTTCGTAGGCGTAAGGGCCTGTGTTCTTAGTCTCAAGGAGGCTCAAAGCAATCGGCTGTGGCACGTGCCACAGCGCATCGCTCGCGTCTAGCTTTGCTCAAAGGCATAGACAAACCGAGGCCGACTGCCGCGCGCCACACAGCGCATATGGCCGGCATCCCTGAAAATCAAGGGCGTAAGCGGCCACCCAGACAAGCCCTTTTTGACCTGTCGGAGTGCAATTAGATTGTTCTTGGATGGTTGGTTTACATTGGACTACTCGAAAAAAGGGATTAGGTGGAAGGGTTCGTGCGCTGCGCAACTCGCCCCTAACAAAAAAGGTTTCTGCAGAGCGATTGCACAGTTCAGCATTTAGAAACCGTGAATCGGGAGAGAAGCAGTAGCTGTATCAAATCCATGCTTCGCATGATTTGACAAAATTTGCGAATTGCTGGAAGAGCGTGTAAAACAAAGCCTTGTTTGGCGTTGGAAGTTGTCGGCTCGACAGAAATCAGAGCATTAGTCAACCGCCTCTATGGCCAACGATAGGTTGGCCGTATTTTTTGTAACAACTAGGATGCCTTCTACATGAGCAACCCATGTGCCAGAATGCCCATCTCCCAGGAGGCGACGAGTTGAATTGGTCCCCTGGGCAGAGCGTCGGAAAACTGCCAAAATGGCACCCCGGGGGGCAAGGCGATCCCCAGCAATTTTTGATTGGTTGCCTCAAAACACGGCATATTAAGGATGTAAAGGTCGCTGTTGGTTCACAATCCGAAGTTGGCACGATGCTTGCGACTAGGGAACCTCAAGTATTTGCGCACCTGCCAAAACTGACCAGGAGCGGTTCTGCAAACCTTGATGGATTCGCGTCCGATCTGGGAACTGCTTAGCCGGAGCCTTACCCACATACCAAGCCCGTATCAGTCAATTCACCTAGGCCAATTCAAGTAGAGGAGTCGAACGTGCCCAAACAAATGGTTTTTGAGGACGACGCACGCAAACCACTGGCAGCCGGAGTGAGTAAGCTCGCCCGAGCGGTCCGCAGCACATTGGGCCCCCGCGGTCGTAACGCAGTGCTAGACAAAGGTTGGGGGTCGCCCAAAGTGACCAAAGACGGTGTAACCGTCGCCGAAGATATCGAATTGGACGACCCGTACGAAAATCTAGGCGCTCAATTGGTCAAAGAGGCCGCCAGTAAAACCAACGACGTCGCTGGCGATGGCACGACCACCGCAACGGTGTTGGCCGAGGGAATCTTCCGCGAAGGCTTGAAGATGATCTCTGCTGGTGCCGATGCGATGGCACTGGGCCGGGGTATTGCCAAGGCGGTCGAAGTGGTTTCCACAGCGATTGGCAAGATGGCAGAGCCAGTCGATGTGAAGCACAAGAAGAGCCTGCAACAAGTCGCGACAATCGCTGGAAACAACGATCCAACGATCGGCAGTGTTCTGGCCGATGCCTTCACAAAAGTTGGCAAAGATGGCGTGATCACTGTTGAAGAAGGCCGTGGCAACGAGACCTACGTCGAAGTGGTTGAAGGCATGCAATTCGATCGAGGTTTCCTCTCGCCGCATTTCGTCACCAATGAAGACGATCAGACCGTTGAATTGGAAGGCTGCTTGGTACTGGTTTACGAAGAAAAAATCTCCAGTGCGAAAGATCTCGTGCCGTTGCTCGAAGCAGTTTCTAAGGCAGGCAAGCCGTTGCTGCTTATTGCAGAGGACATCGAAGGCGAAGCGTTGGCGACGCTAGTGGTCAACAAAATGCGAGGCATTGTGAATGTCTGTGCCGTCAAGGCTCCCGGCTACGGCGATCGTCGCAAGGCGATGTTGGGCGATATTGCCACGCTTACCGGCGGAACTGCCATCTTCAAAGACTTGGGAGTTAAGCTCGACGGGGTCCAACTGAAGGACCTCGGCAAGTGTCGCAAGATTACTATTTCAGCCGACAATACGACAATGGTCGGCGGCGGCGGCAAAAAAGCCGACATCGCAGGCCGGGCGGATCAGATTCGTAGTGAAATCGATGCGACCGATAGCGACTACGATCGCGAAAAACTCCAAGAACGCCTCGCCAAGTTGGCCGGCGGCGTTGCTCAAATTAACTGTGGAGCAATGACCGAAACTGAGATGAAAGAGCGCAAGGATCTACTGGAAGATGCCCGCTCGGCAACTCATGCAGCCCTGGCAGAAGGTGTTGTTGCAGGCGGCGGTGTTGCACTGCTACGCAGCGAAAAATCGCTCAGCAAGCTGAAGCTTGAGGGCGATGAGGCAATGGGTGTTGAGATCGTCCGTAGAGTTCTTGATAACCCGCTTCGCTACATTGCTGAGAATGCAGGCGTCGACGGCGCGGTCGTCGTCAACCGCGTTCGACAGTCCAAGGGGAAAAACGATGGTTACAACGCCAACACAGGCGAATACTGTGATCTTGTAGCTGCCGGTGTGATTGACCCCGCCAAGGTGGTCCGTGCCTCGTTGCAGAATGCCGCGAGTGTGGCGGCGCTGCTGCTGACGACCGATTCTCTGATTACCGAAATCCCGCAGGAAGAAGAGGAAGCCGGCGGCGACCACCACGACCACGGCATGGGCGGCGGCATGCCGGATATGGGTGGTATGGGCGGCGGAATGCCTGGCATGGGGGGCGGAATGCCTGGGATGGGCGGCATGGGCGGCATGCCTGGGATGATGTAAAGCCCGTTGTTAGCGATTAGCTTTTAGCGGTAAAAAAACAAGATAAACCAACTTCAACTAAGCAAATAAAATAAGGGAATTATCACTATGGCGAAAATCAATCTACGACCTTTGGACGATCGTGTTGTTGTCAGACCTTCGGATGCCGAGGAAGTTACTGCCGGCGGGATCGTGCTGCCTGACGCAGCTCAGGAAAAGCCACAACGGGGCAAAGTTGTCGCTGTTGGCGCTGGCAAACTGCTTGATAGCGGTAGCCGTGGCGAGTTGTCGGTGGCGATTGGCGATGAAGTGATCTACGGCAAGTACGGTGGTTCTGACATCGAGGTGGATGGCCAAGAGCTGAAGATTCTGCGCGAGAGCGACATCTTGGCGAAGGTGAATTAGTTGCGAGTCGAGAGCCAAGGGCTGAGTGTCAAGAGCCAGAGCCCAACCCAATTAACATAAAATTCAATCAACACATAAGGAGCCATTCCCGTGGCAAAGCAATTGATGTTCGACGACGCCGCGCGGAGCAAGTTGCTTCGTGGCGTAGATAAGCTAGCCGATGCGGTCGCGGTGACCATGGGTCCCACCGGTCGGAATGTGATAATCAACAAGTCGTTTGGTGGCCCTAGTGTTACCAAAGACGGGGTAACGGTCAGTAAAGAAGTCGAGCTGGAAGACCCGTTTGAAAACATGGGTGCCAAGCTATTGCATGAGGTAGCCGATAAGACGTCGACCCTTGCCGGCGATGGCACCACCACGGCGACGGTACTCGCCCGCGCGATCCTTCGCGAAGGGGCTCGCAATGTAGTTGCAGGCAGCAACCCGACGGCCGTCCAGCGCGGCATTCGCAGAGCCGTCGACGCAGCCACCACGCATCTTGATTCGATCTCGAAGAAACTAACCACGAAGGAGCAAATCGCTCAGATTGGTTCCATCAGTGCGAACAACGATCGCGTGATTGGCGACTTGTTGGCCGATGCGATGGAGAAGGTTGGCAAAGACGGGGTCATTACCGTCGAAGAAGGCCGATCGACCGATACGACTCTCGAATTGGTAGAAGGAATGCAGTTCGACAAAGGCTACTTGTCGCCTTACTTCATCAATCAAACGGCCGACATGGAGTGTGTTCTTGAAGACGCCTTCATTTTGATCCACGAGAAAAAAATCAGCAATCTTCGCGAACTTCTGCCGATCCTCGAATTGGTGAGCCAGAAGGGCAAGCCGATGTTGATCATTGCCGAAGACATCGAAGGCGAAGCCCTCTCTGCATTGGTTGTGAACAAACTGCGTGGTGTGCTTAACATCGGTGCGGTGAAGGCTCCCGGCTTTGGTGATCGTCGCAAGGCACTGTTGGGCGATATTGCCACGCTTACCGGCGGCACGCTCATTAGCGAAGACCTCGGCGTGAAACTTGAGAGCATTTCGCTTGCTGAGTTGGGTCGTGCGAAGAAAATCAGCATCACGAAGGACTCGACGACGATCGTGCAAGGCGGTGGTAGCAATGCCGACGTGCAGAAGCGGATCGAGCAGATTCGCAAAGGCATCGAGTCGACAACCAGCGACTACGATCGCGAGAAGCTTCAGGAACGTCTGGCCAAGCTTACCGGTGGTGTGGCGATCATCTCGGTCGGTGCAAGTAGCGAAGCGGACATGAAGCAAAAGAAGGCTCGAGTCGAAGATGCACTTCACGCCACGCGTGCTGCTGTCGAGGAAGGAATTCTTCCTGGTGGCGGAGTTGCCTTGCTGCGATGTGCCGAGGCAGTTGCAGGGGCAGTGAAAGGCGCCAAGGGTGACGAGAAAATCGGCGTGAACATTATTCACGGCGTACTCGATGCCCCACTTCGACAGATTACCGACAACTGTGGATTGGACGGCAGTGTGATCGCCGATGAGGTCTCGCGCAAGCCCCAATCGACAGGCTACGATGCTAACAACGGTCAGTATGTCGATATGTTCAAAGCAGGCGTGATCGATCCGACCAAGGTGGTCAAGACAGCACTGGCCAATGCTGCTAGTATTGCAGGGCTGATTCTTACTACCGAAGCACTAGTCACCAATTTCGACTCCAAAGAACAAGACAAGCGTGCCGTGGCTGGTAGCATCCGCTAACACGCAATGGAGAAATGTCGAACCCCGAATGACGAACGACGAAAAGAAAGATCGTCGTTCGACATTCAACGTTCGTCGTTCGTCATTATTCATTCGTCATTTTTTGCATGTCTGAGCAACGCGACTATTACGAAGTGCTTCAGGTTTCCCGCACTGCATCGCAGGGCGAGATAGCTACTTCGTATCGCAAGTTGGCGATCCAGTACCACCCCGACAAAAATCCGGGCGACCAGGAGGCGATCGAACGTTTCAAGGAGGCGTCGGAGGCATTCGAGGTGCTTCACGACGAGGAAAAGAGATCTCGCTACGACCGTTACGGCCACGCAGGTGTGAACGGGCAGTCGTCGGGCGGGGGACACTTCTCAGATGTCGAAGACATTTTCTCGGCGTTCGGCGATATTTTTGGCGACTTATTCGGCGGTGGTGGACGAGGCCGAGGACGGCGAGTACGCAAAGGACGCGATGTCCGTTGCGACGTTTCGCTCACCTTGCATGAAGCTGCACATGGCGTACGTAAGACCGTCGAATTTCAGCGTCACGAACCTTGCCAAAAGTGTTCGGGATCTGGTGCCGCGGAAGGCAGCAAGCGAGAAGTTTGTTCCTACTGTGGTGGTCACGGACAGGTGGTGCAACAGGCGGGTATCGTCCGAGTGCAAACGACTTGCCCGGCGTGCAAAGGAGAAGGTTCGTCGGTATCGACCCCCTGTCGCTCCTGTCGAGGCTCGGGCAAGAAGCTGAAAAAAGTTAAAGCAGACGTCGAAATCCCCGCCGGCGTCGACGACGGAATGCAAGTACGCATTACCGGACAAGGCGAACCAAGTTCCAGCGGGGGTCCTCCGGGCGACTGCTATTGTGTCGTATCGGTGCTGCCGCATGAATTGTTTGAGCGTGAAGGGCAACATCTGATTTGTCGGGTGCCGATCACTTACTCGCAAGCGGTGCTAGGATGCACACTCGAAGTTCCCACGCTTGATGGGCCTGGGGAAGTGAAAGTGCCACCTGGGTCTGCCTCAGGCAAAGTTTTTCGACTGAAGGGCCAAGGCCTGCCCGATCCGCGTGTGGTCGGAGTAGGTGACCTGCATGTTCAGATCAACATCGAAGTTCCAGGACATGTCAGCGACGAAGAAGAAGCATTGCTACGCGAGTTGGCAGAGCTGGAACACAAGAATGTCGCACCAGCACGCCAAAGTTTTTTTGATAAGCTAAAACACTATTTTACCGACGATGCAACTACGTGATTCAGTCGAATGTGCTATCGTAGGGTGGGACCGCCCACGGCCCCAAAAAAGCGTGCCAAGAAAACGAAATTTTACCGAATTGTTTACAAAGGCGTGAACTGAGGAGCAGCAAAAGATGGCCGTCAAGCCAAACACCGAGAACGACCGGCAGCCCTCTGCAGAAGCCGACGTAGAAGCGATCGCTCAGGAGATTCGCTCGGCTTGCGAAGAAGAGGGGGCGACCGTTTCGGACAATCCTGTAGATCTCGAAGCAGAATTAGCAGCGGAGAAGGATCGTGTCCTGCGTCTTCAAGCAGAAATGGAAAACCTGCGTAACCGTACTGCCCGCGAAATTCTGAACGAACGTCGTTACTCCCCCTTGCCGTTGATTCGAGATTTATTGCCTGCAATAGACAATATGAATCGCGCGATCGAAGCCGCAACTCCAGAAAGCGAGGAATCTGCCCGTATGCTTGAAGGTTTCGATCTCGTACGTCAATTGTTGGTCAGCATTCTCAAACAACATCAGTGCATAGAAATCGAAGCACTCGGCGAGCCATTTAACCCAGAAGTCCACGAAGCCGTTTTGCAACAGCCTTCCGACGAGACCCCGGCGAACCATATCATGCAAGTCACCGAGGCTGGGTACCTACTTCATGACCGAGTAGTACGCCCCGCCAAAGTAATTGTTTCATCTGGGCCACAAGAAGAAGCAAGCTTGGAGTAACCTGTTAACTCAAATTGAAAAGACTAACCGCCAAGGACGCCAAGAGCGCCAAGGAGCTATTTTTGTAGAACCAACAAGGAGTTTTTCCTCATTGTTCGTCAATCATACTTTACTAGGCGGGTGTCTGGATTTTCTCTGTTCTCTTGGCGCCCTTGGCGATCTTGGCGGTTTTCACTTTGATCTGTTAAGAAATAGAAGAGGCAACAGAGATTCACTTTCCGATTTTCCCTTTTGACTTATTGATCCGATGCCAACTTACGACTATGAATGCGACGCCTGCGGACACGAGTTCGAGCTTTTTCAGCCGATCTCAGAAGCCGTAAAACGCAAATGCCCCAAGTGTGGCAAGCTGAAATTGCGTCGGTTGTTTGGCACAGGCGCAGCAGTCGTTTTTAAGGGTTCTGGCTTCTACGAGACCGACTATCGTAGCGAATCTTACAAGAAGGGTGCAGAGAAAGAGAAGAAATCTCACGAGAAAGCAAAAGAGAAAAAGTCGGATAAAGGAAATTCTGAGAAGAAGCCGAGTTCTAAGAAGTCAGAAGACTAGTGCTTTGTCACAACTAAGAATTAGGGTAGTCAAAGCACTAGTAGAACGGTTGACGCACTCGATAAGCCAGGGGATTGCAATCCCCTGGCTTGACCACGGTCTCGTAATTTTTCCAGTTTGCATCAATGCATTGCCCCGTTTGTCATTGCGAGTTCCAACCTGAAACGACCGACGCGATGCCGTTCTGCGGCGATCGTTGTCGCACGATCGATTTGGGCCGCTGGCTCGACGAAGGCTACAGGCTTCCCAATGTGCCTAATCCTGAAGCCGACGAGACGCCAGAGGATGACTGGGCTCGAGAGCAAGACGAAAAGTCAGACGCGGAAACTCCCTAGAGCAGCGAGCGTATGCCGAGTTCGTCGCTAACAAAAATTCTTAAAAATTTGGGCGATTCTGATTAAGAGAAAGATTATGATTAAGAAAAAGTTGCAAATCGCCTGAGCCCAACAGCCTACCCCACCATGTCCCAGCCCCAAGGTTCACTCTACGAAATTCGCTGGAACGAGGTTTTTCCTTGGTTGATCTTGGTGCGAGCGTTGCGTGTTTCGGTGATGGCTCGCGTATTGGTGTTGGCTTTTGCTGGCGTGCTCGTGACGCAATGGGGGTGGTCGGCGGTTGATTTTACTCTTTCGGAAAACTCGGACCGGCTGGAACGTCTGACTGACAATTCGGCGAAACCCAAATTGCCTGCTCCCAACTCGATCTCACAAGTAATCGAGTACACGGAGAGCAAGAAGGGGCTCGCTGCACTTGCGGGCCCCTTACTTCGAGGTTGGTCTTGGCTAGCCCAACCGTTTACAATACTGATCGACCAGGAGTCGACTTGGCGACGGTCGTTGGCCCTGTCGCTCAGCGGAATCTGGACGATCATGATTTGGGCCCTGTTTGGCGGCGCGATTTCGCGCATCGCCGCCGTTTATCTCACACGCGGCGAAACGCTCGGACCACTGGTCGCACTCAAGTCAGCCCTGATCCGGTGGGGAGCAACCGCGGGTGCCCCTTTGATTGTTCTCCTAGCCTTTGCCGCTTTGGCATTGCCTCTGGCTATCAACGGACTGCTGATGTGGAATGATTTTCTGGCAATGTTTGCCGGTATCTTTTGGCCCGTGGTGCTCGCCTGGGGATTGCTGCTGGCACTGGTACTGTTGGGGCTGTTCTTGGGTTGGCCCCTGATGTGGGCAACCGTGAGTGTCGAGCAGACCGACGCATTTGACGGAGTCAGCCGCTGCTACGCTTATGTTTCCCAACGGCCACTGCACTTGATGTTCTACGTGCTTGTGGCAATGGGTCTTGGTTTTCTAGGCGACTTCCTCGTGCAGGGCATTGCTTATGCCGTGGTCGGGTTGTCTGATTGGACGATTAGTTGGGGGCTGAGTAGCGAACGAACTACGGAATTGGTCCAATCGACTCACGCCAATCTGAGCGCGCCAGCCGACATCGGAAGAATGTCCATCCAGTTTTGGAAGTGGTCGCTCCAGGCGCTCGTCGCCTCGTATTCGGTGGGCTATCTTTGGTCGGCGTCGGTCGGAATTTATCTACTTCTGCGTAGGCACATCGATTCCACAGAGATGGATGAAATTGCATTCGAGGAAAGCGATCTTCCTAAGAACGGCTTGCCCCACCTGGAACCTGACGAATCGGGCGTTCCCCAGGTCAAGAACAAAAATGAAGAATGAATTCGTCATTCAAGTATCTTGTTTGCTTCTCGATCAAACTGTCCCCGAGTAACCACCAGATCGCAACCCGCTTGCCGAGCTGCGGCTAATCGATGTTCATGGACATGGGGACCGCAGGCAACAATACGCACTTCACTGCCGCTGGTCTCACGTACTTGGTTGACAAACGACAAAACATCCAGGCCGGGAAGTTGAAGATCGACAAAGAGAAGCAGGCCATCGTTGCCTTCCACTGCAGCGATGGCACTCTCCGGATCGGCTGTATGAGTGATCGCGTATCCCTTTTGGTTAGCAACGCCATCTACGCGAGAGATAAGCATGAGATCGCGACTAAGGAGGACAAGCTTCATCATTATTCAAACAGCGCCCGGGCCCTGTTGTGAGTCGCTGATTTGCACCGCGTCGTCCATCGGCAGGATAAGTATTTTTCCGTCGCCGATATTCCCCTCAGTGCCCGTGCGAGCAACCTGCTCCAGGCATTCGAGCGTGCGTTCTACAAAATCGTCGTTGACTGCAATTTCGAGTTCGACTTTACGGAGCAGGTTCGTTTTGTATTCGGCTCCACGGTAAGACTCGGTTTGACCTCGCTGGCGAGCAAACCCCATGGCATCGCTTACCGTAAAGCGAGTCACACCAATACGACCGAGTGCTTGCCGTACCTCATCGAGCTTTGTGGGCTGAATTACCGCTAGAATGAGCTTCATGAGTTGGAAACCAAACGATACAATACGTTGAGGATGAAAGTGCCAGCATAACATTGCTACCGCTAGCGACAAGAGAGACTTCTACACTGTGCCCAGCAATCATTATGCGACAAAACATCTGAAATTTTTGAGCCCTTGGCTGGAGGACGTTTCCCAGGCCAAGATGCAGTCGCTCGGCTTGCAGGGTGGATTTAGTGGAGCGATCGTGTGGCACGTTTCGACGCCATATCAGGATTTGTGCCTGCGGCGCTGGCCACAAGTCCACCCGACTATGGACGGTTTGTCGTCTATCCACGGCCTGCTACTGCACATTGCACAGGCAGGATTTTGCTTGGCACCTGTGCCGCTTCCGACGCTCACGGGAAAAACTTTTTTTCTGAACGAAGATCACCTTTGGGAACTCACGCCCTGGATGCCTGGCGAAGCGAGTTATCATCGGCAACCGAGCTACGAAAAACTCGCTTCCGCAATGACCACGTTGGCCGACTTTCATAGGGCGGCGGCGACCTATCGTTTTGCTGGAACTGGCGCGCACGTTGCCCCTTCGCCTGGGCTCATGCAGCGGCTCGAAGTCTTGCAAGGACTACAACGAGGAGAGCTCGAACGACTCTGGAAGGAAACACGTTCGGCCGAAGCGAGCGATTTGCGCGAGCTGGCTTTTGAACTGCTCGAAGGAATTGACCACTCGCTGGGAGATGTCAAAAAGCAGATCGAGGCGATTGCAAACGTCCCGTTGCCATTGCAATGGTGCCTTCGTGATGTGCGTCACGACCATCTCTTGTTTACTGACGAAGAAGTCACCGGACTAATCGACTTTGGTGCGGTTGCAGTCGAATCGGTGGCGTGCGATCTGGCGCGTTTAGTGGGTAGCATGGTGAATGACCGGGTCGACGATTGGCTAAAAGCGTTGGGGGCATACGATCAGCGGCGGCAACTTTCGCTCGACGAGCGCCGGGCCATTGCCGGCTTCGACGCGGGTGGGACCATCTGTTCGGCTACGAATTGGGTGCGTTGGCTGTTTGTCGAAGGCCGGTCTTTTCCGCAAATTCATGCATTGCATGACCAACTGGTTTGGCTGCGAGATCGGTTGGCCTCGCTATCAATGCGGTCTGGTGCTAGCGTCGCGAAGCCAATCGGTGGCTAAATCTGTCTTTCAAAAAAACAGGCCTACGGATGTATTCTGGCGTACATTCTTGCCGTAGAACATCTGATATGCTTTGCGTACTAGGCTCAAGTCGATCTCTTGCACGAAGGTACAAAAAATGCACGGATCGGCAATGTCGGCGTTGACCCCGATTTTCTTGGACTGGTAAAATGGATTGGTTAGCGCTTTGGCATTTTCATTGAACAGGAGATGGCAAAGAACTCGGCTCTCGCCGTAGGATGCGCGTCGAGACATGTCTCTGGAGAGAGGAAAACGAATGCTATCAGCTTCGCTGGCTCAACACCGTTGGCTTACGCTTGCAATAGGTTTTCTGTTGCTGGGCTCAGATATTTCAACAGCTCAGGCACAGGTCAATTTCCCCGAAGGCATTGGCGGCTTTGGCGGGGGTAACTCGCCGGCCAAAGTGACCATCGAAGCACAGTTCACGCCGGCCGAACAAGACCGCCCTGCCCTGCTGTTTGTGACAGCAAAGATGGCCGACGGTTTCCATATCTCGGCCATCGATCAAGCGGCAGGTGGGCCTATGCCGACATCAATTTCTCTCGCCCCAGGTTCGCCAGTACGCCTCCTCGGCCAATGGCAATCGATCGAACCGCCTAAGACGCATATTGACCAAGAAATCTGGGTCGGCCTCGAGATGCGCGAGCACTACAAGCAAGTCACTTGGTTTGTTCCGATTGATATCCCTGCCGAAACAGATCTGGCAAGCCTCACACTCGCCGGCCAAGTCGAAGGGCAAGCGTGTGCTCAACTCTGCGTTCCGTTTAAGCAAAGCTTTACGGCCACGCTGGGGAAAGGTATTGAGTTGCCCGCTGGTACTGATTTCGCCTCACGGGTCGCTGAGGACTCGACCGCCAGTAAAGCGGCGTTAACCAACCCTGTCACCTCAGAGTTAGGCGCGACAGCAGCACCGTCACAGCTCTACGATCTTTCTCAAGTTTCTCTCGTTGAAGCCGAAGAGCAATCGTTGGGCTACTTTTTGCTTCTGGCATTTCTGGGCGGGATGATACTGAACGTCATGCCGTGCGTGTTGCCGGTGATTGGGCTGAAAGTGATGAGTTTCGTCCAGCAGGCAGGCCAAAGCCGGGCCCATGCTTGGGCATTGAATTGCTGGTATTCGGCGGGAATCGTAGCCGTATTTCTGGTGTTGGCCACGCTTGCGGTTTTGTTTCAGTTGAGTTGGGGCACACAGTTCGCGAGCGCCGGGTTCAACATCACTTTGATTGGCATTGTTTTTGCGATGGCACTGAGCCTGATGGGATTATGGGATATCCCGATTCCCGGGTTTGTGGGCTCGAGTACGAGTATCGAAATTACCGAGCGGGAAGGACCGCTTGCTGCCTTCTTGAAAGGGGTATTGACGACCTTGCTCGCAACGCCCTGCACGGGTCCGTTTATGATCCCTGCCCTGACTTGGGCGATCAAGCAGCCGACCTGGATGACTTACTCGGTGTTTACTGTCCTCGGCTTGGGCATGGCCAGTCCGTACTTGCTGATTGGTGCGTTCCCCGAGCTACTCCGCTTCCTGCCGCGCCCCGGTGCTTGGATGGAAACCTTCAAAAAAATCATGGGACTGATTATGCTCGGCACGGTCGTCTGGCTAATGATGGCTATCGCACCACCGTTGGTGGTGCCTACGGTAGCTCTGTTAGTGGTCATCGTCGGTGCGTGTTGGTGGATTACTCAGACACCGGTCACCGCTGTTTTCTCCGAGAAACTTCAATCGTGGGTGATAGCTGGACTGCTCGTAGCCATCGGTGCCATGGGATCGTATGGCTGGCTTTACAAAGAAGTCATGCTGAAACGTTACGACAAAAGAGTAGCTGCCTATGCTGAGGAGAAAATCGGCGAGCAACAATTGCGTATTGCTCGGGACTTAGGCAGCATTGAAGACAATAACCTGTTGCGACAGACGATCGCCGAACTGGCCGTCAAACCGATAAACGATGATAAATCGTGGCAACGGTTTTCATTGGCTAAGCTGGGACATCTGACAGTAGGCAAAGGTCGTACTGTTTTAGTTGATTTCACAGCCGACTGGTGCCCTACTTGCCATGTACTTGAGAAACTCGTGCTCAGGACCCAAACTATTGAAGAAGCCATTACCAAGGCCGATGTCATTACCATGGAAGCCGACTATACGAAGAAGCCCGAGGCGCTCGAACAGACGATTAAAGCCCTGGGCGGCATCGGCGTGCCGTTGATTGCGATTTTTCCTGGCTCGGATCCCTACCATCCGATCGTTTTTTCTGAGGGAAAGTATTCTAAGGACGACCTGATTGAAGCGATTGCCAAGGCAACCGGCCAAAGTGAGCTGCTTGAGACGGCAGATAATTCAGACCAGACCTCTCTTAGGCATGTGGGCAGCGAAGAGCCGCGACTGTAGTTACTGCAGCCAAAAATTCGCTCAAGCCCAACGGCTTTCGCCGCAGCCGGCGATGATGTGGCCGATCTGCCAGCTCTCCTGTCCTAGACTGGCGAGCTGTTGCTGGACGCTCTCGGCGTAGTGTTCTGAGACAACCATTACCATGCCGATTCCCATGTTGAAAACACGGGCCATCTCTGCGTCGTCGACGTTGCCCAACTGCTGAAGCCAAGAAAAAACAGGCGGGATCTGCCAACTATCGCGTTTGAGCTCTGCATCAGCTGTGGCCGGCAAGATGCGAGAAAGATTTTCGTGTAGCCCGCCACCAGTGATATGGGCAATGCCGTGTACTACCGATTTGACTTGGTAATGGTTCAGCACCGAACGTATTGGCCGGGCGTAGAGTCGTGTCGGCTCAAGCAGAAGTTCGCCGACGGTTGCATTGCAAGACTCGACTTGATCGTCGATCGACAGGCCTGCATGTTCAAAGACGATTTTTCGGACTAAACTGTAGCCGTTAGAATGAATGCCGGCGGCGGCGAGTCCGAGTACAACGTCTTCGGGGACGATATGGGTACCGTCGAGCAGGCGTGAGCGTTCGACGATGCCAACGCAGAAACCGGCCAGATCGTAGTCGCCTTGCTGGTAGAGATCGGGCATAATGGCCGTCTCGCCACCAATGAGCGCTGCGTCACTTTCCAAACAACCGGCACTGATGCCGGTCACGATTTGTTCCAACAGATCGGAATCGTCCTCAGCCATTGCCACATAGTCGAGGAAGAACAGGGGTTCAGCTCCACAGCAAATGACATCGTTCGCGCACATGGCCACCAAATCGATGCCAATCGTGTCGTGGCGACCTGCTAGCTGAGCGACTTTTAGCTTGGTGCCGACGCCGTCGGTACCCGAAACGAGAACCGGTTGATCATATTTACGAGAAAAAAGTCCCTCGGGAAAATCGAGCTGAAAAAGCCCAGCAAAGCCGTTATTCCAGGGAAGAACGCGGGGGCAATGGGTGCGTTTCAAGAGATTTGGCAACCGGGCCATCGACTTCTGGTAGGTGTCGAGGTCGACTCCCGAATCTCGGTAGGTTATTTTTTGCATTAGGTTTACGTTCAACTTGCGCATCTTTCGCAACAACAAAGATTTCCCGCGAAAGTCGCGAAAAGAGCACGAAAGTCGAATTAAAAGGGCTTTGCAGGTTTTAGAACTAAGATTTTACGGCGGGCCGTCGAGCAGTGTCAACGACCTGAGTGACAGTAGTAGGGCCTTTCACTTTTTCAACCTGGAGAAAATGAAAGGTCCTAACAGTAGACTTTAGGTGTTAGGCTGTAGGGTTCGGTTTTGAAGCCTGATACCCGGACGCTTGAAGCCTGTAAATCTGCTTGTATCGATTGGTGTGTGCTGGTTGGAGCGGGTAGCTAAGATTGTGGCCGTGCAGCGAAAGGCGGGGCTGATCGGTCCACGCCGTGTCGCACGGCCGCATGGATGGAACGAGACGTAGGACACAACGAATCTCTGCCGCGCAGAAAGGCAGCTTATCAAGCATCGAGGAGGCAAATGTCGAAGGTCTAAAGAGTACACGTCCAGCCGCATCGCCACGCGATGCACGGCAACATGACGGGCCGTGTGTTGCGTGGCAACACGGCTGACACCTTCACCACCGCTTGAGCTTCACCGATGCTTACCCAATGGTCTTCCTCCCTTACTCTCCCAGGCCAAACTCCTGTCATTATGCCTAAATCGCAACGCCCGATGCAGTTCCGCTATCCGATCCCTTACGGGGCGATCGTCCAGGATGCAGGGGTACAATTTGTGGTCTATAGTCGCTCTGCGACGGCCATGCGTGTCTTGCTGTATCAACGCGTCCGCGATCGCGAGCCCTACCGAATTGTCGAATTCGATCGGTCGACCGACCGTTGGGGAGATATTTGGAATGTCGTCGTGCCTGGGCTGAAGGTCGGACAACTTTATCACTTCCAATCCGACGGCCCTTTTGATCCCGAACACGGGCACCGATTCGATTCCCAGGCTCGTTTGATCGACCCTTATGCTCGTGCTCTGGCTGGCCGATTTCAGTCGTGCGAAGACGGAGTCGTCCGCCCGCCTAAATGTGTTGTGGTCCAGGACAACTTCGATTGGCAAGGCGATCGTCATCTGCGACGCCCCCTGTCGGAGACCGTGATCTACGAGATGCATGTGCGTGGCTTCACACGTAGCCCTTCGAGCGAAACAAAGCACTCGGGTACTTACCTTGGCGTCATCGAAAAGATTCCGTATCTCAAGTCGCTGGGAGTCACCGCGGTGGAACTCATGCCCGTTCATGAGTTCCCAATCAACGATCCTCTGGGAAAAAAGCTCAAGAGACCCAACTACTGGGGCTACGACTCTTTGGCTTTTTTCGCCCCTCACCGAGGCTACATGCATGGCAGTAAAGCAGGACAGCAGGTTCGACAATTCAAGGAAATGGTGCGTGCCTTACACGCGGCCGGTATCGAAGTCATCCTTGATGTTGTCTTCAACCACACGGCCGAGGGTAACCACGAGGGTCCCACTCTTAGCTTCAAAGGGCTCGAAAACAAAGTCTACTACATGCTTAATGCCGACGGCAGCTACAAAAACTACTCTGGCTGCGGAAACACCGTTAACGGCAATCATCCGATCAGTCGAGAAATGATTTTCCATTGCCTGCGTCACTGGGTTTACAACTATCACATAGATGGGTTCCGGTTTGATCTGGCGTCGATTCTTAGCCGCGACCGGACGGGTGAACTCATGCCCAACCCGCCGCTAGTGGAAATCATTGCTGAAGATCCCCTGTTGGCTGACACGAAGATTATCGCAGAGGCCTGGGATGCGGCATGGGCCTTTCAAGTAGGCTCGTTTGCGGACACTCGTTGGGCGGAGTGGAACGGTCATTATCGCGACGACATTCGACGCTATTGGCGTGGCGAACCTGGCCTTACGGGTCGAACAGCAACTCGGATCTCGGGCTCAAGTGACTTGTACGAGCGCAGCGGTCGGCGACCCTATCACAGCATCAACTTTATTACCTCGCACGATGGCTACCCGCTCTACGACTTGGTGAGTTACGAGCAAAAACATAATCAGGCCAATGGCGAAGACAATCGCGACGGCGATAACAACAATTACAGTGCCAACAACGGCGTCGAAGGTCCTACGCGGAGCAAGCCAATTCTAGAATTGCGGCGGCGCCAAGTGAAAAACATGCTAGCGTCGCTCATGCTTAGCCAGGGCACGCCAATGATGCTCGCTGGCGATGAAGTGCTTCGTACGCAACGCGGAAATAACAACGCTTATTGCCAAGATAATGCGACCAGTTGGTTTGACTGGAAGCTGGTCGATCGTAATGCCGAAATCCTCAGGTTCAGCAAATCGTTGATTGCATTTCGGAAAGGTCATCCAAACGTTCGACGGGCAACATTCTTGACAGGAGAGCCAAGCAGTAATGGCCGGTTGCCCGATGTGAGTTGGTATCGTCCGGATGGTAAGGCAATGGACTGGGACAATCCGACACAAAGTATTGTGTGTGTCTACGGCACCTCTGGACTGAATGACCCCACAGCCCGGCCCATCATGCTGCTGATGCATCCAGGCACAGATACCCAAGAGTTTTCGATCCCCACGGAGCTCCGCACCTACCCATGGAAGCAATTCATTGACACTTCGGCGGAGATGCCGGGAGATGTATATCCCTCGATAGACGGCCCGCCTCTGCCCATCAATGGTCTGTTGCAACTGAAGCACCATACGCTGATGTGCTTTGTCGCGTAGGGGTGGAGGTATTTTGCTGTAGGTATTAGGCTGTAGGAAGTCAAAAGAAGCCATCAGCTGATGGCTGATAGCTCACAGCTAACTCCATTCATGGGCCCACGATGGCTGCTGCACAACATACTGTTTCGATCATTGGCATTGGAGACGATGGCCTGGATGCCGTCCCCGAGTCCGCTCGCCAGTGGATTCTGAGCGCGGATCTCTTGGTCGGTAGCGAACGCTCGCTTGCACTCGTGCCTGAAGCAGCCGGTAAACGGTTGCCTGTCGGTTCTGATTTAGATCAAATCGTCGACCAGATTAATGCGGCGGGCGAGGTAAAAACGGCTGTTGTGGTCTCGGGCGATCCGTTGTTCTATGGTCTGGCGCGTTTTCTTTGCGATCGCCTCGGCCAAGAGTGTTGTGAGATTGTGCCGCATGTGAGCAGTATGCAATTGGCATTCGCACGCGTGAAGCAGAGTTGGGACGAAGCCTACCTAACCAACCTTGCACAACATGCGCTCGAGTCGGTCGTCGAGAGAGTCCGCACCGCTGAGAAGGTGGGACTTTTCACGACCGAGGAGTGTGGCCCCGCCGAGGTTGCTCAGGCGATGTTAGACCGGCGGATAGATTACTTTACGATCTATGTTTGTGAAAATCTTGGCGCGAGGAATGAGCGTGTCACGCGCGGAAACGTAAGCGAGATCGCGGGCCAAAGTT
>Ga0114931_10002149_pt1 | contig 25101 bp, 23 predicted proteins | sample 2SBtaG_FD_89579 | JGI IMG/M metagenome (GOLD analysis project Ga0114931, IMG submission 89579) | Deep subsurface microbial communities from Kolumbo volcano to uncover new lineages of life (NeLLi) - 2SBTROV14_V59a metaG | ecosystem: Environmental > Aquatic > Marine > Volcanic | place: Kolumbo... | reverse complement strand
TCCCCCGGCATAAATATCGCTTCCGCTTATGGCTATTGTTTTAACAGTAGTGCCTTCATTTGGATTCGGATTCTAAAATATATCGGCATTTCCGTTAGTTACCCACATATTGGGGTTGGGTTGTGATGTTTGAGAATACAATAAATTAGAATAAATTAGTGCCGTAATTAAGATAAGTAAGTATTTTCTCATTTAAACTTCGCATTTCTTAATTTTTAAAAAAATAATTAGAATATATATTAATATAAAAATACTTATTAAAGATTACATAGAAGGAGCAACCAAAAAACCCGATGTTTTTGAAACATCGGGTTTTTAAATAACTAACTTATTTTTTACTACTTGATTTCATTATTTCATAAGTATCATTTTTTTTGTAAGATTTACAGAACTTCCTATCAATTTGTAAAAATAAATTCCGCTAGCCAAACTGGAAGCATCAAAGTTAACAATGTGTTTGCCGGCGTTTACTTCGCGGTTTACAAGAACTTTTACCTGCTGCCCTAATATATTATAAACAATAAGTGATATCATTTCTGTTTTTGCTACACTAAATTCAATATTAGTAGAAGGGTTAAACGGATTAGGATAATTTTGTGAAAGACTGAATTTTTTTGGTACAAAGTTATTATCTTCAATACCGGTAACAACATTAGGAGAAAAGACTAAGTTGCTCACTTCAAAATTAAAGTTTGAAAGGTTAGGATTATTAGCTTTATACAAAATAAATCCTACATTTCTAACCAAACTTGCATCAAATTGATTCTGACTTGGAATTATTTCCTTAAGATCACTAAAGTTAACTGAATATTCAGTTTCATTTCCTGTTAGATTAACTGAATATGAGAAGTAATTATAATTCTGTGTATTTGTTAAATCAAATATCAAAGTAAGTACACCTGTTCCTTTTGCTTTAAATTTAACAGTAGAATATTTGCTTAAATCCATATTGTAACCGCTTGCCGAGAAACTTCTTATAACAGATACCCAGTCTGAGAGGTTACCGGTAACCGAAGCTCCCCCTGAAAGTAACAATGAACCGTTAGCATAATTGGAAGTTATAGGTTGCGGATAATTAGCGGTTGAAAAATTTGAGACAGTACTGTTAGGTCCCAAAATATCTGTAAAAGAACCGCCGCTTACAAATGCTTCGTCTTTAAACCCGGTAGAAGAGGTTATTGATAAATTTGCATTAGAAATAATCCCTGTCGAAAGCACAATATCATTTTCACCCTTTTGTATTGCAATATTTCCATTTTCTTCAATTTGATCATCACCTTGTGATATTCTGTATTTATTTACAATTGATAATTGTGATGCTGTTCCTAAATTTATAATATTTAAATGTATAGTACCATCGTGTGAATAGTAAGAGCTTTTAATATATACATCAGGTTCCATTTGGTTTATATTCAAATATGTTACTGTATTAAACGATTTGAATTTTGCTATAATGTCTTTTACTAATTCAACTGTTCCATCATAAGTAGAAGACCAAGCCTGGAAATTATAAACACTAGAAGCTCCATTAGGTGAAATATAATCACTATTAGACCATTTGTTTTGTAATTGATAACCAGAAGATGTTTCATAAACACTGAATGAAATTGCATAATCTGTCTGGCTTTTACGTACATTTCTTAATTTAACAGCGTAGAATTTATAACCGTTTATATCCAAAAGTTTTAATTCGTCTATTTCTGCTCCACCCAGTCTGTCACAAAGAGCTTTTGTATGGTCGTAAATATTAGGAGCTGAAGTAATTGTTGAGAAGATACCCGCAACTCTTCTTTGTCCATTAGGGGTTGTCATATTATAATCCATAGCATAACTTGAAATTGCATTTGAAATTCCAAGAATGTCAAACGGAGTAGAAATTACAGGTTGAGAATTAAACGGACCTGTTGTTGGATAAAATTCTGAAAGATTATGTTGAGCATTTATTGTATTTGCACTTGATTTAGCCAGAATAGGAGTAGTCCTTCCGTATTTAATTAAAAGTTGTCTCTTAAGCAATAAGGAAGCCAAATCTCCTCTTGATTCTAATCCGGCCCCGCCGCCTCCGCTTGGAACTTCACATAAATCCAAATCAGTGGCACATTCTTGATAATAATTAGAATTATTATCAGCACCTAACAAACAAGCTTTCATTAAGTAGTTAGATTCCAGGCTAGTAACTCTTACAGTAATGAATACTGAATCTGCACTATTTGCACTTACATTACCTAATTGGAATATAACAACATTACTACCGTAAGCTGTTTCAGCTGATGAAATTCCGCCACTGCTTGAAACATATGAATATCCGTATGGAATTGTATCAACAACAGTAGCATTCATTAAATCTGCGTTGCCATTATTTTCAAATTTGATAGTATATGTTGTAGTCAATCCAGAATCAGGTGCAACTACATTGTAATCATCAATATCAATCCAAGGAATTGGTGTATATACTACAACTTGATTTACATACATACCGGCATCAATACTATAAATATGTTGGCTATCGGATAATGTGATGACGTCAGAAAGTCCTGTAGTTACATCTGCATCTGAATCACCGTCTTTCGATGTAGGATAATTAACTTTTTTAGGACTGAACACATATCCATCTAAAAGCTCAAATTTTACTTTATAAGTTCCAGCTGATAAATTTTCAAACTGATAGTTTCCGTTAACATCCGTAGTATCAATCATCATTGGTGTTCCTGTTGCATTGGGATCTTTAGTAGCATCAAATAATTTTACAGTTACATTTTCTAAAGGTGGTTCTAATGTTTTATCTCTTTGAACACCATTGCTATCCAAATCATTCCAAACATAATCGCCTATTGAACCTGTTGCAGTTACTACTTGAGGAGATATACTTCCATTAGTAAATGTAGTAGTAATTACAATTGCATTAGAATCTGCTATTTGATTACCTGAGTCATCAAACTCAATGTTGGAACTTCCTCCAACATAGTTGAAGTTTAAGTGTAGTAGTGCTCCATCAGGAATATTTAACGGTGTAAGACTAAACCAAGCTATTCTAATTTGACCGGTTAATGAATTAATTATCCAAGTGCCGGTTATGGGATCTGGAACTGATTGAAATGTTAATACATTAGGGTCATAATTAATAACTATGTTTATTGCTCCAACATTGTTAAAGCTCTCAACATTTACTGGAATACTGACATCAGTATTAGGGTTAGCTTGAATGTTCGGAATTGTCACTGTTGTCTGTGCCGAAGTTACAACTGAAAAGATGGCACAAAAAGCTATGAGTAAATATAATTTCTTCATTTTTTAATCCCTTTAGATTAATTATTGTTTTTATTTATCTAATGCATATATTCAATTTATATGCCATTAAAAAAGGTTGATTTTTAAGAATTTAATAGGCTTTTTTGTTTCACATTGAGATTTGATAACAAGTGTTGGTCATAATGTTACAAATTCAATATTTGAATAAGATTAGTATGTTTTTTTTCAATAATAAGTAAAAATTTATGTATGTTTCCCTTTGTTGAGAAAGCTTTATAAAATATTTATTTTTTATTGTTTAAGAAAGTTCATTTTCAAACGACAATGGAACTTTTTAAATTATTTTTTTTTTGGTCTATAAATTGAATAAGAAAAATAATAAATTGATTTTTAACTGTCTTTTTGTACATTACGAGTACTCGATTTATTTTTTTATAAAAAACTCATTTTTTAATTAAAAATCAGAGGGAAAAATGTTAAAAAAAATAATAATATTGACATTCATTTTTGCAACCCCTTTATATTTTGCACAATCTAAAAAAGTTTACAAATATGTTGGCGTAAAAAAATGTAGAATGTGCCATAGAAAAGCAAAACAGGGTGAACAATTTAAAATTTGGAAAAACAGTAAACACTCACAAGCCTATAAAACTTTACTTACCAAAAAAGCTGATTCTATTGCAGCAAAGAAAGGATTTAAAACAAAAGCTGCTAAAACACCTGAATGTTTAAAATGTCACGTCACTGCTTATAATGTTAAAACTTCTCTACTGGAAAAAGGATATAAAAAAGAAGATGGCGTAACATGCGAATCCTGCCACGGACCAGGAAGTGCATATAAAAAACGTAAAATAATGAAAAACAAAAAATTAGCCGTAGCAAACGGTTTGTTAATTTACAAAGACCATAAAAAGTTATGCACTACTTGTCATAATCCTGACAGCCCTACTTTTGTTGCAAGAGATTTTGATAAAATGTGGGCTAAGATTAAACATAATATCCCTAAAAAGAAATAATGATTTACAATTTTTAAAGATAATTTTATACAAATATGAAAAAATTGTTACTTCTATTTTTGTTATCGGTTAGTTTTTTATCCTATATTTACCCACAAAAGCTAACCGGTAATATTTCATCATCGGTTTACTCTTTTGAAAGATACAGCACGCCAGGTAATTCAGAAACATCAATAAGGGGATTTCAAGTATTAACCTTAAATTTCAGCCAACATAATTTTACTGTTAAGTCCTATCTAAATTTAGAAAATGATTTTGCTCAATCAATTGATACCGATCCAAGACTAAGGCTTTACAATCTTTATGTTGAAGGTAGACATATTTTCAAAATTGTTACTTTAAGAATTGGTCGCCAACCTCTTTTTGATGCACTTGCAGGTGGTATATTCGACGGATTGAACATCGGGATAAAATCTAAAGGAATATTGATTAAAGGGTATTACGGTGCTAATGTTCCTGCTTATCAAAAATTTGAGATAGTCTCTAATTGGAGCGATAATTACATTCTTGGAGGAAAAGTTTCTACTGATTTTATAACCAACACGCAAATTTCTTTAAGTTACATAAATAAGAATTTTAAACCGAGGGATTATGTTGCAACAAGACTGGATATGAATCTAAATCCGATTCAAGTACTGATAAGTAATAAATCTAATCAATATCAATATGCCAGAGCTGAAGTAAATTATGATCTTCCCAAAACTTTAAATATTAATACACGTTATGATTATGATTTAAATTTTAATAAAACCTCTAAATTTCAAATTGACGGTGAATTAACGGAAGTTAAAGATTTTACTTTTAGAATGTATTATAATTACAGGGCACCTAATTTAAGATATAATTCTATCTTTTCTGTTTTTGATTACGGAAACACAAATGAATTTGAAGGTGGAGTAGATTATAGAATTAATAACACTTTTACTCTATCAGGAAAATATGGAGTTGTGAATTATCAAGACGACAATTCTCAAAGATTTACTTTAGGCATTATCTCAAATTACGGAACAGTAAGCTACAGAAAATCAACCGGGTACGCAGGTGAGTTGGATGCTCTTTCTCTTTATTCCGCTTATTCGTTTTTGGAAGGTAAATTAACTCCTTCGATAGGAATTTCTTATTCAAATTATAAGCTTTCCGAAGAATCAGATACAAGTAATTTAACTACAATTTTAACTGGTATTAATTTCAGACCTATTGTCAAATTATCTTTTGATCTCCAAATGCAATATCTAAACAGTGAGATTTATAAAAATGATTACAGGTTATTCTTTAGATTAAATTATTGGTTTAATACAAAATTATAATTATATGAAAAAATTCCTTGGCTATATAATTTTTACTTTTATAATCGGCGGCTTTTTATACATTAGCGCTCCTACAGAAACTACTAACATTAATAATCAAAAAGATCATTCAAAAGTTATTAAGTTCTCACATAAGACACATAAAGAAAATGATGTTGACTGCGAAGACTGCCACGGTAATGTTGCCGAAAGTACTACCTTAAAAGATATGTTAATTCCCAAACAAGAAGTTTGTTCGGACTGTCACGATGTTGAAGATAAAGACAATTGTACAAAATGCCATTACAAAAATATATATGTTCCACTTGTTCAAACAAAGTCTCAATTAAATTTTAATCATAAAATTCATGTTACCGATCAAAAATTAAAGTGTACAAATTGCCATAAGGGTATATCCGATGTTGATTATGCTTTTCAATCCCCAAATTTTAAACCGGGAATGGAAACTTGTTATACTTGCCATAATGACGGTGGTGTTGCTTTTAATACTTTGAATTGCGAAGCATGCCATATTACAACAGCAAATCTTATCCCGCAAACTCATAAAAGTGTATCTTTTATAAAGACACATAAATTTTCTTCCCAAAATATGAATGCTAATTGTGCAATGTGTCATCAGGAACAAACTTGCCAGGATTGCCATACAGCAACAAATGTAATAACTGAAAACAATACTATTTCACAATTCTTCCAGCCTTATTCACCTTCAAAAATAAAGGAAGGTGTAAAGCAGCAGAAGATTACAAGAGTTCACGAACTAGATTATAGATTAACACACGGAATTGATGCAAGAGGAAAAACCGCTGAATGTGAATCTTGCCATCAAGTACAAACATTTTGTGCAAATTGTCACAGCTCTAATAATGAAGATTTTGCCCTCGGAGGAATTGTACCGACTTCACATTTAAAACCTAACTTTACAACATTAGGGTAGGAACAGGCGGAGGAGTGCACGCTACCTTAGCAAGAAGAGATATTGAAAGCTGTGCAGCTTGTCACGATGTACAGGGAGCTGATCCTACTTGCATAACCTGCCATTTAGATAGTGATGGAATAAAAGGAACAAATCCAAGAACACATCCTCCTAACTTTATGAGGGATGTAAGGGGTGATTGGCACGATGACCCGGGATCAGTATGCTATAATTGTCATACCGGTTCACCTTCGCAACTCCAAGCAGGAATAGGATTTTGTGGATATTGTCACGGTGCTAAAACAAAATAAAACTGATAAGATTTATGAAAAGATATTTAACATATTTTTCTACGGTTATAATTACTGCAATATTAATAAGCAGTTGTAGTGATCTTCAAACAAATATACCCCAAAAACCAACTGAATTAAAAGTACATAAAGAAGGTATAATTGCTGTTAACTCCCCAAATTTCCACGGAAATTTAGTAAAAGAAAACAAATGGTCTTTTACCTTATGCCAGTCATGTCACGCATCTGATTTCAAGGGCGGAATAACAGGTGTTAGTTGTCTTACTTGTCACACTGAAGCAGACGGACCAAAAGCATGTAACACTTGTCACGGAAATTTTAATGATCCTAATATAATTGCACCTCCTAGAGACACTAATGGAGATGCATTAACAACAAACAAAGGTGTGGGTGCACATGCCACTCATTTATATAATAACGATTTTACAGATAATGTTAAATGCAAAAACTGTCACAATGTTCCACAGACTTATGGTGCACCAGGGCATGTTGATTCCGGTTTACCTGCTGAATTAAATTTTAAGGGTCTAGCTGTAAACGGAATTGCTGCAAATGCCAATTATAACAACACAACAACTTCCTGTTCAAATACTTATTGCCACGGCAACTTTGAATTTAAAAAAAGTGATGCTAAACCTGAAGATCAAAATATTTTTACTTCGGACAAGATAGTCGGTTCAAATAAAACTGTTGATTGGACAAAGGTTGACGGAACACAAGCCGAATGCGGTTCTTGTCACGGTCTGCCCCCAAAAGGACATTTGGGTTTTGGTACACTTCCCTTATCATCGTGTGCAATTTGTCATGCCGGTGTTGTTAATAATTTGGGACAAATAATAAATAAGAAGAAACATATTAATGGTTTAGTAGATGTGGGATTTTAATTAACTATCACTTCAATTTTTAAGAAAGAAAATGCCGCAATAATTGTACGGCATTTTTTATTTTAAATAATTTCCTCTTAGTTCTTATTTCCTTGGATTTTTATTTCTCCAAGTTTTTATATATTCTGCAATTTTTGTTGTAGCTGCTCCCGGTGTAAAGAGCTCGCCTACACCCATTTCTTGTAATTTAATAATGTCCTCTTCAGGAATAATTCCGCCACCGGTTAAAAGAACATCATCCAACCCTTTCTCTTTCATCAAGTTTAATATTTTGGGAAGTATTGTTAAATGAGCACCGGATAAAATACTTACTCCGATTACATCAACATCTTCCTGCAGTGCTGCTTCAACTATCATTTCAGGTGTCTGTCTAAGGCCTGTATAAATTACTTCCATTCCGGCATCTCTTAGAGCAGCGGCAATCACTTTCGCTCCCCTATCGTGTCCGTCCAAACCGGCTTTTGCAACTAAAACTCTTATTTTTTGATCTTCCATTTCAGTACAACTCCAAGTTTTTTAAAATCAATTAAGTTAAAATAAATCTAAATACTTACTAAGGCAAAGAGAATTAAATTGAAAGATATTCCTTGCTCTTTGCAAACGCCCCAAACATTCCGCCTGTATGAACAAATATGGTTTTCAAACCATTCCTTTTCAGTAAGAAGTTCTCATAATACGCAGCAAATGCTTTACCTGTATATGCAGGGTCAAGTAATATCCCGGTTGACTGTGCAAAGTTTTTTATTAGTTTTATTTTTTTCTTATCAATATTTTTGTAACCTTCTTTTGAATACCCGTCAATTATTTCCAATTTTGATTCATCTAATTTACAAGGTAAATTAAATTCGTAAATACAGCCCTCTGCTGAGTAAAGAATCTTTTTTCTAATTTCTTCTTTAGAATACAAAACATTAACAGCATAAATTTTAACAGGCAGTTTTAATAATGATATTCCTACTAACAATCCTGCTGCCGTTCCTCCAGAGCCGGAAGCTGAAAGGATACCGGTTATTTTTTTTAGATCAATTTGTTTTTTTAATTCTTCAATAAATTGTATGTAACCCCAAATGCCAAGTGCATTAGAACCGCCTTCAGGAATTACATAAACTTTTTTGTTTTTTTTCTTTAAAACCTCCGCTTCTTCCTGCATAATGTTATTTACATCTAAATAATTCTCTTTATTCATAAAAGATATTTCAGCACCGAAGAATTTATCTAAAAACAGATTACCCTTTGCATCATTTGAGTCCCTTCCCCATAAAAATAATTTTACTTTAAACCCTAATCTTTTTGCTGCAACAACAACAGCCCTTGTGTGATTTGACTGTTCACCGCCACAAGTAAAAATATATTCTGCTCTTTTCCTTGTAGCTTCTTGAAAGAGATATTCTAATTTTCTCACTTTATTTCCGCTTAAAAGCGAGCCTGTTAAATCATCACGCTTAATTAGGAAATTTCTGTCTTCAAATTTAATTTTTTGAAGTGGTGTAGGAATATTTGCCAATTCATATTTTGGCGGATAATTGATTTTCATATTTATTTTTGACTCTTAATTAATTTTTTATAAAATCTTCTCGCCCTCTCAAGGTCTTCCGGTGTATCAACTGAAAGAGTATCAAATTCAGTTACAACTACTTTTATTTTAATTCCGTTTTCAAGCATTCTAAGTTGTTCAAGGCTTTCAGCTTTTTCCAAATCAGTCTGCTCAAGTTTTGTGAATTTTAATAAGATATCTCGCCTAAACACATAAAGTCCGATGTGTTTATAAATTTCGGCTTTCTCTAATTTTTCTAAATTAGTTTTAGCTTTCCTTACGAAAGGTATTGGTGAGCGCGAAAAATAAAGTGCAAAATTTTCATAATCAAAAACCAATTTGGGAATTGAAGTAGATTTTAATTCATCAACATTGACTATTTTTTTTGCAAGTGTAGAGACCATTATTTTTTTGTCAAACAGTAAAGGCTCAATTGCTTCATCAATCATTCTACCGCTAATAAAAGGTTCATCACCCTGAATGTTTACAATAATTTTTGCTTCAGGTAATTTTTCAACAACATAAGCTATCCTGTCAGTGCCGGTGTTGATAGATTTTGGAGTCAGCAAAACATCTTTACAAAATTTACTTGCAACTTCCGCTACCTTTTCATCATCAACAGCAATAATTATCTTATCTAAAAATTTAGACTTTAATGCACTTTCAAATGTGTGTTGAAACATTGGTTTACCACCAATATTAGCAAGCGGTTTGCCTAATAATCTTGAAGATGCAAAACGAGCGGGTATAACTCCTATTACCATTACTTCTTATTACTCTTTATTACTTTCGGTACTTTAAAATATTTATCATCTTTTTGAGGCGCATTTTTTAATGCTACTTCAGTTTTTACAGAAAACCGCAGCTCATCTTTTCGGAAAACATTTTTGTTTTCTACGGGATGAGTTAACGGCTCAACATTTGAGGTATCAAGTTCATTAAGCTTTTCCATATAATTTAATATTGAACTTAATTCTTTAGTTGAACTTTCTAATTCTTCTTCGCTTAACTTTAAACGAGCAAGTTTAGCAATGTGTTTTACTTGTTCTCTTGTAACTGCCATAATTTAACTAACATGATTTTTGATTATAATATTTCTAACTGTTTCCATTAAATCAATCTGATCTTTTCGATTTTTTATTTCACCAGTATCGATCGGTTTGTCAAAATGAATTTTAATTGTTCCTCTTTTAATATTAAATTTTCCTTTAGGCATAATTTTTTGTGATTGGCTAATTGTTATGGGAATAATAGGATGACCTGATGTTGCAGCCAAGTGAAAAGCACCTCTTTTAAAGGGTAATATTTCTCCTGTTCTGCTCCTTGTTCCCTCGGCAAAAAGTAAAACCGAAATATTCTCTTTATCCATCAAATGTTTGGCATACTCCAAACTTCTCCTAGCTTTTTCTGCATTTTTCCTGTCAATAGAAATATACGGACCTGCCCATAAAGCCCAACCAAAAATAGGAATATTTGATAGTTCTTTTTTATAAAACATAGAAAATTTTTGTGGTATAGAATATTGAAGTGCAGCAATATCAAACTGGCTGCTGTGATTGGAAACATAAACATACGTGGTTTTTTTATCAATGTTTTCAAGTCCGGTAATATCAAGTTGAACTCCTGTAATTTTTAAAACACCTGACGATAATATTCTATTTAATTTTAAATAAAGCGTGAAACTTTTATCCACAAAAGCAAAAATTAAAGCAAATGTTGAAATCAAGATTAAATAAACAGCAACAATAATTACTTTTAAATAGCTTAATAACATAATTAGATATTCACTTTTATCTTTTTAATTCTTTTGTTAATAGAAGGATGGCTGTAAAAATACCATTCTATTAACGGGTGCGGACTATCATCACCTAAGTTTTGTTTGTTTAATTTTTGCAGAGCATTTACAAATACATCCGGTTTTTTAGTGACTGCTACCGAATAATTATCCGCCTCATATTCATATTTCCTGGAGAGCATATTTGTAAGCGGCGCCTGTACAAGCCCTATTATCATTGCCCAAAGTGAAAGTAAAGGAATAGCTGCAATTATCGTTCTATATTCAAATCCGAAATATCTTAGTGAACTGTCGTATAAAAGAGCAATTAAAAATAAAGTAAGAAAACTTGATAAAGTACCGATAATAATATTTTTTAGAATATGTTTCTTTTTATAATGGCCAAGTTCGTGAGCAATAACAGTTTCAATTTCATCAACAGAAAAATTTTCTAAAAGTGTGTCACCTAAAATTATTCTTTTGGATTTTCCCAGACCTGTAAAAGCTGCATTGGCTTTTTTAGTGTTTTTACTCATATCAAACGAGTAAATATTTTCTACTTTTATGCCTGCATCACCTGCCAAAACGCTTATTCTCTTTTTTAAATCTTCATTTTCAAGAGGTACAACTTTATAAAACAAAGGAAGTATTATTGTAGGAACAATCCTTGCCAAAACAACAGATACAATAAAAAGCAAAATTGCAAAAGGCAGCCACCATAAAGAACCATATTTATTTAAAGCATAAAATAAAAAAAGCATAATTGGAGTGCCTATTACAAGTGAAACCAACAATGCTTTTACTCCTTCCAAAACCCACTTAAAAAAAGTTTGATTTGACAGATTGTATTTGTGCTCTAAATAAAAATCGGTGTAATAGTTTAACGGGAAGAAAATAATGCTGAACAAAACACCTACAGAAAATATAAAAAGCAAAAATATTATATAGTTATTAGATGAAAAACTGCTCAAATAATTTTCAAGATTTCTGCTTGTGTTTTTCGCAACTAACAAAAACAAAAGTATAAAAGTTAGGATACCTTTTAAAATACTTAAGCTTAGTTTTGTGTTGTTATATTTCTTTGAATCCATACTTTAAAATATGAAGGTTTAAAATAAAAAACCCGAAGCTGTATTCTAACTTCGGATTTTTTTTATTCAAAAGTATTATCAGAAAATAATTTATTTCTTACCTTCCACTTTCCCTTTTATAATTTTTCCTTTTTCCTTGTTTTGTTTAATCCTTTTTATATATTTTTCAGGATTATTATTAAACTTAACCGCACATTTTTTACAGCAGACTTGATATGACTTTCCTTTGTATTTTACAATAACAGCGTCATCATCAACTTCCTCACGAGATACCGGACAGATTGTGTTTAATTTCTCAACCTTTTGATTATTAGTAATAATTACTTTAGTTTTTTCTACTTTTTCCTTTTGCTTAGTTTGTGCATAATTATTTACATTAAGTATTATACCTAATGAAAATATTAGTGAAAATAAAATAAGTTTTTTCATTGTTATCCTTTATTTATTATGAAATTTAACATATTAAAAATTTTACATTTGAACAAGTTTAAGATTAACACTTTATATTAAATTATTCCAACATTATTCTTTGTAATCCAGCCGACCTTCCCATCATGGAGACGAATTTTTACCCAATTGTCAACTTTATCTTCGAGCTTTACCTTAAGTCCTTCATGAATTACAAAAGCATCATTACTTTTTTCATCCGGGGAAAGTTTTACTGTTACAACATTAGTAATTACAATAGCGTTCCTTACATTTAATCTTCTGTTAAGCTTAATTCCCGTAAATATACCGGTTAAAATTAAAAAGAAGAGCATAACAATTCCTGTATAAAAAGAAGTCCTTTGGATTTTCTGTTTTTTTACGAGGAAATAGAGAGCGATACAAATTAATAAAAGTATAAAAAATAAATAAGTAAGATATGTCCACCCGCTTAAATTAAATAATGCCAAAATGGATTCCCACCATTGAAAAAGAAAAAACTTTGGCAAGGTATCAATTTTATCAATCATTCTTGATTTAGAAATGTCTAGATTATATTTAACATCTTCATCACCGGGGGAAAGATTTAGTGCTTTATTATAATACAATATAGCATACCCCAATTTGTTTTCTCGGTAAAAAGTATTTGCCAAATTATAAAACAGCGAAGCACCCTGATAACCGGAATTTACTAATTTTGAATAAACTTTTTCTGCCTTTTCATATTTTTTTGCCTTGTATAAATTACCGGCTTGCTCCATTAATTTTTTTGTATTAAGTTGTCCGAAAAGATTGATGCTAAAAAACAGAATAATTAAACTTATAATAGCAATGAATTTAGAATTTTCCTTTTTCAATTTAATTACCTTCCGTTTTTCTGTGTAAGATTTCTTTCAATATTAATTATTACTTCAGTTGATTTTTTGTATATTTCCTGCATTGCTTCGGAACCACCTTTCTCAGGAGCAAATCTTATAAACTCACACTTTTCTGCACAATATTTTAATTCGGAAATAAGCTTTTCATCAATGTTTTTTTCTTTTAATATTTGTTCTGCGCGATTAAGTGATAATTCTGCTTTTGGCAAATGTAGTTTATCTTCAAGATAACCAAACAGTGCAAGAGAAATTTCACTATAAAACTCCAACTCATTTTTTGTGTGGAGTAATTTCTTAGCTTTTTTAAGTCTTGTCTTTGCAACTTTTTGTGCTTTGTTATATTTAAGAGATCGAATATCCCCGGCAAGTTTATTTTGTTTTTTCTGCCATCCCAAAACAAATATAAGAATAAATAAAGGTAAAGCCATCATAACCCAAAATTTGTAAGAAAGGAGTAATATTCCTTGCTTTTTGAACAAATCGTTGGATTGTATTTTTATAAAACGAATATCTTCACCTAAAAGTTTTATATCTTCTTTTGAAACTCCTGTTATAGTAGAAGAAACTATTTTTTTACCAGGCGTTACATTAATAATGAATTTCTTTGAAGTAAGAGTAATATATTTTTTCTTTGCGGGATTAAAAAATGTAAATTTTATGGGTGAAATTTCTTTCTTTCCCGTAGTCCTTGGAATAATTACATATTCTGAGTTTTTAAAACCTGAGATAACTCCGTTTCTGTTTACTTTTTCAGTTATTTTAGGCTCGTATTTATCAATTCCATTTGGTGCCTTAATTTCCGGAATATTTAATAGTTTTATATTTCCAGTACCTTTAATATTAATCTTTAAAGATGCTGTTTCATTTGTTTTTATATTATTCTTGTTAAGTGAAGTACTCATTGTAAAGTTACCCACAGCGCCTTTAAATGAAGCCGGTACATTTTTATCGGGTAAAGGAAGCACAGTTATTTTAACTGCATTGGATTTAGCATCGTAATTTATCATTTTCCCCTGGTCAAACGGATCATTAAAAAAATCATCAAAAATATTACCTGATCTACGCTTATTTTTTAGCCTTATCGGAATTTGTAACTCAAATGGTGTAATTGTTAGTTTGCCGATTTCAGAAGGAAATAAAGCAGCCCTTTTCAACAAACCAACCCTGTATCTTTGCCCATTAACAACTTCAGTTGAAAAAGAAATATTGTTAGAAGTAGATAACTCCTCCGACCAAAAGCCTTTGTACTGTGGAAGTTTTGAAATTGACATTTGTGCAGCTATTGCAATCCGTGTGTAGAGTTTATAGGTAACTGTAACTTGTTCCCCAAGATAGACCTTCCTTTTATTAACAGTAGCTCTAATAAATAAATTTTTTGAAATATCTTTATTTGAAATATTATTGCTGTTGTTGTTAGTATTAACTCTTTGTCTCCTTTGAGTAGAGCCTTTAACTATTTCTATTTCTATAGGATTACTTCTGAATGTTTGTCCTTGGTAATCTACAGATGCAACCCCTATTGTGAACTTCCCTACCTTCTTTGGTCTTAAATAATATGAATAAGATAATGAACCTGAAACTGCGCCGTTAATTATTTGAACGCTTGTTGATTGGTTAGGGCCTGACAGAACAAAATAATTAGAAAGTGAAGGAGGAGAAAAATTTCGCACACTGCTAATTTCCTTTCCTTCAAATGTAAATGTCAATTGGAATTGATTATTGAGTCCAATTTTGTTACTACTAACTGAAGCTGAAAATCCCTGTGCAAAAATGCTTGCACAATAAAATAAAATAAAAATTGAAATATTTTTTAATTTAATCAGCATGTAACTTTTTTACCAATCCTTATCTGTTTTTACAATTTTTGCTTTACGTCTTCGTAATTTTTTCTGTAATTTTTTCTCATTGTTCATTAAAGCTTTAAGTATTTGTTTTGCCTGCTCCTTTGATATTTTATCTTTCTTTTGCTGTGCATGATTCTTTTTTGGATTATTCTTTTTGTCCTGTTTATTCTTTTTGTTTTTATTCTGCTGATCTTTGTTCTTGTCTTTATTTTTATCGTTTTTCTTATTCTTATCTTTTTGTTTCTTGTTTTTGTTCTTATCTTTCTTGTTTTTATCGTTCTTATTGTTTTTATTTTTTTTCATCTGCTGCAATGCATAAGAAAGATTATATTTTGTTTGTTCATCATTCGGATTCAATTTTAAAGCATTTTTATAAGCTTCAATACTTTCTTTTAATTTTTTCTTTTTCAAAAAAGAGTTTCCGATATTGTGATAAACTTTCGATTTAAATTTCTTGTCCTTACTTGTTAATAAAGCTTTTTGAAAAGCTTTGATTGCCTCATCATATCTTTTATTCTTATAATACGCATCACCAAGATTAAAGTTTGCCTGTAAGTTTTTTGGAGATTTATCAACACCCTTTTTAAAATTTACCTCAGCGTCATTCATCTTACCTTTATTGTATAAATCCACCCCTTTGTTTACTAATGATCTTGTGCTTTGAGCATTTAGTAGTACCGTAAATGTGAATAAAAGAATAAATGTGAAAATTATATTATTAATATTAAACTTCATTTTTTACTCATTTCCCAAATTCAATTTTTTACTTAATCCAGTAAATAATTTTGATGTTTTGTTTGTCATAAAAAATTCTATTAAAAGAAGTAAAATTGCCGGAGATAAAAAATAATAAAAACGATCCTCGTAATCAGTTACTTTTCTCACTCCAAATTCAGTTTTTTTAATTGAAGAAAGATCTTGATAAATATCATCAAGCTCATTTTGGTTGTTTACTGCTCTATAATATTTCCCGTTCCCTTTTTTAGCAATTTCTTGTAAAGTTATTTCATCTAATTTTGTTAATACGATTTCCCCGTTTCTGTCTTTTTTTAAACCTATTTTATTCCCGGATGCATCATAAATTGGTATAGGCACTCCATCAGGGGAACCAAGTCCGATTGTATAAATTTTAATATCATTCGTAACTGCATTTTTAATAGCCTTGTTTATATCTCCTTGATGATCTTCACCGTCAGTAATAATTATTATTGTTTTCTTGGTGTTAGATTTTAAATCAAATGATTTAACGGATAAATTTATTGCATCGGCAATTGCTGTTCCAGGTTGCGGTACAGAGTGAACATCAACAGCCGATAAAAAAAGATTAGCTGCCGAATAATCGGTTGTTAAAGGAAATTGCACATACGCAGCGCCTGCAAAAACAATAAGCCCAATTCTATCTCCGTTTAGCTTTTTTATAAGACTTGCAATTTGAAACTTCGCTCTTTGTAATCTGCTTGGTTTAATGTCCTGTGCCGTCATACTTAATGAAACATCCAAATCAATATAAACATCTATCCCTTCCTGTTTAACCTCCTGTACTTTGGTACCTATTTGAGGGTCTGCAGCAGCAACAATTAAAAAGGCAAATGCTGAAATTAATAAAATAAGTTTTATCCTATTTTTTGCTTTACTATAAGTAGGCAAAATAACTTTTTGGAGCGATGATTCTGCAAAATTATTTATTGCTCTTTTCCTTGTTCTTCCGGCATACCAAAAAATTGCAATCAAAAAAGGAATTGCAAACAATCCATATAAATATTCCGGGTTTTCAAATCTAAACATATTTCTTATACTTTAATCAATTCTGCTAAGTTTCTAAAAAAACATTATGGTATTGGTCTGAATATTGAACGTGAAAGTCCGACATCGAGTAAAAAAAATATAAGTCCTAAACTCAACCAACTACCAAACATCTCTTTTGCATTACGGTAAGATGTTACTTCAATTTTTGTCTTTTCCAATTTATCAATTTGATTGTAAATATTTCTTAATGCTCTTGTACTTGTTGCTCTAAAATATTTTCCACCGGTTTCAGTTGCTATTTTTCGGAGCATATTTTCGTCAATATTTACGGGAACCATCTGATGTCTTATTCCGAATGGTGTTTGAACAGGATAAGGTGCTTCTCCTCTTGTCCCTACGCCTACTGTATAAATTCTTATCCCGAAAGTTTTTGCAATTTGAGCTGCGGACATTGGGTCTACTTCTCCCGCATTGTTCATTCCATCAGTAAGCAGAATAATAATCTTACTTTTTGATTTGCTGTTTCTCAGTCTGTTCACACCAACAGCAATTGCATTTCCAATTGCAGTTCCGTCTTCTATCATTCCGGTTTTAACTTGACTTAAAAGATTTTTAAGAACGTTGTAATCAATAGTAAGCGGACATTGAGTAAATGCATTTCTTGAAAAAATTACTAGTCCAATCCTGTCTGAAGTTCTCTCATTTATAAAATTTCTGATTACGTTTTTTGCAGCATCCAATCTGTTTGGTTTTAAATCTTCAGCTATCATGCTTCCGGAAATATCCAAATCCATAACAATGTCTATACCTTTTGTATAAATATTTTGTCCACTTGAAAATGTTTGAGGCCTTGCCAAAGCAATTATTAAAAATGCTAAAGAAAGTGCGCGAAGTATAAAGGGCAAATGTCTGAATTTTTCTTTCCAGTTTTTAGGCAAACTGTTAATTATTTTTAAAGAAGAATAAACAATTGAAGGTTGTTCTTTTTTGCCTTTACTAAAATACCAGTAAAACATTAAAGGTATTAAAATCAAAAAATATAAAACCCACGGATAAGCAAAAGTTACATCTTTAAACATGCTCAGCCTCTAACTCTTTTACCGTTCCGGATAATTTTGTTTTGTTAACAATTTCTTCTGCCTGCTGCATCATCTCTTCGTTCACTGATTTTAGCGGGACAAATTTTGCAAATTTTACCAAGTCGGCATTAGTTAAGAAATTTTGAGTTGTGTCTAAAATATTCTTTGTCTCACTACTCCCTCTTAATTTGCTCAAAGTTTCAGCAGTTGTCATTTCCAGAGCCGGAAGATTAAATCTTTCAGAAAAATAAACACGTATAATTTCAGTAATTCTTGAATGATATTCCTTTATCAATCCTTGCTGCCATAATTGTTCTTCCCTTAGTTTTCTTAACTCATTTAATGCTGTTATATGAGGTGGAAGTTTTATTGTTTTTTTCTCTTCAACTACTCCCATTTTTTTCTTTTTATATCTTAAATAAAAATAAATTATTGCACCTATTGCAATAAGTGCAATTAAAATCCACAATAGTAAAACTTTTAAATTATAGGGTATTTTTAAGGGATTTTTTACATCCTTTATATCTTTCTTTAAATCTACTTTTACCAGATTAACCCTGAAGTTAACAGGGTTCGTTTGTATAACATGTACTTTAGAATTTCTTAAAAGTTCACGCTTACTTTTGTCTAATAATTTTGAGTTGGAAGTGTCATTACTGACTAAATAAAAAAGATTAATTTGTGGAATTGAAACATTTCCCGAGTCATATTTTGAAAGCGTAAAATTATATTGACTAATTTTCTTTCCGTCTTTTTCAGTTAATACAGGCTCTTCAATTTTAAGTATTTCTAAACCCTTAAGACTGTCTTTAATTGAAGGTTGAAGTAATTTTATATCTTTGGAATATTTAGCAGAAATTTTAAAATGAATTAAATCACCAATCAAATATTGAGAGGAATCAACCTTTGCTTCTACGGAAATAGTTTGAGCATTTATAAAAGTTGAAATAAAAGTTAAAAAAATAAAAAATATTACAGTAATTTTTTTCACAGTCTGTTCCCGCGCATTTTAAAAAACTGAACAAGCGGTTTAACGTAATCTTGTCCTGTATCTATATCAACACTATCTAACCGGCTTGAAAGAAAAATGTTATTGCGTTTGATCTCGTATTCTCTATTTAATTTTTTTATTAATTCATGAACTTTTCTATTGCTTGTATCTAACCATCTTTGCTGCCCTGTTTCTGCATCAAATAATTTAACAAGTCCCATACGGGGAATTTCTTTCTCCCTTCTATCCGATAAAACTACTCCGATTAAATCATGCTTTTTGCCGACAATTCTTAAAATTTTTTCGTATCCTTCATCCATAAAATCCGAGATTAAAAAAGCAATACTTCTTTTCTTTATTGAATTATTAAAAAATTGAAGAGCCATATCTATATCTGTAGTTTTACCTTCCGGTTCAAATGAAAGTACTTCACGGATTATTCTTAGAACGTGTTTCCTTCCTTTTCTCGGAGGTACAAATTTTTCTATTTTATCCGTAAATAAGATCAGTCCTACTTTGTCATTATTTTTCAAAGCCGAAAAAGCAAGTATCGAACTTAATTCTGCAGCTATTTGCTGCTTTGTTTTGTTGATAGTTCCGAAGCAGAGAGAACCGCTTAAATCAATAATCAACATAACCGTGAGTTCTCTTTCTTCTTCAAATACTTTTATATAAGGATGACCAAAACGTGCAGTTACATTCCAATCTATGTTTCTAATATCATCACCAATTTGATATTCACGAACTTCGGAGAACTCCATTCCTCTTCCTTTAAAAACAGAATGGTATTCACCGGAAAAAACGTGGTTTACCAAACCCTTCGTTTTAATTTCTATTTGTCTAACTTGTTTTAGTAATTCTCGTGTTTCCATTTATTTTTAAATAAAGTTTTAAAATTATGAACCGAATTTATTACCCTCAAACCTAAGGGAATAACTATTGCTATTAGGGCACTTCTACTTTATTTAAGATTTCTTCAATTACGTTTTCAGATGTAATATCTTCCGCTTCTGCTTCATATGTAACAGCAATTCTGTGCCTCATAACATCTTGGCAAATTCCTCTAACATCTTCGGGAATTACATACCCCCTTCTTTTAATAAACGCCATTGCCTTTGCACCTAAAGCAAGATTTATTGAAGCTCTCGGAGAAGCACCGTAGCTAATTAATTCAGTTAGATTATCCAAGCCGTATTCTTTAGGATTACGTGAAGCAAAAACTATATCCAAAATGTAACGTTCAATTTTTTCGTCTGTATAAACCTGGTGTAAAACTTTTCTTGCATTTAGAATATCTTCCGTTTTTACAACCGGATTAATTTGATGGATTTCAGTTGATACGTTTTGTCTTAAAATACTCAACTCTTCATTTTTGTTCGGATAAGTTATTTTAATCTTAAGCATAAATCTGTCAACCTGTGCTTCTGGTAAAGGATATGTTCCCTCCTGTTCAATTGGGTTTTGAGTTGCCAACACTAAAAATGGTTCTTCAAGTTTAAATGTTTCCTGTCCGATTGTAATTTGTTTTTCCTGCATTGCTTCCAGCAAAGCACTTTGTACTTTTGCCGGTGCTCTGTTTATTTCATCTGCTAAAATAAAATTGGCAAATATTGGTCCTTTCTTAATCTTAAAATCTCCATCTTTTTGATTATAAATCATTGTACCAATCAAATCCGCAGGTAAAAGATCGGGTGTGAATTGTATCCTTTGAAATTTTGCTTTCATTGAAGTTGCAAGGGATTTAATAGCCAGAGTTTTTGCAAGTCCGGGTACACCTTCTAAAAGTACATGCCCGTCGCTTAATAGTCCGATAATAAGCTTTTCAACCATATCATTCTGCCCAACTATAGCTTTACCTATTTCCTGCCTAAGTAATTCAATAAAAGCACTTTCTTGTTTGATTTTTTCGTTAATGACTGTAATGTCCACAATTAAACCTCATATTTAATTTTATTAAAGCAATTACTTTTTGAAAACTAATAAAATTAGACAATGGAAAACATAAAAATGTTTCCGATTTACATTAAAAATGTTTTGTAACTAATATTCAGATTATTTTGTAATAACTTTTCGGAACTATTTCAATTTTATATATTTATAAATAGCTTAAGAAAATATTATATCTTTTATGAAAAGAATCTTTACAATATTATTTTTAATTATAACATTAGTTTATAATCTTCAATCGCAAAGTTACAAATTTGCTCTCTTTAATAACATACAAATTGATTCTAATAGTTCGACTAATGCTTTTTTTGAAAAAATTAAATATGTCAACAATAATCCGGAGATTAAATTTGTCATTGTAAAGGGAAACTTAACCGCACACGGATACCCTGATGAATTTGAATTACTTAAATCTATTTTAGATAGCTGCAATGTTCCCTACTATTTATTACCGGACTTTAACGATATTGAAAGAAGCCAATCATTAGGTTCAGATTATAATCTTATTTTTGGTAAAACATATTTCTCTTTTAAAAAAGAAGATGCATATCAAATTGGAATAAGGGGAAGTAAATACAAATTAAGTAACATGGCTCACTTTCCTCCTAAAGAAATTAACAGATTAAAAAAAGTTATAAATAAAATTCCAACAAATTATTTGATAATATTATTTCTTAACAATCCTTTAAAAATCGTTGATAACAATTGGCAAATCAGAAACATTTTTGCAGGCAGAAAGTTATTTATTGTAAATCCAAGAGATAATACAAGTTTCAAAATCTTAACCGTACAAAATGATTCTGTTTATTCCACTAATAATCTATTAGATTTATTATCTACAAATTTAAGAATAGAAGAAAAAAACTTTACACAGAAAGATTCCACCCAGTTTATTGATTATTCTTATTTAAAGAAAAAAAGAATACCAAAATCCAAAGCAAATATTTTTTGGCAAAAAAATTTGCAAGCAGAAACTCCCAATAATATTCTAATTTCAAAAGATAAACTGTTTCTAGTAAGTAAAGACGGTGTTATTTATTGTTTAGATTATAAAGGCAATATTAAGTGGATTCATAATTTAAAAGAAATTATTATAAGTAAACCGGCAATAACAAATGATGTTCTTATTGTTGCTACAACTGCAGGAGATTTATTTACATTAAAAGCCACAACCGGGGAAGTAATACAAAGCATTGGTATTGATGATGCGTTAGTAACTTCGGTATTAAAAACCAGAATTAATTATTACGGACAAGAAACTGATGCAGTTGTTGTCGGAGGAAGCAGCGGATTATTTTATTGCTATACTTTAAATAAATTAGAACTTGTCTGGAATAATAATTTTTCAGATTCCGAAATAGTGACTAAACCTTTGTCCATTAAACACAGGATAATTTTCGGAAGTAAAGAAGGTTATCTTTATTCAATTGATGACAGAACCGGGGTGCTTTATTGGAAATGGAAACCCAAAAGGGTTAAAAAAACTATTGTGAATTTTTCGAATCCCGTTAGTGACGGCAAGAATATATTTGCAACAACTTCAAACGGAATCATTTACAAAATAGACCTTTTATTAGGTACAACACTTTGGAAAAATAGAACCAACAAAGCTAATCTTTCATTAGGATTATCTTCAACAGGTAGAACCGTAATTACAAAAAGTAGAAATAATAAATTAAATTTGTTCAATTCAAAAACCGGTCATAATTATAAAGGAATAAGACTAAACTTTGGTAAAGATTTAATAAAACACCAACCGATTGAATTTAATAGAAATATTTTAATCTCGTCAGATAAAGGAACACTTTATTTGATTAACAAAAGATACTATTACAAACCATTATTTTTCTTAGGAAATGCAGCATTGCATTCTGTCCAAAAGATAAATGATAATAAGTTTATTGTTTCTAATGTGGATGGAAAAATTGTATTGTTTTCTTTAGAATAATTTAATGATAGTTAACTAAATGAATATGAAATCCTGGAATCAATAACTCAAAGGAATCATAAACGAAATTCTTGGCTCTACTCTCTTTTGAGTCTTATAATCGATTATATCGTCGTTTGAATCTCTTATTGGGGTATAAGTCCAATTGTACAATACTGAAACAAGTATATACTTGGCAACTTTATAACCGTATTCAAAATAGAAATAAGAATTATCATCTAATTTAAAAATCGCAGTTTCATTTCCTATATTTATTTTATCATATCCTGCACGAATAACAAATGAACTATTCTCCGGATTTATTTCTGTACTAAAATGAAGTACGCCGCTTTTGGGTGTTTTATCCAATCTCTGGTAACTTCCTTGAACATAAAATAAACCGGCGACTTTAGCACCAAACTCGCCAAACACACCGTTATCAGAAGCATTTCTTGCAGTCAGTAAACGTGCTTTACTTGAAAAAGTATTATTATTTAGATTGTAACTGAACCTTTCAATTTCATACAAAGAATTAAAATAAGAAGGAATGTAATGTTCACCGTTAAATCTTCTTTCAAATTTTCCGAATAATTTTAACAACCCTAAATTTTTCAAATTAAAACTTAACCCGGTTGCAACTCCGTGTCCAAAATTAATAATTTTAGAATAGTCTGCATAAAGAGTAATATTAAAAATATTTGATGAAATAACTGGCAGACCGATATCAACACCAACTATTTTAATAACACCTTCATCTATTATTGGATTAAACACTTTATTTGGTAAAGAAAAATTGCCTGCTACAACTCCAGATTTATCATTAAGATCAGAAACAAAACTTGCACCTATTTCAAGCTGCCCAATTAACGGTAAACTTTCTTTGGCAGTAAACTGGAACGGATGAAAATATCCTCTCGCACCGATTATCCCAGCTTCGCCAAAAGCCGAGTAAATTGATTCAAATCCAATTTTGCCGAAACTTATATCGAATACTAATCCTGCTTTTCGTGCATCATAAGTTGGTGAGTTGTTGTAATTATACATAATAGAACCGTGTCCAAGAGTGTAATAATCGAGAGCACCTAATTTTATGTAGGCAGGATCACCTTTTTCTCCGTATCTCAAATAACGTATAATACTTAAATAATCTGAAAAATCGTTAAAATCTTCTGTCCTTAATTTTCCTTCTTGATTAAAATTTAATTGTAAATCCAGACCAATACCAACATTATCAAAGGAAAATTCAGGTGTTAAATGAAATGTGTAATGAAGTTTACCATCAATCCAGGTCATTCCCATTCCACCTCTTAATTCCCCATTACCGGGTAGAGGATAATCATAAAATTGCGAATATGTATTGGATGATAAAAGTAAAACAAAAAATAAAAGGAATATTTTTTTCATATCAATTTAATTTTTATTACAATATTGTATTGCTAACTTAAGATAATATTTTAATTTGAAAATTAATATAAAAGTTTGAATTTAATATACTCAATTATTACTTTTTCAATTCATATCTAACCTAAAGGGAAAATCGTGAAAAAATTATTTTCTTATACTTTTTTATTCATACTAACTTTAACATTTATTTGTTATGCATCCGATAAAAAATCTTCACTACCAAATGGAGTAGAAATATTTCAATTGGATAACGGCATTCAAGTTTTATTAATTCAAAAGAAAAACATACCTATGGTAGGAATAAACACCGTTGTAAAAGTCGGCTCTGCTTACGAAACTTTTGCCACAAGTGGAATGAGTCATATGCTTGAGCATTTGCTTTTCAACGGTACTGATAAAATGACACAAAAGCAGCTTTACGATGCTGCTGATTTAATCGGCGGATATAATAATGCTAACACCTCGGAATATTACACAAATTTTATGATGGTAACTCCGTCTGATAATATTAAAGAAGGTATGAGAATTCAGTCTGCTATGCTTTTCCATTCTACAATACCTACAAACAAATTTGACAAAGAAAAAGGAATTGTACTTGAAGAAATAGCCAAAACACTTGCAAATCCACAGGCACAAGTAGAAAGAAATGTTAACTCGATAATTTATAAAAATCACGCACTTTCTTTACCAACACTTGGGACTTATGAAACAATAAAAAAAATGAAGAGAAAAGATATAGTAAATTTTTACAAAAATTATTACGTACCTAATAATATGATA
>Ga0114931_10002148_pt1 | contig 25102 bp, 20 predicted proteins | sample 2SBtaG_FD_89579 | JGI IMG/M metagenome (GOLD analysis project Ga0114931, IMG submission 89579) | Deep subsurface microbial communities from Kolumbo volcano to uncover new lineages of life (NeLLi) - 2SBTROV14_V59a metaG | ecosystem: Environmental > Aquatic > Marine > Volcanic | place: Kolumbo... | reverse complement strand
TGTACTTACCCCATAGCATGTCTGGTGAACAAGCTGTGTGCTTCCATCTACATCTTGGAATTTGATGTCGAAGACTTTTGCAAAGGACTGACCTAAGTTGTGGGTCGTCCCAATCTGAAGTGCCCTTCCATCGGGGAGGATAGAGTCATAGGCGATGGAGTAATCTGCACCAGGGAATGTATCGTGGGGAGGGCGTCTGAGAGTAAGGTATGACAGTCCAAGTGTATTAAACAGAGTCTCATATATGTCCATAGACTCCTCCACTTGGAGCTTGGCATCCTCTGCACTCCTGTGACAGGTATGTGCCTCTGACCACTGAAATTCTCTGTCACGGAGAAGAGGTCGTGTCTCCTTCGTGTCCATCCTGATGATATTTGCCCACTGATTCATTTTCAGAGGGAGATCGGCATGGCTCTTTATCCACTGGGCATACATGTAATACATGATTGTCTCGGAAGTAGGTCTAAGTGCCAATTTTTCATTGAGCTCTGTATCACCTACCTTGGTCACCCATGCAACCTCAGGAACGAACCCGTCAAAATGCTCACTTTCTTTCGTAAGAAAAGCCTCAGGGATGAAGAGGGGAAAGTATGCATTCTGGTGGTTTGTAGCCATGAATTCCCTGTTCAGGATATTCTTGACAGATTCCCAGATCTCATATCCATTGGGAAGAATGACATTTGCTCCTTTGATAGGAGTCCTGGCATCGATGATGTTTCCTCTGAGAAGAATCTCAGAGTACCATTTTGAAAAATCTGATTTAGGGTTGTCTAAGGGCATGATATATACCTCGTGGAAACTGCTGCTTTGTTCTTTCTCATAGTTTTATTAGAGTGGAAGATATTCACCTAGCATGGGTTCCTCAAACATTTTTTAATGAGCTTGTACTTAAGTTTCTCGGTGTTTTCTTCGATTGACCAGTGTAACTCCTGCTGTGATGAGAAGGAAGGCTACAACGTATACTGCCGAGAAGTTTTCACTGAGGATAAGGATCGAGAAGATTACTCCAAGCAATGGAACAAAATTCACGAATACACTGGTCTTGGTGGGTCCCAGATTCTTCACTCCGGTGCTGAAGAGTACGTTCGCTGTTGCTGCTGCAAAGAGTCCAAGATAGATAAGAGCCAACCATGACTCTCCAGAGACTGAAACCTCCCAAGGTTTCTCGAAGAGAGAAAGAAGTCCAAGTGCTATCCACCCATAGAGTGTCACCCAGAATTGGTAGCGAAGTGGAGTTATCTGCTTGAAGATCGGTCTGGAGAAGCTTGTTGCAATAGCCCAAACAAACGCTCCTCCAAATATAATAAAATCTCCTAGAATATGGTTGCCCCCACTCGCATTCGGTGAGAGGAAGAAAATCAGGGTCACCCCTGAGAATGCCACGACCAATCCCAGTAGTCTGTTTGTCGTCAATCTCTCATCAGAATAGAGCTGCGAAGAGATCACTGCGGTGATCGTTGGATTCAATGAGATGATGAGGGACGCATCTGAGGAGCTAGTGAAGATCAGACCAGTGAGATAGAGGAAGTTGTACAGAGTGACCTGCAGTAGCCCGAGAATAATCAATTTCAGGTGCAGTTCTTTCGGGACACTAACCGATTTCTCTTTCAAGAAGACAATAACTGCCAAGGCTGGAAAAGCGAATGTGAATCTGATGAACGCAGCAGTTAGAGATGCTCCATGAAAATTCGTAGCAATAATTTTCCCAACTGGCCAGGATAATCCCCAGAAAATTACGGTCAAAATCATTCCAACATATGAGAGTTGCTCAATCATCTTCACAGCAGTTATCTGTCGGTCTCCATATCAATACTTTGTTTGTCCCACAGAATCTATTCATAGTACTTGAGATCAACAAGTTCGATATTTAGTTTCTTTGCAATCTCAATGATCATCTCATCCCTGTAGAATTCAAGATAGTAAATCTTCTTGATACCTGCGTTAACAATGAGCTTGAAGCAGTAAAAACAAGGTGAAGCAGTGACATATATGGATGAATTGTTAATATTTACCCCATGCTTAGCAGCCTGAATTATTGCATTTGCCTCTGCATGAACCGTCCGTATGCAATGGTCATTTACCACCATACATCCGACTTCAGTACAGTGCGGTAGTCCCTTAATCGAACCATTGTAACCTGTAGAAAGAATACTCCTGTCCTTTATTATCACTGCACCTACGCTCTTCCGAGGGCATGTGCTTCTCGTAGCTACCTGCTTTGCAAGCTCTCCGAAGTACTTCTCCCATGATGGTCTCTGGTCAGTCACTATCTGCTTCATACATTTCCAGTTTAATTTAATTATTTTATATTTCCCAGTAGTTTCGAAAAATTGCTTTAAGTCTCTCAATATTCCTTGAATCTTCCTCTTTTACATCCTCTAGCTTCCCATTCTGATCCAGACCCTTGAGGAACATGTAAATCGCTTCACCCAGATCTTCATACTTGTAGCCCCCCTCCAAAATACATGCTACCCTGTTCTTACAGCTTTTCTTAAGCTGTGCAATTCTTGATCCAATCCTGAAGAACCCGTTTGGAGTCAACCCCAGCTCGCCATAAGGATCTCCTATGAGTGCATCGAATCCCATGGATACAAGGATGATCTCTGGATCGTAGAATTTTGCAATTGGAAGGACAATCTGGTCAAATGCGTTCATATAACTGTCATCGTCCGTCTCAAAAGGAAGAGGGATATTAATACTGTACCCAAGTCCCTTCCCCTTTCCCAGTTCAAGTGGTTCCCCTGTTCCAGGAAAGCTGTACTTGGGATTGCAGTGAAGGCTCATGTAGAGCACATCCTGCCTGTTGTAAAATATATCCTGTGTCCCGTTCCCATGATGTTGGTCGATGTCAATGATGAGGACACGCTGCTTCTTGCTTAGATCTTCAAGGAATAATTCTGCCGCGAGAGCAATATTGTTGAAGAAACAGAATCCCATTGCCACGTCACTTGTAGCATGATGACCCGGTGGTCTGACTAGCGCGACTGTCGTTGTCTTTTTTTTGTAGGCCACTCGAACTGCTTCTTTTGCTGCTCCAGCAGCTGCCAACGACGCCTTCCATGTCTCTGAATTTGTGATCGTGTCTGGTGTGAGGTAAGTCCTTTCCACCTTACTGCTATTCTCAACAAGTGCTACCAGATTCTTTGTGTGAATTGTCATTAGATCTTCCTTGGACACTGGTTCTGACTTTTTGAACTCGACCTTCAATTCCCTCTGATGCTCCTCTAATGCCTCATAGAGTATTTGCAAACGCTTTGGGGATTCGAGGTGCTCTGTGCCCATCTCGTGAAAGAGTCCTTGTTTAGGGAAGAAGACCACTACCACATTCATCCTTGGGATATTCCTGTACATTAAGCTATCAGTGCTCTCCTGATTTGAAGGCGAATATTCTTAAGTCTCATTGGCTTATAATGATCCATGAGTAGTAAAGGTATCATCCATACCAAATACGGTGATCTGCCGTTTGAGCTCTACGACGATGCAACCCCAAACACTGTGAAGAATTTTGTTGAACTCGCTCAAAATGGATTCTACAAAGATGCAGCATTTCATCGTGTCATACCATCCTTTGTTTTACAGGGTGGATGCCCCGATAAAAGAGGTACAGGTGGTCCTGGGTACAAAATTGCATGTGAACTCGACAACTCCAAGCAATTTCATGACAGAGGTGTTCTCTCAATGGCTCACGCTGGAAGGAACACTGGAGGCAGTCAGTTCTTCATCGTTCTTTCACGTGCGCAGACTGCTCACTTAGATGGCAATCATACCTGCTTCGGAAAAGTTACTGGTAATCTGGATATCCTTGACAAGATCCAAGGAATGGATCCATTTTCAGTAGACATCACAGAAGTCGATGCATCGACAGAAAGTCGGACACTTCAGAAATTATAAGGGTATTTTCTCAATCGACTATCCACGAAAAGATTAATTAATCCACGATGCCTTCCCACGATAGGTCAAGTTGAAAAAGGGGATTTCATTCAGATTTGGAGAGGAGATTATTGATAACATCACTTTAGGCTCTGAAATTTCTGGAACGACAAAGACGAATTTTGTTGCAGAAGCGATTAATCTTCTTACAGATCTTTTGGAACTGGATAGATTCAAGGGTATGGCGATAGACGAGATACGTTCTGCTATTCTTGCAGGTGAGACTCTTATCTCCAAACCATCGCAGAGAAACTGGAAGCAGAGACCAGCCGGATATATTCTTGATATCATCTTCGATTACCTCAAGCAGAACAAGGGGATACTTAAATCCACAACACAGATAGCAGATGATCTTTCAATTCCCAGATCTACAACCAGAGCCTACGTGAGAAAATTAGTGCTTATGCACGATCGAGTGCTTGAGCTTAAAGAGGGACGACCCAATCAAGTTCGATATATTGGATAAGGGTATCAGATAGTCAAGTCTCCGCCTTGTATTACTCCCGAAAAGACTCTACTGACTAATTTTGGTACTGGATCAAAATTGAGTGTAAACCCATCCCATGAGAGGAGTTCAGAATCATATGTCATAATGATCTCCTGCATCGCTTGGGTCAGTGACTGCTTGAGGGTTCCCGAGTCATAATCCGTCAAAAGTGCTCCAATTGCATATGGTGTCCACTCTATGAGAATATTGGTCTCTCCTGCATTTATTGATTTGAGTGAGGAAGAAGTTTCCGTGACCTCGGAGATAAGAGCCATGATTGCAGAAAGAGCACCACTAAGCAAATCTTCCTGCATACTCATCGCGCTCCAAGTCTGCTCGTTGACCTTCCCACCGCACATAAGTCTTCCGTCATTCGCAATGAGGAGGAATGTAGGAATATTCCTTGGGAGCATCGAGGAAATCTGAGCTTTCAGAAAATCAACTCGTGCACTGGTTTCCTCATCCCAAAGTGTGCTTGAACTTAGAATCGCAAAATTCTCATTGATATTCATCAAGGTCTGTCTCGCAATAATTATGGTATTCTGGTCGTCCTCATAACCCTCTAAAACTATACGCTGGACGTCAATGAAAAGTTTTGGGAACTTTGACAGAATGCCAAGTTGCACCTCATGACCGGCGTGTCCATAAGCGGTAATAATCAGTTTCATACTCCTCCAAACATCTAGTACTGCCTCCCGCTTTCTCCCTTCCATCCTCCGAACAAGAGAGGAATAAATCAGCCACTCTGCCCACTGCATCTCAACCTTCGCTGCATGATCAATGTAAACCTGAGCAACTTCATCCCTCCCATGTTGCATAGCGATCGACCACGCTGCAAAGGACTGTTGGACTGACTTCTCAAGATTGTAGTTCAATGCAGAATGCTTCGCAAGTTCAGCGTACGCCTCTGCAACATATACGGTAGGATTGGTCGAGTCCTTTGATAATTCTACAGCCATCTGATAGGTCGTGATTGCATTCTCCGTGTCCCCCATCTTCATGAAAAGATGAGCCTGTAAGACATAGTACTTCTCCCACTCATTCTGACCGACTACATGCAGGTATCCATCGTCAATATTATCTAGCTTCTCCTTCATCTCAATAATGCTGTCCGGGAAGTACTTATACAGAATAGATGCAATAGCGAGATTGCACTGGATATATAGCCCCAATCTACTCGTTGATGCATGCTTTTTAATTGCCTCTGCAATCTCCTCGTTGAGCTTTATAGCAGTTCTTAGTTTTATTATCTTCTTCTCATAGTACTCCGCTAATTTCATGCATCCATCGAGTGGAATGTCCACGTCCTCTGTACCTTCCAGATGCTCAAGAATCATGTACGCAGCATTTGTCAGGAAGAGCATAGTCTCCTCCTTCATATCATTCACTATCGCCAGACTGAGAAGGGATCCACAGACATTCTTATCCGCAGAGGGAATGTCCAAACTCTGCAGGTGGCTAAGTGCCTGTGCAGGATCCAAGGATTTGACATCATCAGGCATTTGAAAGGTACCATCAAGAAGGTCGCTAACCTCATGAAAGAACTTCCGAGCAAAGTACCTCACTCCCCTTGAAAGTACCTGCAGAAATGCATTGAGGATTCTATCTGGGTTTTTGGGGGGCTCTCCGAAGAAGACGAGACCTGCAAATCGCTTTCCAACAGTGTCCTCAAAAGATTGAAGAAGAATTGAGGGTTCATCAGAATATGTGTTGAACTTCCCCTAACTCAATATCCCTAAGTTATAGCGTGAGGATACTTTCATCTTGAATGCTGAGAGTTGGAACTCCGTAAAACGGTCGATCTGCCTTAAATCATAGCTGTCATACCATGAAATGCCATGCGCTCCTGCCTCTCCAAGTAGAAGGAGTGATTTACTCGAAGCATCCTCTTGCATTAACTAGTGATTCAGTGTCATTTAATAAATAGTTTTTTGATGTGCTTGAAAATTGTACTCTCGATTCACTGATTACTATAATCATATATATCCGTGGTTTCAGGGGTTCTTCTCCAAGATTTCACGTTATTCATACGTTCTTCTCCTCGAAGAAATGCACTTAAAATAAAGCTTGCGGAGATTCTCTCATGATCGTTATTTTTGGAGTTTCATTGCAGGAAGTAACCATACTATACTTTGAGGGGGTTGTACAATAATGAAGAGTAGACTACCGAATTTATTCAATTATCCCAATAGAGTATCAAAATTACCTAGTCATTCCTTGCTCCTTGAATATCATGATTACCCCGTTATTCACTCATATGTCAATATTACCCTGTATTCATTGCTCTCAGCGATTCAAAATCCACCCAAAGTATACTCCCTCCATTCAAAAGTAATCCAGACTATCCTTCAGATATTCAGAAATAACTCAGATTAAACCTCAGATATTCACTACCGCACTAAAACTCTTGCGGACATCCACTAATAGATCAATCTCCTTGCTGATGAGTTCATTGAGCACCTTCAGAATAGCCTCCTCATCAGGACTCATAACTCCGTCTGCCATCCCAACCTGCTCAACCCTAGAAATGATCTCGTCCTTTGAGAACTCCAGTGATTTCCTCTCTTCAGGCGTGATGACTCCATCCTCTCCTGCCATATCAAACAGCTTCTTGAACCCTTTTAGATGAGAGTTTGCAGCAGCTAGCATCTGATTCTCATCGTCCGAGATCACACCATCCTTGAGTGCCTGTTTCACCAAGTTCATGTACATTTTATTGATATCTATAACCTTCATACCAGAGGCTTGGATTGCTATTACTTATACTTGTGGGATATCCAAAAATCGAATTACTACAAGCTTCTATTTTTGAAGAGAATTTCTCTTGAAGACCAAGTGATTAGAACACTCGGAATCTCTATTGAAGCTGTATCGCCTCTCTTCTTATGCCCTCCCGACAGAATATGGATAGAATAACAGATGGATGAAGTTGGACTTCTGTATGGTTTTTCCATACCTGACCTTATATCACTCTTTAGTGGTATTCATTGAGTACGCTCTAATATGAATGTAATGAAATATTTCAGCACAAAGTAATATGGATGAAGGATCTATCTACAGACCTTGGGTAAAATGTGCCAAAAATAATCTGTAAGGTATCTACTATTCGTAAATTGATGATATGGACGGGATTTGAACCCGCGCGTCATGAGACACTGGATTAGCAGTCCAGCCTAGTACCAGGCTCTAGAACCATATCTTGTTATTTGAGATCAAGATGTTGAAAGATTTCGCTCTCATCATGCTTTTCTCAACTCTCCCGTGTTGATTCTTCTTATATTGTTTTGCATCAAGTTCCAACAAATCGATATCTGATCAAGTTTGAGAGGATTAGCTCTTTTTTGAGAACCATGATACCTCAAGTAACAACATGCAATGGAGGAAGTTCCTCTTGCTATTATCTGCAACTCGTGCAGAATGTGAATTGGGATAAGCTTCTAAATTGATCGAAGAGACCATTTGAAGAAACCCTAACGACACTTGACTGGTTTGACCAAAGTGAGAATCACCGTTTAATCATCTGAGCAAATCGATTGAACAAAACCCAACAACTCTCGACTGGTTTGACCGAATTCGCAGCTTCAAATTAAAAAATATGAGTTTCAAGTTCACAGAACCTAGAGAACGCATATAAACACCTTATTCAGGCTCGTCACATATGAGAAAAGTTCTTGTGATTTGCACTCATAATTCGACCCGTTCGCAGATGGCAGAGGGTCTGATTAACTACATCTACAGTGGAAGGGTAGAAGCGAAAAGTGCTGGTACAGAAGCTACGAAAGTTAGTCCATTAGCAATTCAAGTAATGGGTGACATTGGAATAGATATCAGTGGTCATCATTCAAAGACCTTAGATCAGTTTATCGAAGAGGATTTTGATCTTGTCATAACTGTCTGCGACAGCGCTAATGAAACATGTCCTGTATTTCCGAGTGCGTCCAGAAAGATTCATAAGGGTTTTGAGGATCTTAATAATGCACCTGAGGATGAGAAGTATACGCGTTTCGCAAAAGTACGCAATGAGATCAGAGAGTGGGTTGAGGGTGAATTAAGGCAACTTCTGGAACTGTGAGATCATGGTTTATATGCTACCTGAGTCGTTGGGTGATCTCAATCAACTTCTGGGACTTTAAGACAATTAACTCTTTCTCCTCGATACTCCAGATTCCACAGTCTCCGGATTTCCCAAATGGATGATCTTTGCCGATTTCTTTAAATTTGCCAAAAATCACTGGTGAATATGCCCCTGAATAGCAAGAAATCCAAGTATGTATTCATTCTCGGTTCCGTCCTTTCTGGATTAGGTAAGGGAATCGTTACGGTCTCGATTGGGAAGAACTTGGAAGCACGTGGCTACGGTGTCCAAGTCATAAAAATTGATCCGTACCTGAACCTTGATGCAGGCACGATGAATCCTACTGAGCATGGTGAATGCTTCGTCACGGAAGACGGTGGTGAACTCGATGTTGATTTCGGGCATTATGAGAGATTTCTTGGGATACAAGTTTCCAAGCACCAGAATATCACTACCGGACAGATCTACAATTCAGTCATACAGAAGGAGAGGAGAGGTGACTATCTCGGACACACAGTCCAAGTCGTCCCCCATGTTATAGATGAGATTCTGTGGAGAATTGAGGACCGAGCTGAGCACAATCCAGCAGATGTGTATCTCATTGAGGTGGGGGGGACAATTGGTGATATAGAGAGCTTTCCTTTTCTGGAAGCACTTCGGCAGATGCAGAGGAACCACTCTGATGTTGATGTCTGTACTGTTCTCCTGACATATGTCCCGTTCCCAGATCATCTTCAAGAGCACAAGACTAAACCTGCACAGCACTCAGTCCGCGAACTTCGTGCATCTGGTATTTTTCCTAATATGATAGTTTGCAGGAGTGACACTCCAGTTCCCGATCGTGCTTTACAGAAAATTGCGAATTTCTGTGATGTTCCTGAGAAGGCAGTTTACGATCTTCCTGATCTTCCCAATGTCCTGTATGCTCCCCAAAAGCTTGATTCACAGGGTATGGGTGATTATATCTGTGAGGTTCTTAACTTTGAGGAAAAAAGTGCAAACTGGAGTTCTCTGGACAAACTTCTCCATAATAATTTAGAGAATCTCTCAGGGAAAATTACCATAGGGGTACCCGGAAAATACACTGCACTTCTGGATTCCTATATTTCTGTCAATGAGGCTCTTAAACATGCAGGGTGGTCCCAAGGTATCAATGTCGAGTTGATCCATATCAACACCGAAAGATTTGAGCAGAATCCTGAACTGGTTAGGGAACTTGATCAGGTCGATGGAATTCTGGTACCAGGTGGCTTCGGAGACAGAGGAACAGAGGGTAAGATTCTGTCAATAAAGTATGCTCGAGAGAAGGGTATACCATTTTTGGGTATATGTCTTGGTTTTCAATTAGCCGTCGTAGAGTACGCCAGATCGGTTCTTGGAAAATCTGACGCAAATTCGACCGAGATGAATGAGAGCACAAGTTATCCTATAGTCGATATCCTTCCATAGCAGAAGGCGATCACCGAAAAGTGGGGTACCATGCGCTTAGGTGCATATAAGGTAGAGCTCAAGGAGGGAACTAAGGTTCATGAGTTGTATGGTAAGAGTGTTGTGTATGAGAGGCACAGGCACAGGTATGAGATCAATCCTGAACTTATCAATGATTATAGGAATACTGCCATGAACTTCACCGGATTCTGGAACAATCTTGCTGAGACGATGGAGGTCGAGGGTCATCCGTTCTTCATGGGTACCCAGTTCCATCCAGAATTCAAGAGTACACCATGGAATCCTTCACCACCGTACGTAGGTCTAATTACCGCGTGCAAGAAGAGAAAGAATATCTGACTACTTTCAGGAATTTTTATTCTTCACGCAATCTAAATATACATGAGCACGAAAAGGGAAATTGCAGTGATCGACTCAGGAATAGAGGACATTATCAAGCGTGCTCAGCAGAGGTTCCAGCAGAAGTTATCTATCCTGAAACTGTGGAAATCAAGTCTCAGGAGCCTTCCGTCTCTCCCCCCGGATCCTTGGATTGAGAAGAAATTGGCCACTCGGCTCTCCCTCCCTCGTGTTTCGGAGTATAGCACCATCGCTGCTGTAGACGGTGGAATACTCGCGGAAGAACTTCGGGGATTCGATGTTCTCATCGCAAGAGCTATTGTTGTCACCTACACAGGAGTGGGGAAGCAGGTGCAAGTCGATTATTTTCCCAGTTTTGACCCGCAGTCTGAGGTTGTTATCAAGGAGAGCTTTGAGTCGAGGACAGATTTCTCACAATATTCTACTCTCCTACGACTTAAGCATGAGTACTCAGTCTCTTTGGAGAAATTGGAGATCGATCCACCAGATGTCCTCTTCATAGATGGCTCGGTGGCTCCTCTCTTCTCAGATCTCTCCCTCAATTCAGACTTTCCCGATCTCCTTCAGATGCTAGAGACTGTGAAGAGCACCTACCGTAAGTTGGTAAGGACGGCTGAAGAGAAGGGTACCGTTCTCCTTGGTATTGTCAAGGACTCGAGATCGAGAGAGCTTACGAGACATCTCACTTCGAGTGCACGAAAATGGAAGGGTTTCCATTCTCCTGGCTCGATTGACGATCTCACCGACACTGAGTTGATGAACGGTCTGCTAGAGGAGGGTGAGCGTAGTTCGTGGTTTCGATCGAAAATTCCTCTCTCCCTCAAGTCCAGCAGCTCCATTTGGGTGTGCTATGCCCGTCCCATTCTCTCTGACGATCCGGTCAGGCTTGAGGTGATCACCTTCCCTTGGAAGGATTTCAGTGACCGCTTAGATTCGGCATTGCAGGTCTTCTACATCCTCTGCCAGCATGGGTTACCAATAGCTCTTCCGACGAATCTGCAGGAGGCAGATCGGCAGGTCAAGCTCAAGAGAAGAGTCTCAGAAGAATTTGTGGAGGAGCTCTCCTTGTACTTTGGAATACCTGTTGAGAGACTAAGGAAGCGGCGGACATTTGACTCTTCCTTCCTCCATTTTACTTGAAAGCCACTGTGTGTCAAAGCCTTAAGTAGCTTAAATGCCGAAGATGAACTGTTTGACACTCGGTACTGTAGTCAGCACGGATCTTACGCCGACGCCTAATCTCATGACTTTTGTAATCTCAGAGCTGCAAGCACGGCAGTCTGCAGAAGTAGGAATGTTCGTTCAGGTTATGAACCCGGATGGCTCTCTCGTGCTCGCTGTCATTGAAAATCTTGTGAGAACAAACAGGTACTTCGGAAATCCAGATATCATACATGGTTCTGCATCAGGGCTGTCTCCTCCGCAGGTGTACCCATCCGAGAGGTGGGACTATTTAGTGGCAGATGCAAGGGTGCTAGGGATGTACCGAGATGGTCTTCAGCAACGAGCGACTCAACCTGTAATCCCTGGGTCTGCTGTGGAGATTATCGATCCTTACATCCTCAAGAAATTTCTTGGTTTGGATGAGACTGGACTTCACCTTGGGAGACTGAGACAGATGGATGTCCCTATCCATATCTCACTTGATGGACTGTTGCAAAAGCACCTAGCAGTCCTCTCCATCTCCGGAGGTGGGAAGTCGTATGCCACAAGTGTAATCATCGAGGAGATCCTGAGGAGAAAGCCCAATTCTGGAAGACCTGCTCTTGTGCTCTTTGATGTGCACGGGGAATTTTCTGGACTTAGCAATATTCCGAGACATCCTGATTTTCCGGATGCAGAGGTCGAGATAATTGATGGTTCAGAGATAAAAATTGGTGTCGGGAATCTCAGTGTAAGTCACTTCGCAAAGATGCAGTCAAATATGAGTTCAGCTCAAATCAGAGAACTAAGCAAGATCATTCGAAGGCAGAAAGCCAAGGGTGAATTGATGACTATTGACACGATCATCACTGAGATAAGGGGAACGGAGATGAACCAACTGGTACAAGAGGCCCTTTTAGGATGGATGGGTAGTCTCAAAGGTACTCAGCTTTTTGGGTACAGCGAGAGTCCCAATCTCCAGGAGAAACTCAGTCCTGGGAAGTTACTTGTCATCAACCTTGCTCCCGTAATCTCGCTGTGGAAGAAACAACTTATCATGTACTATTTTCTCGACAGAATATTCAGTCTAAGAAGGAGTCGAAGTGTACCTCCGGTGGTTCAATTTCTTGAGGAAGCCCATCAATTCTGCCCGGAGATTACAACAGCTGTTTCCAAAAGTATAATTGAGACGATTGCAAGGGAGGGGAGGAAATTCCTGTGCACTCTCGTGCTCATCTCACAACGTCCTGTGAATCTCTCGACGACTGCACTCTCGCAATGTAATTCTCAGCTTATTCTCAAGATAGTCAACCCAAACGATCTGAATTATATAGGGAAGACTAGTGAGGGCATAACTGCTGATACTCTCAAGATGATTACATCACTTGGGGTGGGTGAGGGACTGCTCACTGGACAGGCCGTTCGATATCCAATCTTCCTGCAGATCAGACTTCGCATCAGTAATTCAAAGTTCAACGAAATCTCAATGGCCAAAGAGAGTATAGAATTTGAGAAGATATTCTCCCGCTAGCACCACACTAGGCTTTTAACCTAGATTTGTCATTTTTGAATGTGGACCGGTTTGAACTAATTTTGGGTCTCTAAACAAAAAGGGTGAGAACTTTGCAGGAGGAGGGAATATTAGCGTTTAATCAGTTGCTCGATTTGGAGAACAGTTTCTTCCTTGAGAAATTGCATTTAAATTCTAATGACGAAATCAATGGTCTCAAGCAACGAATTGAACTGTACTTGGATCATTCCGTCTACGTGGAAGAGCTCGTCTTTCTACCGCATCCAAAGAAGGTAATATTCTTCGATGTTGAGGCCAGCCCTTTCAGAGGTAGGCGATTATTTCTCGTCAGCTTTGCTTCTGGGGATGGTGAAATCCATACTTTTGTTGAGAAGAAAGATAATAACCTCCTCAAGGAGATTAACGCCTATCTCAAAACAACTGAGAATCAAATTCTAGTCTCCTTGTCCGGTAGTAACTGGGATTTTACCTATCTCCGAAAATTGATGAATGTCCGTTTCAGAAGAAGCGATAATGGTCTATCTAACAAACAAGGATTGGATCTCTTCACCCAACTTCAGAAGAAGATAATTACACCTGTCGGATTTAGCGTGAAGAAATTCAGCGCATTCTTGGGGTACCCTGATCCACTGGATGTCTTTACCGACCCACGAGTCTCACCTTACCTAGAAAGCTACAGACAATTCGTGAAACCTGGAAAATCGGGGTACTTCATGGGTGCAGTCTTCAACGATGGAAAGTATGATGAGAAATTCCTCGAATCCATGATAGACTACAATTCCTATGATGTAGATGCTCTTCGATTCATATACAAACAGATCTATTCGCTCATGTCAAAGAAGCAATTGGGGAAGATCAAGGTCTAGTTTTTCTACGTAGCTCCCGAGCTTCATATTTATCCACAAACTTCCGACAGGTCTCTATAAGACTTGATGCCACCTTCATCGGGATACCAATCTCTGCATTCATGGTCTCCGCACTTGCTGTCGCTATATTCCGTACAGTCTGATATTTGGAAAGGAGATTCTTCTTCCTCGCTGGCCCTATCCCTTCGACATCATCAAGAATAGATACTAAAGCTTCTTTTTTCCGTTTCTGACGCTGGTAAGTAATTGCAAATCGGTGTGCCTCATCTCTTGCTGCTCTCACCAATAGCATTCCAGGTCTGTGACTATCAAAATTGAGAGGATCCTCCTCGCCCTCAAGGTACAACTCCTCTTCTCGCTTTGCCAACCCCATCGTGAGGATGTCAAGCTCCAATTTCTCAAGTGAGGTTAGGGCACGTTTCAGTTGCTCTCTTCCCCCATCGATGACGATAATGTCTGGGAGAGGTAACTCCTCCTCCTCATAGTTTCTATACCTACGGTACACTGCTTCCTCCATCGATGCAAAGTCATCCTGTCCCTCAACTGTCTTGATAGCAAATCTTCTGTAGCCACTCTTGAAAGGTCTCCCTCCGACGAATCTGATGCAAGAAGCAACATTCGCAACCCCTTGAAGTGTGGAGACATCGAAGACATCTATTATTTCTGGGGCTGTTTCCAGCTCCAACATCTTTTTGAGATCAGTCACCCGATCGTCAGGTACCGAAGTCTTTCGTCTGAGCAGAACCCTCCTGTTCAGTTGTTCCCTGATGTTCCTCCTCGTTAGATCAATAAGAGGCTTCTCCTTCGAATTTGGTTTGACTACCCTGAATCCAGCGAATTTCAATCGCTCTGCTATCTCCTTGTTCCCTGTCGCATTGAGTATTCTCTTTACTTCCTGATCATCAATAATTTCCCCGAGGAGATTCAGAACAAAATTGTAGAGAAATTCACTCTCGTCCTCTTCCTCTTTTACTGCCTCTTTTGAGATCGCTCTTATGTCCTGCTTGAGTACTCGGGAATCCTTCTTAAAAAGAAGATTGACCCCGTACTCTGTTGTATTAGTCTCACTTGCAAGAACATAGGTATCAATGGTATCAAGCATCACTGTCTGCTTCTGGATAGTTCTCTTCAGTGATTGCAAGGTATCTCTCAACTCTACCGCTTTTTCGAACTCCAGATTTTGAGAGGCAATAATCATCTTTTCCTCAACCTGTTTTGAAATCTCAGGAATCTTTCCCTCCACAAATGCTATGACATTTGAGACATTTTCCCCATAAGCCCCAGCATCAACCTCCAGCTGACAGGGTCGCATGCATTGATTTGTTCTTCTCCTGATACAGGTCTTCGCCCATGTCCTGTGATCTCCTATGTGGATCTCCTTCTGACAGTTGGCCACTGGAAAAATCTTCAGTGCATATTTCAATGTCTGCTTAGCTGCTTTCACCCCTGAAAAGGGACCGAGGAAGATTGAATCTTTGTTCTTTCTATTTCTCGACATAATGAATCTGGGGAATCTCTCAGACATCGTTATTTCGATGTACGGATATGACTTGTCGTCTTTCAGCTTGGAATTGATCGGTGGATTGTACTTCTGTATAAGATTGTACTCAAGGAGAAGTGCCTCATTCTCATTCCTGACATCAAAGACCTCAATTTCTGCACCCCTCTCCCGTATCAATCTGCTCTTTGAGAATGTTGCAGATGGTTGAAAATGCTGTCTTAAACGGTACCTGAGCCTATTTGCCTTGCCGACATAAATAACATTGCCATGCTCGTCCTTAATAATATACACTCCAGCTGTTGTGGGCATACTTTCAAGGATTAATTGAATCTTTGCAAGGCGCTCATTGCTCATCACTCGAACACTCTCGTACGTGTATTAAATCTCTCAGATCAAGGAATATGCAAAAGTTAGACAAAATGCACTCAAACAATAGGATTATTTTTATCTACGGGTTTTTCATTACATACTGAGATATGAGTGAACGAATTCTTTGCCCGAGTTGCTTCACCCCTTCACCTGCATCCTCAAAATTCTGTAGAAATTGTGGGAAGCCACTTTCTAGTAATGTAAGCTCTACAGGTAATTCGGGTTCTGTATGCCCTAATTGTAAGAAGCCACTTAAAGCAAACGCAAAATTCTGTGGTAGTTGCGGTCATAAAGTGACCAATGACAAACGAGAGTTATCATTTCAGGAGCCAAAAGTTCAACAAACAAGGCAAAAAGCCAGATCCCAGCAGATTAATAGAAATCGACAGCAAGCAGAAATTTCCTCGCAAAATCAGAATTTTCATAGAAAAACTCAGACTAAGAAGAAAACATCTCAACCACCAATAAGTGGAGAAATTTCAGATAAAAGAGAACTCAAGTCAATAATCGATTCGCGGAGAGACCTACTCTTTGAGGTTACATTCGAGAATGAACTTCGGGAGCTTGAAGAGAAATTGGCATTGATTAAGAGGTACTCCTTGTTCAGGAAAGCTGATTTCAACACACTGCAAAAAGAGTCGAATGATGTCCTGCTGAAGATCAAGGAATCTCATGATTTTACACATAATAGTAGCTTACAGGAACGAGCTATGAGACTTGTTTCTACTTCTAATGAGCTTCAACTCCGAATGGTTGAATGGATGACAATTGGTGCACTGGATGAAGAGACCCAAGAACTCAAGTCTAACTATCATGCTAAATCAAAGGAACTGGAGGTACTTAGGTCAGAGCAGAAATCTCTTCAAGAGGAGAGCAAGAGATTTGAGACAATTATCCAGGTTATTGCAGATCTCAAAGATCATTTGAACAAGGTGACAGAAGAGGGTACTACTCTCAAAAGTGCAATCTCTTGGGACTATACAATAAAAACGGATCTGGATGAAATTGAGGAGATTCTCGAGCAAATTGGGAACGAGCTTGGGGATATCAGATCTCAACTTACAAGTATACACTCCAACAGGGATGAGGTTCTTACAAGCGATTTTGTAGAGGTAATATCCCAGGCTTCTGACGAATTGGTTAGCACACTCTTTTATGTCCGAGTGGAGCTACAAGAAAAAGACAAGGTGGTTCAGAAGCTCAACCGAAGTGTTCAACAGCTACATTGGAGTTATTTCAATAACATGAAAAGTCTGCTGGAAGATTTGAGTGATACACAAATTGCAATCAATAATATGATGTGGAAGAAAGAGAATGATCTGAGAAAGGAGCAAAATTTACCCAAATTGAAGATCAAAGAGAAATTCTCTGATGGTGAAGATGCCGGTGATTCCCTTCCTCTACCTACTGAACTCCAAGAGGCAGCACCATTTACTGAGTTTGCTGATCTTCCTCAAGCTGTGGAATTAGAAGAACTTCCAATCCTAAGTACTTTTGCAGGGTTGCAAAAAGCCAGCTACCTCCTTGAGAGCCTGCAAGAAGAGAGTAATCCAATTGACAAAACTGAATTGGAGACTATTCAGAAAGTTTTATCTCAGAGATATATCACCAAGGTGACTATTGATCCCAGAGGAGTTCAGTTTATGATTGACTCTTGGGGAATTAAGCTCTTCACCCTGAGAAAGAAGGATGATAAATTCTATATATCTTCTCGGAAGAGAAATTTCCTCTCCAGATTTACTCGTATTGAATTCTACTCCTCAGAAGAGATGAATGAGGAATTTGTCGAACCATTCAAGCACATGGAACTCAGCGTTAATCCAAAGGAGAAGATGAATTCGCTCCTCTATTTCAGACCTCTCGCAGAGAAGTTCCTCAGCATTCCAGGTAAGAAGAGACTTGATATGAAAACCATTGGAGCTAACACACTTTACATAGAGGTAGAATTTACTGAAATTAGTCTGGGTATATTCGATGCTATTCTCGAACTCACGCGTGAGATCGATCTTGTGGTCAATGGAATATGAGTTCTACACGTAATTTACAGGTAGCGGTCATCTCTCAAGACATTTCCCAATACTAAGATTTTTTCGCATTTTTCTTCTTACTGATTTTTGGTTTGGTTGAGCTGTCAAGCTCTTCTGATTTTTTTGTGGATTTCTTAGCAGACTTTTTCGATCTCCTTGATGTAGACTTAGATACCTTTGTACCTGAGGACTTAGAAGATACTTTTTTTGATGTCTTGCCATTTGTTCTCTTCTTGAGTGTCCGTCCGCTTCCAATCTTCTTCCCCTCTTTGATAAAAATCTCTTTTAGATACCTTCCCGTGTAAGAGTCATCAAACTCTGCCACCTCCTCAGGGGTGCCGGTAGCAACAAGGTTCCCTCCTTTGTCACCTCCTTCGGGTCCCAAGTCAATGATATAATCTGCATTCCTCACGATGTCCAAATTGTGCTCAATGGTGAGGATGGTATTCCCCTTCTGAACCAATCTGTGGAGGACTTCCAGAAGCTTTCTCACGTCATGGATGTGCAGACCTGTTGATGGTTCGTCCAGCAGAATTACAGTATTTTTTGTCGTCCGTTTGGAAAGCTCTCTGGACAGCTTGATACGCTGGGACTCCCCACCAGAAAGGGTAGTTGCAGACTGTCCCAACTTAATATATCCACACCCTACGGAGAGTAGAGTATCTAAAATCCTTTTGATCTTTGGGACATTCTCGAAGAATTGTGAAGCTTCCTCAATATCCATAGCAAGCACCTCTGCAATATCCTTGCCCTTGTACTCCACTTCAAGAGTCTCTCTGTTGAATCTCTCCCCATGGCAGACGTCACACTCCACGTAGACATCCGAGAGGAAACTCATCTCAATCTTGTTGTACCCATTCCCGTTACATGGTTCGCATCGTCCACCTTTTACATTGAATGAGAACCTTCCCGGTTTGTAGCCTCTGATCTTTGCTTCCTTGACTTGAGCAAAGATCTTCCTGATCTCGTCAAAGACCTTAGTATAGGTTGCAGGATTACTTCTTGGTGTTCTCCCAATTGGTTTCTGATTGATCATGATCACTTTATCGACTGTGTTCATTCCATCAATTTTCTTGTGCTTTCCCGGTCTCTCTTTCGATCCGTTAACATAGCGTGAAAGTGCTTTCCAGAGAATCTCGTAGATCAGTGTTGACTTCCCAGAACCAGAGACTCCTGTGACAACTGTGAAAACTCCCATCGGGATATCCACATCAATGGATTTAAGATTATTATGCTCTGCTCCCTTGATTCTCAAGTACGATCTTGGAACTCTTCTCCTTGTTGGAGTCTCAATCGACATCTCATTTCTAAGGTATTTCGCAGTGAGTGATGAGTCACTTTCCAAAATTTGAGTGGGTGTTCCTGCAGCAATGACCTCTCCTCCGTTGATCCCTGCAAGTGGTCCCATGTCAATGATGTAGTCAGCAGAACGAATGGTCTCCTCATCATGCTCTATAACAATCACTGTATTTCCTAGGTCTCTGAGCTCGAAGAAGGTTTCAAGGAGTCTTTTGTTGTCCTTCTGATGAAGTCCGATAGATGGCTCATCAAGCACATACATCACCCCCGTCAATCTACTCCCTATTTGTGTAGCGAGTCGAATTCGTTGAGCTTCCCCTCCAGAGAGGGTTGATGCCTTCCTATCGAGGGTTAGGTAATCAAGTCCAACCGATGCAAGGAAGCTTAACCTGCTTCTTATCTCCTTGAGAATCTGTTCAGTAATCTGCTTCTCCGTATCAGTCAGATCCAGATTCTCAAAGAAATTGAGAGCGTCACTCACTGATAGGTTGCTAAGTTCCATGATGTTCTTCTCACTCACAAGAACTCCCAGTGGTGCCGGTTGTAATTTCAAACCATTGCAGGATGTGCATGACTTCTCACTCATGAACTGCTCGTAGTATAGTCTCATCCCATCTGAACTCGTCTGCCTGTGGCGACGCTTTAGTCCGTTGATAATTCCTTCTGTTGGCTTCTCTGCACTGTACATCCATGTGCTACTTCCATCCTTGCTCTCCATCTCCTTCTCGAACTTGATCTTCTCACTACCCGAGCCATGGAGAACTACCTTCAGGACTTTTTTAGGAAGTTCCTCGATTGGGGTGTCAAGGTTATATCCATAGTGGGTGAGCACAGAATTCAACCCTTGCATCTGCCAACTGTCTTCGTTCGCCTTCACTGAGAGAATTGCACCTCCCCTGATGGAAAGTGATTTGTCTGGGATGAGAAGATCTGGATCCATCTCCATCACCACACCCAGACCCATGCATTCTTGACACGCACCCATAGGATTGTTGAATGAGAACATACGAGGTGCCAGCTCTGATATGGAGAAGCCATGAGTTGGACATCCTGCGTATTCATAGAGCTCGATCCTCCGAGGATTTTCTCGATCCACGATATCTATAATCAACTCACCATTTGACTTCTCAAGTGCCATTTCTACTGAGGTTGTCAGTTGACTTCGAACAGAGGATTTGAGCACCATCCTGTCAAGGACAATGTTGATGTAGTGTCGGTAAGACTTGTCAAGGGTTGGGATTCCGTCATCTAGATTGACTTCCTGCCCGTTGACCTCAAGTCGAATGTACCCCTCCTTCCTGAGATTCTGGAATAGGTTCTTGAATGTCCCTTTCTCATTCTTCACAACTGGCGAAATGATCCTGATCTTCGATCCCTCTGGGAGATCTAGGACATGATCTACCATCTCTTCTGCTGAGAGACCCTTGACCTCCTTACCACATGTCGGACAGTGGGGGACACCGATTGAAGAGAAGAGAAGCCTGAGGTAGTCCATAATCTCTGTGACTGTTGCTACGGTACTTCGTGGATTATGTGATGCGGATTTCTGCTCAATGCAAATTGCAGGACTCAGTCCAGAAATTGACTTGACGTGAGGTTTCTCCATCTGACCCAAGAACTGCCGCGCATAGGAGCTTAGCGACTCCACAAATCTGCGTTGCCCCTCTACAAATAATGTGTCTATTGCAAGACTGGACTTGCCTGAACCAGACAGACCTGTGATTACGACAAATCGGTTCTTTGGTACTTTTACATCAATTCCCTTTAGGTTGTGCTCCCTCGCCTCTTCAACCTTAATCCAAAATATGGGTGAATCAGTCTCTGGTGGCTCTAAGCTTTCTCTCTTCTGAATTTCCATTCCATCATCTCCGCCAAATTTCAGGTGTTTTTATTTGTAAATTCCTATTTATAACTCCTATACTAGAGACAGGTCTCCATCTGAAATATGTAAGTAGAGTGAATGTACTCTGTGTTTGAAAGCAATCACTGGCTGGAAGTTGTGAATGTATTCAAAAAAGGTATATTGCAGCCATCTTTAGGAAGATTCAGTCAGAATTTCCCTAGATTTAGAGAAAACTTGCTGAATCTACTTTTATTCGGTATTGAGGAAGGTTTCCTCTATTTCCTTTTAATTACGATAAAGGACACTTTGCTATGTTTTCCATTCATTCTACTTGCAACTTGTGAATCTATTGTGCTTCTCTCTCAAGCTCTTTCCCACGAGTGGGAATATTCTCTTCATATGGATAGTCTTCAGAACGGACACTTGCTAGATCCTCGAAACTTGCATTTCTCGCAAGTGGACCCTGTGCTGGAATACTCTCGACATCATCAATTGGCATGTTAGCCCAACCTGCCTTATTTGCTACTCCATCCACAAGTGCTTGAGCCTCCTCATCGACAAAATCAGGAACAGAGGGTCGAACCCACTTATTTCCAGCCTTAATCTTCTGTTGCAACTTTCCAATACCAAAGAATAGTGCTTCAGGTCTTACTGGACATCCGGGAAGATAGACGTCAATTGGGATAATCTCATCTGCTCCACCAATGATACTGTAAGCCTCCCAGAAGGGACCTCCAGAAGTTGCACACTCTCCCATAGCAATTGCCCATTTTGGTTCGGGAATCTGATCCCAGAGCAATCTTAATCTAGGTGCAAGCTTGTGACTAACTGGACCATTGATTACAATTGCATCTGACTGTCTTGGAGAAGGGCGGTAGATCACACCAAATCTCTCTCCATCAAATCGTCCAATGCCACTTGCCATCATTTCCAAGGCACAACACATAATTCCAAAAGTCATAGGCCAAAGACTACTTCGTCTAGCCCAGCGGTGTATTCCTAATAGATCGTATCCGGGAGTGGTCTGAAATCCCATAGTGTATCATCATTATCGTGAACTTACAGTCTAAAAAGTTAGAGGTATATGAAAGGTCAATTACCATGCTAATGGAAATAGTTCTGGTAGATTCATTCTATATTTTCGCGAAATTCTGAACTGAACTCCTTAGACTTAACTATTGCGTGTGTAGTGGTGCACTGTGAAGATACTGATTGCAGGTGCAGGGTCAATTGGGAGTGTTCTTGGTGTTCTCCTATCTTTTGAGCATGAGGTCACTTTGATGAGGCGGAAAGACGCTGGTGAGATGGAGGTCAAGGTGACAGGTGCAGTTGAAACCTACGCCCGACTCCCGGTTGTAGCCTCGTGCCCGTTTCCCCAGTCATTGGTGATAGTGAGCTGCCAGTCGCAGCACACCCAGTCAATCCTACCACAATTAGATATGGCAGTCGATTCTGGGACAATTATCCTGAGTCTTCAGAATGGAGTAGACAATCTCGATCTTCTTAAGCAGAAATTTCCTAAGAACCGTGTCTATGCAGGGCTGGTCTGGTGGTCAGCCACTCTGATCCGTCCCGATCTTGTGTACTACCACCGTAGTGCACCAACAGTCATCGATTCTGCGAGTGGACTTTGCGAAGTCCTCCATCGATTCAATTGCGAAGAATCAGACGAAATACGCAATGAGATGTACCGAAAATTAGTGCTGAATGTGGTATCACCTGCCCTTGCCCTTCGTAAACTTCCATACCCGCAGGGATTACATGAGAAAGCAGTAAGGGACCTCACACGCTTGATGTTCGAAGAGGCCTGTGTGATCCTCTCCTCCAAAGGTATTAACTTAGAATCTCACCGTCTCCGAAAATTCCACAGAATACTGCAAGGAGATATCCCTGATGCTACTGTCGGGAAGTACACTCACAAAGTATCTACCCAAATTGGACTGGAGAAGTACGGAGGCTCAGATTCCAATGTCCGAACACTCCTTGGTAAATTACTCGAAATGGACGATGATGGGGTAGGGATCGTACTTCACCAAGTTCATGATCTAGTATTGAGTCTTGATCGTAGCTATAACCCAGTTGATCCGGACACGCTTCAATCTATTGCCAACTCCGGTCTCTCCCATGATATAAGTGTGATACTAGGATAAATCTGCTTGCAATGAATTTTCGATTGTGAAATTTTCTACCAAGGCTCTCTATCCTAGAGCTGAATTTCCTGCACCTTTCATTCTTGATACTCCAAGTAGGTAAAGGTTTAATTCCAAGATACTATAATGTAATCTGTGGATATTTACAAGGAAATCAAAGAAGCTATAGCTGATATGAGAAGATTCCTGAAAAATCTTGATAACCACAATGACCTTCAGGGGAGGATATTTCTTGAGAATAGAATCAACGAAATAGGTAGAATGATGAACCAGTTTTTCTACCAGGACAAAGCAGAGTCAATTGAGTACAGTGAACAGCTTTTCAAAATTATCCACGAGTACAGACCTGTTCTGAATTACATTCCCGTCACCGATGAGTACGTCCGGATATATATGCTCGGACAGTCCCTTCTCCACTATCTCCTTACGAATTATATTTATGTCAGCCGTGGAGAGACACATCGGATCACATCTTTCGCAATGACTCTGAGCAAATTGCTGGGCGGATTGCCAGATCCCCGTAAATTCTTTCCAAGTGATAAGCTTAGCACAATATCAGAGAGAGATTTCGACATAGCATACAAGTTGTACGATGGGATATGCACCGTCTACGGTACTGCTTTCACAAGTGCGATATCGGTGGATGAGGAGAGTCACAGAGAATGGATGGAGGAATATTTTAGCTATTTCAGTGATCTTCTGATCCTTCTTGAATTCTTCCCCCGTGAGATCAAGAACTCCAAAAATGAGGTAACGCAATTTGCTTCTCTGGACGGATTGACCACACCTATAATTTACTACATAGATATGATTGGCTCTGTTCTCTCCACATATGGTGGAAGTTTGGAGTCTTACCAATCCACTCTTGACCACCTTCACCAACTTTTTGAGAAGTGCAAGAATATCATTCTGGATTTCTACAAGAGCGGACATATCCCCCTAAACGCAGATCCTTGGAAGAACAATGTGTTCCGACTCGCCAACCATGGGTTTGAGCATTTCGTCCTGAAGAGGGAACTCATTGAATCCTACAGCCAGCATTTTTCTGAAGGGCGTGACTTTCATTCAATCATCGAGAAAACTGCTCAGATCTATGATGAGTTAAAACAGATAATGGCAAATCAGGGGTATTCTGTCGAGCACTCTCCTTTTACTCCTATCTCACAGCAAGTCTTAGTTTTACTTGCATCTCTCCTCACCCAAGAAAACAGAGATCGAAGCATCTTCTTCGAACGAGTGAGTGACTTCGGAGAAAGGTTTGAAAGTGAGCTCTTTGATCTACAGTACATGAATGCCCTCCTGATGATTCAAGATTGTAAGGAGGAGAGGATTCTCTACACTGATCTCGAGAGATTCCTCGAGAAATTGAGTGGGATCCCTCAGGTGCTTAATTCCGGACGAATGGCAGCGGTATGCTTGAAAGAGATCAGTGCTTTGAGTCTTGGTTCCCAAAGTCTTGGTGACACTGTCAATCACTTAAGAGACTTACTTCCTAGTCTTGGAGATGATGCTCAAGATATTTTCTCAACATTCATTGAAAGCCTAATCTCCATGGCTAATGGAACACCCTTCAAATCTGACATCAATCCATTTGACCCCTTTACTTGGGTCATTCCCTCATTCGAGTGGAATGGTAACAAGTTGATAATCCCTTCTTTCAACTCTGCTCGTTCAAAACGACTTGGTGAATACCCTCGACTTCAAATTGCTGAGCCTACTTTCACATGAAGAATCCAGTTTAGTCTACTATAATGTACTTTCCTTTGTAGGAGTTTCCGAAATCTGACTAGTAAATCGATGTTTTTATATACACTTTTACACTATGTGCCTTTGAATAGATAATGGGTAAATTTATTTTTGTACTATCGCTGATTATTGTATTTCAATTTATAGTTCCTAATAGTTCTGTCGTCTCTCAAAAAGTGACTACTTCATCTAATGAATTGGATGGTATCCAAGTTGGGATCGTTCATCAGACATTCACCGATGCTGCCTATAGCGGCTACTACACCTTCTACCATTCTCAGAAGAATCCAAAAGCTTACCTCTCAAGGTCGGTGAAGTCCACAAGT
>Ga0114931_10002147_pt1 | contig 25113 bp, 25 predicted proteins | sample 2SBtaG_FD_89579 | JGI IMG/M metagenome (GOLD analysis project Ga0114931, IMG submission 89579) | Deep subsurface microbial communities from Kolumbo volcano to uncover new lineages of life (NeLLi) - 2SBTROV14_V59a metaG | ecosystem: Environmental > Aquatic > Marine > Volcanic | place: Kolumbo... | reverse complement strand
CATGCCAACCGATTGGAATTGATAGAATATCTGGCTCAGGGAGAACGCAGCGTCGAGGACCTGGCCCGGGTCTCCGGCCTGACTGTTGCCAATACGTCCAAGCATTTACAGCAATTGCGTCAGGCAGGTCTGATTGCTTGCCGTAAGCAAGGTATCAAGGTGTATTACCGGCTGAGCGGCGAGGATGTGCTCGATCTGCTCAATGCGCTGCGTGGTGTGGCCCAACGGCATGTGGCTGAAGTGGACAAACTGGTCAATACTTATCTCACGGTCAAGGATGAACTGGAACCCCTGCCCCGCGAGGAACTGCTGGAACGCGCTCGGGATGGACTGGTCACCGTGTTGGATGTCAGGCCTGCGGAAGAATATGCTGCCGGTCATGTGCCGGGCGCGGTGAATGTGCCGCTGGATAAACTGGAGAATTACCTCAAACATATTCGGCAGGACCAGGACGTGGTGTCTTACTGCCGGGGACCGCATTGCGTTCTGGCATTCGATGCCGTGGCGCGTTTACGCCAACAAGGACTGATAGCGCGACGCCTGGAAGACGGATTCCCCGAATGGAAACGCGACGGATACCCGGTCGAAAGCCAGCTGGAAGACACTGCATAAGCGCTTATTGATCCGTTCAGAAACTGATCGACAACGTCAGTGAACCGAATATATGGCTCTTTTGCTGGCCCTTGAACTCTTTACTGCGTTGTACCCGGGAAAATGTCAGTTTGTAGGCCGACCAGGTAAAACCCGCACCATACACCAGATCCGTTACCCAGGGAGTTTTATCGACATGGTGACTGTCGGTGAAAGTATTACCGTCGAGAAAAATATTCCGCACCACGTAACGTCCGGAAACCGCACCAAAACCAAACACCGAAAGCCCACCTCGCAGGCGTTGATCGCCGGCGCCGGGACCGTTGACATTGCCGCCCGGTCGGATCAGTGAGGTGCCGAAGTCCTTGGGGATTCGCCAGCCCATACGGACTTCCGCGCCACCATTGACATAGGTATACACGTTGCCGACCGCACCACCGTAATGGGTGATGGCATCGTATTTGAGAGCACCCCACAGGCTATGCGAACGGGTTTTATGCCGGCGTTCCAATACCAGCATAACACCGAGCTCGTTGTGTAACTGATTATCCCAGCCCTGTGCCTGGGGAATGTCGCGGAGTTTGTGAACACCGTTTTGCGCTTGTTCGCCCAGCGCGGCCGGCCCCACCACGCCCAGCACCAGTTCCGCGGTATCCATATGATACCGGTCGCGGGCATAGAGTGAGGTCCCGAAATACAACCAGCCGGCATAAGGCCGGTCGGTGGTGATCAATTGAGTCTGGGTAATATCTTGCGGAGTATAAATTTTCTGCCCCACGCTGGCACCAACGGTGAGGGATTTACGCAGACTGCCCTGGCCGATCTTCAGATAAGGGATTTTTTGAATGGTCCGGTCCAGCCAGTCCGCATAAGGATTGATTGCGGCATATTCCGTCACATCCTTGGAGATACAGCCGGCCATCACACCATTGGTATAATAACGGTCGGTCGTGCCAAACAGGTCGTTTTCGAACATAAAACTGCAGGTACTGGTCTGCCTGGCCTTCATCAGCAGTCCGGACACCGCTTCAGATGAAAACATGGCCAGAGAACAAAAAGCCAGAATTTCGATCTTATTCATGAATATTATGCTGTTTTTCCATCATTCTGTTGAGAATACGTGCCGCGGCGGTCAGGCCGAAGCTGGCGGTAACCATGCTGAGTGATCCATAGCCCAGTGAGCAGTCCAGGGTCAGCCCGTGCACTCCGGGCTTTTCCAGGCCGATAGAGCCATCGGCGCGGGGATAGCGCGGCTGCTCGGATGAAAACACACAATCCACACCAAAGCGGCGTTTGGGATTGCCGGTCCAGCCGTAATCGTGCCGTAAGCGATTGCGCACCTTGGCCGCCAGTGGATCATTGAACGTGCGGGTCAGATCGCTTACCTGAATCCGCGTGGGATCGGTCAGACCACCCGCCCCGCCGGTGGTGATCACCGGGATCTTGTTGCGCTTACAATAATAGATGATGTCGGTCTTGAAACGAATGCTGTCGATGGCATCGATCACCGCATCGTACCCGCAGGCAAGGTGCCTGGCGAGATTGCCACTGGTGACATGATCGTCGACGGCGTGGCAACGGCAAGCGGGATGAATGTCGGCGATCCGCGCGGCCATCACGTCCACCTTGGAGCGACCGATGGTCGAGTCCAGTGCATGGATCTGGCGGTTGATATTGGTCTCGCACAGATCGTCATGGTCGATCAGCGTGATCTCGCCGACGCCGCTGCGCGCCAGGGCTTCCGCCGCCCAGCTTCCCACGCCACCAATACCGATGACGCAGACATGCAGTTGCTGCAACGTGGCCATGGCGGCGCGCCCGTAAACCCGGCCGACTCCTCCGAAGCGTTGCTGGTAATCTTCCTGCATTACGCCCGGATCTCCACGGGGGTTCCCAGCATTACCCGGTCGAACAGTTCGACAATGTCCGTATTGCGCATGCGGATGCAGCCGTGCGACCCGGGCACACCCATTGGCAGTTCGTCGGGGCAGCCATGAATATAGATATAACGCCGCATGGTATCGACGATTCCCAGGCGGTTGCGTCCCGCTTCCAGACCGCTCAGCCAGAGGATACGGGTCAGTATCCAGTCCCGGTCGGGATAACGCGCGCCCAGTTCCGGGGTATAGATCTCGCCACTCGGCCGGCGTCCGACGAATACGGTATTCAGGGGCGAACCGGCACCGATACGCGCACGGACGATATGCCGGCCACGTGGCGTCTGCTCACTGCCCAGCTGTTCGCCCGCGTCTTTCGCCGCGGCGGAGACCGGATAACCGGTCAATTCCCGTGCGCCATCCCACAACCGCAGTCGTTGCTTGCCGAGATCGATACAGATTGTCAGCGTCATTGCCGGGTTACCCGTTGAAGCCCATCGTAGTTGCCGTCCTCGGCGAGATCATACCCCACTATGTCGTCACGCAGGGCGGCAATATTGTCCTCGTACCACAAGGGGATATAAGGCAGATCCCGAGCCAGCAAAGCCGCCAGTTTACGGTACCCGGCCGCCTGCGCCTCCAGACTGGAAGAACGCTCGGCCGTCTCGATCAGCCGATCGGCCTGCGGGTTGTTATAACGACCCCGGTTGGCGCCGGCCGGCGGCACGGAAGCCGAGTAAAACACATACCGGAAGATGTCCGGCGTTTTGATCCCGACCCAGGACAGACTGTACATCTGAAAACGCCCGGTCTTGATATCACCGTAAAAAGTACCCCAGTCATAGGTCTTGACGGCGACATCGATACCCACCCGTTTGAGCTGATCCTGAATCACCGTGGCAATCCGGATACGCAGCGGGTCGGATGAGGTCTTGTACTCCAACCGCAGCGGATGCTGCGCATCATAACCCCGCTTGGCCAGCAGTTGCCGCGCCCGCTCCGGATCATGGGGCAACCCCTGCAACGCCGGGTTGCCGGCCCAATGCTCCGGTGGCAACAACCCGCCGGCTTTACGGGCGGCGTCATCCAGCAGAAAATGAATAATCGCTTCTCGGTCGATAGCCAGTCCGATGGCTTCACGGATAGTGTGATCGCGCGTGGGCTCCGTCTGCATATTGAAACCGATATAAGAAAAATTACTGCCGGGGTGTTGCGCCACACGAATCCCCGGTTGCTGGTTCAGGTAGCCGATCAATTCGGCCGGCAGGTCGTTCTGAATCAGATCCAGTTCGCCACGCTGTAATTTGAGCACCCGCACCGTGGGATCCTTGACCTGGATGATATCGATCAACTGATGATCCGCCAGCCGTTCCAGGGTCAGGCGCGCGGCATCCGGGCGCCGGACGAAACGCAGTGCGCCACTGCCGACTGGGTGCGCTTGAATATCCGTTTTATGCTCGATCAGCGCCCGTGGCAAAATCCCGATCACCAGATAACCGGGAAACAGCGGATCAGGCCGGGAGAGATAAAAATCGATATGTTCACTGTCCGGTGCGGCAATCGAATTGATCAGGCTCAAGCTGCCACGATGCGGCGAGCCATTGGCCGGATCGAGAATGTAATCGTAAGTGGCCTTGACATCGGCCGCCGTGAGCCGGCTGCCGTCGTGAAACCGGCGGCCAGTGGTACCGAGAGTGAACCGGTAATGAGTCGGACTGAACCGCTGCCAGTCGGCCAGATCCGGAACCGGCCGCTGGTGTGCGTCGAAGTCCACCAGGCGCCGGTACAACAGGCGGTTGATTCGGGCCGAGGTGGCATCCGTGGCATAACGCGGATCGAGATTGGCGGCCCGGGAAGCGATACCGAAACGGATACTGTCAGGCGCCGGCTGGCTGCAGGCGCCAAGCAGCAGGCAACAGCCGGCAAGCAGAATGAGCAACCCGCGCCGCATACTGCGCTTACCAGTCTTTATAGGGGTGGCTGGCCAGGCTGACATTGTAGTAACGCGGGTCGTCGGATACCTCCTCGCCCAGCCAGGCCGGCCGCTCGAAGATTTCATCCTCGTGCGACAGCTCGATCTCAGCCACCACCAGTCCGGCATTGGCGCCCTTGAAGACATCCACCTCCCAGATATGCTGACCGTCCGGCACATGGTAACGGGTTTTTTCCACCACGGCTTCCAGAGTCAGGTCGTTCAAGATCTCCAGGGCATCGGCCATGGGCAAGAGATATTCATACTCCCGGCGGCGGATACCCAGGGTGGCACTTTTGATATTGAGCCGCGCCTGGTCACCCTCGATACGCACCCGCACCGAACAGCGCGCCGCGCCCTCGCCCGTCACCCGGGTCAGATAACCCTGGCAATAGTCCGTGCCCGGGTCCGCCGCGGCCCGCCAGGCGTCATTGAGCACCAGAAATTTGCGTTCGATCTCGATAGCCATGGTTGTCAGGAATCCTGAAAACGTTCGGGGTATTATGCATTGCTGCCCCATTAACTTGCCTGTTGTTTTTGCGTAGCCATTGAAACCACGGGAAAACAGCGAGCTATGGGAGACGGGGATCATGACTATCGCTGTTCTTTTCGTCATTCCTGCCTGTGCCGGGATGACAAACCTGAAGTTTATGGGGCAGCAGCGGGTATTATGCCCGATTCGGACTGGCGAAGCAGGCTCAGGCCGTGCTTCGGATACGTTCGAGAAGAGCCGCGATCTCTTTGTCGGCGGGCGGCTGCCGGCCCAGCAATAATTCCAGCAGCAGTTGATCCGGATAGTCGAGCAGCCGATCGAAACTGGCCTGGGCGGGCCGATCCAGGCAGGCATAACCTTGCGGATGGTCCAGAAAGCCGAGCAGCATGAGATCCAGCTCCCGCATACCCCGGCGGCACTGCCAGCGCAGGCGGGCCAGATGCGACCCGGTGCCGTTCACAGGGAACGCTTCAGCATCAGGTCTTTGATATGGCCGATGGCGCGAGTGGGATTGAGTCCCTTGGGACAGACTTCGACACAGTTCATGATGGTATGACAGCGGAACAGTTTGAACGAACCTTCCAGATTGTCCAGGCGCTGATCGGTGGCCTGATCACGACTGTCCGCGAGGAAACGCCAGGACTGTAATAGCGCCGCGGGTCCCAGGAACTTGTCCGGGTTCCACCAGAACGACGGGCAGGAGGTCGAACAACAGGCGCAGAGAATACACTCATACAGCCCGTCGAGTTGTTCACGCTGCGCGGGCGTCTGCAGCCGTTCGACCTCGGGCTCCGGTTCATCGTTGATCAGATAGGGCCGGGCTTCGCGGTACTGACGGTAAAAAGGTTCCATATCGACGATCAGGTCACGAATTACCGGAATACCGGGCAATGGCCGTAATTCTATCGGCTGTTTGAGCGATTCCAGTGGGGTGACACAGGCCAGGCCGTTGCGGCCATTGATGTTCATGCCGTCGGAACCGCACACGCCTTCCTGGCAGGAACGCCGGAAAGCCAGGGTTTCGTCCTGGGCCTTGAGCAACAACAGCGCATCGAGCAGCATCATGCCGGCCTCGAGCTGCGCTTCCTCCAGATGGTAATCCTGGATATAAGGTGCCTTGTCGGTATCCGGATTGTAACGGTAGATGCGGAATTTCATCAGTACACACGCTCTTTGGGCGGAAACGAATCGACGGTAACCGGTTTCAGGCGCACCGGTTTGTAATCCAGCCGGCGTCCCTGCTAGTAAAACAGGGTATGCCGCATCCAGTGGGTATCGTCGCGTTTGGGATAATCCACGCGCGAGTGTGCTCCCCGGCTTTCCTTGCGTTCCAGAGCCGAGCATACGGTGGCAATACCAATATCAATCAGGTTTTCCAGTTCCATGGCCTCGATACGCGCGGTATTGAAGACTTTACTGAGATCGTCGACACCGGCGGCGGCAAACCGTTCCTGAATTTCCAGCACCTTGTTTACGCCTTCTTCCAGCATCACCTCGGTGCGGAATACCCCGCAATAGGTTTCCATCACCCGCTGCAGTTCGTTCTTGAGATCGGCAATATGTTCCCCCCGTCCCGGGCGGTCCCAGCGCGCCAGGCGTTCCAATGCCTGATCCACACTGTCCATGTCCATCGGCCGGTGGTAACGGTTTTCTTTCAAATAACCGATGATGTGATTGGCGGCGGCGCGGCCGAACACCAGAATGTCCAGCAGGGAATTACCACCCAGACGATTGGGGCCATACACCGAAACGCAGGCGCATTCTCCGGCGGCATACAAGCCGGGCACTTCTTCTTCCGGGCCATTGTGTTCCGGCACCACCACCTGACCATACCGGTTGGTCGGGATACCCCCCATGGTGTAATGCGCGGTGGGATAGATGGGGATCGGCATTTCCGCCGGATCGATATGCAGAAACGTCTTGACGGTTTCGCGGATGCCCGGCAGCCGCTTGGCGACGATATCCACTCCGAGATGATCCAGCTTGAGCAGTACATGATCTTTGTTCGGTCCGCAGCCGCGGCCTTCTTTCACTTCCAGGTAGATGGCCCGGCTGACCACATCGCGACTGGCCAGATCCTTGGCGTGCGGCGCGTAGCGCTCCATGAAACGCTCGCCCTCGCTATTGACCAGATAACCGCCCTCGCCACGCACGCCTTCGGTAATCAGCATCCCCTTGCCGGCGATACCGGTCGGGTGGAATTGAAAGAACTCCATATCCTGCAGGGGAATACCGGCGCGCAACGCCATGGCCATGCCATCGCCGGTATTGATCAATGCGTTGGTATTGGTACGGAACAGCTGACCGGCGCCGCCGGTGGCCAGCAGCGTGGTCTTGGCCTCGATGACGATTGGTTCTCCGGTGGCAATCTCCAGCGCCACGGCGCCCAGAATCACGCCCTGTTCATTGCGGATCAGATCGATGGCGAAATATTCATCGAAAAAATGCGTGCGGGCGCGGATATTCTGCTGGTAAAGACTGTGCAGTATTGCATGCCCGGTCCGGTCGGCCGCGGCGCAGGTGCGCGCCGCCTGTTCACCGCCGAAATCCCGGCTCTGGCCACCGAAAGCGCGCTGGTAGATTCGGCCGTTGTCCAGGCGGGAGAACGGCACCCCGATATGGTCGAGTTCGTAGACGGCGTGCGGCGCGGCCCGGCACATGTACTCGATGGCATCCTGATCGCCGAGATAATCACTGCCCTTGACGGTATCGAACATATGCCAGTGCCAGTTGTCCGGTAACACATTGGCCAGCGCGGCATTGACCCCGCCCTGGGCGGCGACGGTATGGGAACGGGTGGGAAATACCTTGGATACCACAGCGACATGCGCCTCGGCACGGGACAGCTGCAATGCCGCCCGCAGACCGCCGCCGCCGGCACCGATAATCAATGCATCAAATTTCCGCCTTGCCAGGCTCATAGAACTTCCCCGTTCACCAGGTCACCGTGACAAACAACATACGCAACGACCAGAGCCCCGACCCGGTCAGTATCAAGGCGATGAGAGCCAACAGCGTGACCCGGAACAATATCGGTTGCACATAGTCCATGATCACATCCCGGATACCCACCCAGGCATGCAGCAGCAGCGACAGCACAAACAGCCCGATAAACAGATTGGCCAGTGGATGGGCCACCCAGTCATGCCAGGATTGGTAGTCACTGAGAGGTGCGTTCCAGAAACGTATCAGGCAATACAGCAGAAACACCGCCATGTAAGCCGCGCTGAAACGCTGGATCAGCCAGGCTTTGAGACCGGAAGCTCGGCGGCTCACCACCACCTCCACAGCAGGGCCAGAGCGAATACCGGCGCAAGCAGGTTGACCAGCCAGGCCATGCGCCGGGCCGCGGTCCTGGCCAGACCAATACCCAGGTCGAGCAACAAAAAGCGGATGCCGGCCAGCAGATGATGGCTGACAGACCAGGCCAGCAGCACCAGGACGAGCCTGACGACGGGCTGAGTCAGTAACTTGCCCGCCTGTTCGAAACCGGCCGGATTGCGCAGGGAAAGATCCAACACATAGGCACCCAGTGGCAAAGCCAGAAACAGGACAATACCGGACAGGCGGTGGGCGATCGAAGTCACCGCTCCCACCGGAAACCGGATATGGAGAAGATTCAGGAACTTTGGCCTGTTGTCCCGTTGAGTCATTTCCTGCCTTGGAAAGCGTTTTACCGTTTATACCACTCTGGGTTTCATCTGACCAGTAACGCAACACGCAGGATCATGCTTAGGTATCGCCAATTAACCGTCAGTTTTATATTGATTGCAAAAGCCGTTCCCAGGCCCTGGTGATGCTGACAGGGCCAGAAGCTTGGATTAAACTGGGCCTCACCCAAATCGAGGATCTGAAATGAAAGCTGAGTGGAAAACATTCCTGACCGGGATCGGTGCGGAACTGGATGATCGGGACCAGGTGGTCAGCTATGGCAGTCCCAAGCGCGAAGCCGCCATGGCGCTTAGCGGCAACACGTTCTGCGATCTGTCCCATTTTTCACTGATCGATGTGCGCGGTAAGGACGCCGAGGATTTTCTGCAAAACCAACTCAGTAATGATGTCCGCCAGCTCACCGAGGAACGCAGCCAACTCACTTCATACAACTCGCCCAAGGGGCGCGTCCTGGCGATCTTCCGGCTGTTCAAACAAAACGACGTTTTTTTCCTATCCCTGCCCACCAGCCTGACCGAATCCATTCTTAAACGCCTGCGTATGTTCGTACTCAGAAGCGATGTCACCCTGGAAGATATCAGCGAAAGCCGGATTCATCTGGGCGCCTCCGGAGAAAACATCGATACCGAACTCGAACGGCATATCGGCAACGCGCCCAGAGCCACCGACAGCGTGCTGCAGTGCGAAAACTATCTATTGCTCAGAATCCCCGGACTGCAACCCCGTTATGAAATTTACGCCCCGCTGGAGGACATGAAAAAATTATGGGAAAAACTGAATGTGCAGTGCGCGCCGATTGGCGCGTCTGCCTGGGGCTTGCTGAATGTGACGGCCGGTCTTCCCATGATCTTTCCGGAAACCCAGGAAGCCTTCGTCGCCCAGATGCTCAACCTTCAGGCCGTCGGCGGCGTCAGTTTCAAGAAAGGCTGTTATCCGGGCCAGGAAGTCGTGGCGCGCATGCAGTACCTGGGCAAGCTGAAACGCCGCATGTTTATCGCCCAGGTCGATAGCGAGGAGATACCGCTGCCTGGAGATGAAGTCTTTGCCGAGTCAGATTCGAAACAAAGTGCCGGCAAGGTCGTGGAAGCCTATGCCCATCCGGATGGCGGCTGCCTGCTGACCGCAGTGATCCAGATTCAGGCTGCGGAACAGGAAAAACTTTTTCTGCACAGTGTGCAAGGGCCGGAACTGCATCTGCAGTCGCTGCCCTACCCGCTTCAGCAGGAAGAGTGATCGATCTTCTTCAGCACGGCGGCCAGTTCCGCCGCCGGCATGGGTTTGCCGATATGAAAGCCCTGCGCCATATCACAACGCAGACGGGCGAGACGATGTAAGACCTGTTGATTCTCTACACCCTCGGCCACCACAGTGAGACCCAGATTGTGCGCCAGCTCAATGGTGGATTGCACGATGACCGCATCGTCCTCATCGGTATCCATCTGGCTGACGAACGAGCGGTCGATCTTGATTTCACTGACCGGCAGACGTTTGAGCCGGCTGAGCGAGGAGTGGCCGGTGCCGAAATCATCGATGGACATGGAAAACTTGCGCTCGCGCAGCGCGTGCATGATTTTTTCCACCCGCTGATAATCACTCAGGAACAGATTTTCGGTCAACTCCAGGGTGATCTGATCGGCCACATCGTATTGCTGCAACAGATCATCGATGCGATCAAGAAATTCCGGGTCCAACAGATCCTGGACGGTAACATTCAGGGAAATATCCAGCCGATAGCCCTGTCGTCGCCACTGAGTACATTGCCAAAAAGCCGTCTGCATCACCCAATGCGTGAACTGATGCATCAGCCCCGCCTGTTCCAGCAGACTGATAAAAATGTCGGGCCGGATAAAACCCCGCTGGGGGTGGTTCCAGCGGCTGAGCGCCTCGACCCCGGTGATGCGCCGTGTGACCAGATCGATTTGCGGCTGATAATACAGTTCAAAAGCCTGTTGTTCGAAAGCCTGACGGACATCTCCGGTATGCAGCACGTTGTCATCGGCGGCCTGATCTTCCTTGGTATCGAAAACACAAAACCGGGATTTGGTACGTTTGGCGCGATACATGGCCGCATCGGCATGCCGCATCAGCATACTCACATTCTCGCCATGCTGGGGAAAACAGGCAATACCCAGACTGGCAGAAATAATGAACTCCCGGCCCTCAATAACGAAGGCCGGCTCCAGCGATTTCAGAATTTTCCTGGCACTGTAGCGTACTGCGGTTTCATCGCTGTGGTTGATCACCATGGCGAACTCGTCACCACCCAGACGGGCCAGGGTTTCGGAGCTTTTCATCACCGTCGTCAGGCGGGCGCCGACCTGCTGGATCAGTTCATCGCCTACTTCATGGCCGTGCTTATCATTGATTTCTTTGAAATGGTCGAGGTCAATCAGTAACAAAGACACCGGGGTGGCACGCTTTTTTGCCTGGCTCATATTTTGCCGCAGCCGGTCCCTGAACAAAGAACCGTTGGGCAACTGGGTCAGTTGATCATAGAGCGCCAGGTTTTCCAGTTCCCGGTTGGCCTGTATCAGATCTTTGTTGAGTTGCTGCAACTGTTCTTGCAATAATTCCGATTCTGCCTGCGCCCGGGACAGTTGCTCGAAAGCCATGGCATTCTCGATGGCAATCGTGGCCTGGGCGGCGAACACTTCCAGCAGATACAGGTCACGCTCACTGAATTCGCGGCCGCCGGTCTTGTTGATTCCGGCAATACCGCCCAGAAAATGTTGTTTCCCCACCAGCGGCACCATGATCAACGTGCCGGCCTCTTTTTCCCATTGGTTTCTTTCACTAGCGGATAACTCATCCAGCACACCGCGCCACCAGGCTTTTTTATGTTTCCACACCCAGCCGCACACGCCACATTCCAGCGGCAGAATTTCACCAACGACCTCTGCGGCATGCAGTCCGCTGCCTGCCCGGTAGGTGTATCGGGCGCAATCCTCATCCAGAATCGGAATCAGCAGTGTTTCGGCGTGCAACAGTTGGCGGGCATGTTCGGCAATCGTGGAGAAGGTTTTTTCCAGATCCAGCTCGCCACTGATCGCAATGGCGGTTTCGCGCAATAACTGAATTTCCTGATCGCGCAGACCACGTCCCGTGCTGAGCGGGAGTCCGATGGGCAAGGATTGGATCGAAGGTTCTGACGACATGCGCCACCTGTAACCGTGCAAAATATCGAAATTATCAGTTTAGTTCATAATTTCTAACGGCCAAGTCAAGAATTGCTTGAGGCGGACGCTAACCCTTTCTTGTATTTTCTCTAAGCATATAAAAATATATTATAACACAATAGGTTAAGTTATTCGTTCGGCGTGGGGCGCATATGCGGAAACAACAACACGTCGCGTATGGATGGTGAATCGGTAAACAGCATCACCAGACGGTCGATACTGATACCCTCGCCGGCGGTCGGTGGCATGCCGTGTTCCAGGGCGCAGATATAATCTGCGTCGAAATGCATGGCCTCATCATCACCGGCCTCTTTTTCGGCCACCTGTTTGCGGAAACGCTCCGCTTGATCTTCCGCATCGTTGAGTTCGGAAAAACCGTTGGCGATTTCCCGGCCGCCGACAAAGAACTCGAAACGGTCGGTGACGAAGGGATCCTGGTCGTTACGTCGCGCCAGCGGTGACACTTCGGTCGGATAGGCGGTAATGAAAGTGGGTTGCAGCAGGCGATGCTCCACGGTTTTTTCAAAAATTTCGATCTGTACCTTGCCCAGCCCCCAGCCGGCCTTGAGCGGGATATCCAGTCCCTCGGCCACGCTCCGGGCCGCCGGCAGATCTTTCAGTTGTTCGGCCTTGATATCCGGATTGAAATGCAGGATGGATTCGAACACGCTCATACGCGTGAAAGGCTGCGCAAAGTCGAATTCCTCGCCCTGATACGGGATGCGGCTGGAGCCGATCACATCCTCGGCAAGCCCTCGTAACAGGATCTCGGTAAGATACATCAAATCCCGGTAGTCGGCATAGGCCTCATAGAACTCCAGCATGGTGAATTCCGGATTATGCCGGGTCGACAGCCCTTCGTTACGGAAATTGCGGTTGATTTCGTAGACCCGCTTGAAGCCGCCGACCACCAGACGCTTGAGGTAGAGCTCGGGAGCGATGCGCAGATACAATGACATATCCAGGGCGTTGTGATGAGTGATTAACGGTCGCGCCGTGGCACCCCCCGGTATCACCTGCATCATGGGGGTCTCGACCTCGAGAAAACCGCGACCGTTCATAAAATCGCGGATGTACTGAATCATGCGGGTGCGAACCTTGAACACTTCGCGCGCAGGCTCGTTCATGATCAGGTCGAGATAACGCTGCCGATATCGCGCTTCGGTATCGCTCAGGCCGTGAAACTTGTCCGGCAGCGGCCGTAGGGCCTTGGTCAGCAGCTGCAAATGATCGACGTGTACCGACAGCTCACCCTTATTGGTTTTCATCAGCACGCCTTCCGCACCGATGATGTCGCCGATGTCCCATTTCTTGAACTCGCCGTTATAAAATCCCTCGGGCAGATCGTCGCGCACCACATAGATCTGAATACGCCCGGACATGTCCTGGATGGTGGCAAAACTGGCTTTGCCCATCACCCGTTTCAGCATCATACGTCCGGCGATACGGACCCGGATACCCAGTTCCTGCAGTTCTTCCTTGCTCTTGTCACCGTATTCGGCATGCAGTTCGCCGGCCATGACGTTGCGGCGAAAATCATTGGGAAATGCAATACCCCGGTCGCGGATAGCCTGCAGTTTGGCGCGCTGTTCGGCAATCAGCTTGTTTTCGTCCTGGGACTGGGAGTCGTCTGCTTCGGTCATAATTCTGTCAAGTCATCCTAAGGTGGATAGGCCGGTTATAATCCGGATTTCAGGCTGGCTTCGATAAAGGGGTCGAGATCACCGTCCAGCACGGCCTGGGTGTTGCCGACCTCGACACCGGTACGCAGATCCTTGATGCGCGACTGATCGAGCACATAGGAACGGATTTGGCTGCCCCAGCCGATATCGGCCTTGGTGTCTTCCAGCGCCTGCTGGTCGGCATTGCGTTTCTGGATCTCCAGTTCATACAGCTTGGCTTTCAGCTGTTTCATGGCCGTGGCCTTGTTCTTGTGCTGCGAACGGTCGTTCTGGCACTGCACCACGATGCCGGTGGGTTCATGGGTGATACGTACCGCCGATTCGGTACGGTTGACATGCTGACCGCCGGCGCCGCTGGCGCGATACACATCAATGCGCAGATCCGCCGGATTGATGTCGATGTCGATGTCGTCATCCACCTGGGGAGATACGAATACCGAGGCGAACGAGATATGGCGGCGGTTGCCGGAGTCGAAAGGCGACTTGCGCACCAGACGGTGCACACCGGTCTCGGTACGCAGCCAGCCGAAAGCATAATCACCTTCGATACTGAGGGTAGCACTCTTGATACCGGCCACTTCGCCGGCCGACGCCTCGATCAGCTCGGCTTTGAAACCATGCCGCTCGGCCCAACGCAGGTACATGCGCAGCAGCATTTCCGCCCAGTCCTGGGCTTCGGTGCCGCCGGAACCGGCCTGAATGTCGACATAGGCATTCTTGGCATCCATCTCACCGGAGAACATACGGCGGAATTCCAGTTTGGCGATCTGCGCTTCCAGTTCTTGCAGATCGGCCTCTACCGACTCGACCGTTTCGTTGTCGTCTTCCTCGGCGGCCATTTCCAGCAGGTCGCGGGCATCATTCAGACTGTCGCCCATCCGCTGCAAGAGCAGTACGATTTCTTCCAGCCGGGCGCGTTCCCGGCCCAACTCCTGGGCCTTTTCCGGTTGATTCAAGACAGCGGGATCCTCCAGTTCACGGACGACTTCTGCCAAACGTTCCTGGCGGCTTTCGAAGTCAAAGATACCCCCTCAACGCTTCGGAACGCGCTTGCAGGTCTTTGATACGGGTTAACAGGGGATTGATCTCGATCATGGGATAATAGTATCTGGCGTTTCTGATTCAGACGGATTGATGGGCGGGCTGCGTGGCGCGGCGCTCGCGCACGGCCAGCGCCAGGCTGAGCAACAGTTTTTCACTGTCTTCCCAGCCGATGCAGGCATCGGTGATGCTCTGCCCATAGGTGAGCGGCTTACCGGGTTCGACATTCTGTCGTCCGGCAACCAGATGGCTTTCTATCATAGCGCCGATGATGCGCTGCTCGCCGCCGGCCATCTGCGCAGCCACATCCTCGCCAACCACCAGTTGCCGTTCGTGCTGTTTGGAGCTGTTGGCATGACTGAAATCGACCATCACCCGTTCCGCCAGACCCGCGGACTGAAGCTCGTCACAGGCCCTGGCCACACCCCGGGCGTCATAATTGGGCTCTTTGCCACCGCGCAAAATAACATGACAATCGTCATTGCCGGTGGTGCAGAAAATGGCCGAATGCCCCTGCTTGGTGAGTGACATGAAGACATGCGGCTGGGATGCGGAACGAATGGCGTCGACCGCGATCCGCATCGTGCCGTCGGTACCATTCTTGAAGCCCACCGGAGAGGACAGGCCGGACGCCAGTTCGCGATGCACCTGGCTCTCGGTAGTACGCGCGCCAATGGCGCCCCAGCTGACCAGATCGGCGATGTACTGCGGACTGATGGGATCGAGAAACTCGGTCGCCGCCGGCATGCCCAGATCGTTCAGATCCAGCAGCACCTTGCGCGCCTTACGCAAACCTTTGTTGATATGAAAACTGCCGTCCAGGTCCGGGTCATTGATCAGGCCCTTCCAACCGACCGTGGTGCGCGGTTTTTAGAAATACACCCGCATGACAATCAGCAGGTCGTCCTCGAGCTGGGAACGCAGTTTCAGCAGCCGCTGGCCATAGTCCAGGGCCGCCTCCAGATCATGAATGGAACAGGGACCGACAATGACCAGCAGGCGGTCGTCATCGCCGTGCAGAATGTCATGAATCTGGCGACGGGTCCGGGCAATGGTTTCGGAGGCGAAATCGGTGATCGGCAGCTCCTCGCGTACCTGTGCGGGGGTAGAGACTTCCTTGATTTCGACGATACGCAGATCGTCCGTTTCGTAATGGCTGCTCATTGCGTCAGGGACCCTTAAATCATCCTCGATTGAACCGAAATGGTTGAAAAGGAGTATTATTCCAGATTACGTGAGCGCTGTCAGGCCGCTCTTCAACTTTATTTCGACCAGCGACGCGGAGGGTACCACTCATGGCCGATCACTTGACACTCCCGGTTCCGGGCGCATCACCCGCCAAGCCGCAGCTGGAGGTGACTGCCCCCTTCGACGGCAGCCTGATCGCCACTCTTGAGACCGCCGGCCCGGAAGCCGTCGAACAGGCGCTGACAACCGCCTATCGGCTGTATCGAAACCGGGACGCCTGGTTGCCTGCCCATGAACGCATCGCCATTCTCGAGCAGGCCGCGCGACTGATGAGTGAGCGGGCTGAACAACTGGCCCGGGAAGCGGCCCGTGAGGGCGGCAAACCCCTGCTTGATTCCCGGGTCGAGGTGGCACGAGCCATCGACGGGGTGCGTAACTGTATCGAATGCATGCGCACCGATGCGGGTAAGGAAATCCCCATGGGCGTCAACCCGGCCTCGGTCAACCGGCTGGCCATGACTCACCGGGAACCCATCGGTGTGGTGGTCGCGGTCTCGGCGTTCAATCATCCGCTCAATCTGATCGTGCATCAGGTCGGCCCGGCCATCGCCGCCGGCTGCCCGGTGATCGTCAAGCCTGCGGAGGACACGCCACTGTCTTGTTACCGGTTTGTCGAGATCCTGCGCGAGGCCGGCCTGCCGGAAAGCTGGTGTCAGGCGCTGGTGGTCGATGAACTGGCCACCGCCGAGCGCCTGGTGACTGATCCGCGGGTCGGTTTTTTCAGTTTCATTGGCAGCGCCCATGTCGGCTGGATGCTGCGCAGCAAACTGGCCCCCGGGACCCGCTGTGCCCTGGAACACGGCGGTGCGGCGCCGGTGATCGTCGAGGCCGATGCCGATCTGGACGATGTTCTGCCTTTATTGGCCAAGGGCGGTTTCTACCATGCCGGACAGGTTTGTGTCTCGGTGCAACGGGTATTCTGTCACAGCGATATTGCCGCCCAGGTCGCTGATCGCCTGGCAGAACTCGGCCAAGCCATGGTGGTGGGTGATCCGACCCGGGCGGAAACCGAAGTCGGGCCACTGATCCGGCCTCGGGAAACCGAACGGGTGCATGAGTGGGTCAGCGAGGCGGTGGCCCAGGGCGCCATCTTGATCAGCGGTGGCAAGAAGCTGTCGGAGACTTGCTATCTGCCCACCGTACTGCTGAATCCGCCCGCCGAAGCCCGGGTGTCGCGGCAGGAGATTTTCGGCCCGGTGATCTGCGTCTATAGCTATGAGGATATGGATGAGGCCATCGAACGGGCCAACAGTCTGCCCTTCTCCTTTCAGGCAGCAGTGTGTACCGGCAGCCTGGACCGGGCTTTACGGGCTTACCGCCGGCTGGATGCGGCGGCGGTGATGGTCAACGACCATACCGCTTTCCGGGTGGACTGGATGCCCTTCGCCGGCCTGAAACAGTCCGGGCTGGGCGTGGGCGGCATTCCCTACACCTTCAAGGATATGCAGATCAGCAAGTTACTGGTAATCCGGTCCAGCGAGTTGTAAGCATTCAACAAAAGCCTGGAAAATCTGTCATCCCGGCGTAGGCCGGGATCCAGAGCTTTAATTGTTGAAGATGCTTCTTCACTCCTCGAAGTCGAATTCCTCTTGCGGTGGATTACCATCATAAATCCGATTCCAACGCAGCTGGCGATAGGCTTCGCGGGTAAAGATATACGGATCCAGCGCTGCCGTGTCCCGCACCTTGCCGGCAGTCAGTAACTGGGCACGGGTATCGATGGCTCGGGCGACTATCAGGCTATTGCGCTCGCGGACTTCCCGGTGGCGGCTGACTGGATCGAGCGCATAATCCGGAAACAGACCAATGGTATCCCGGAAAGTGCTGGGACCAAGCAACGGGAGCACGATATAGGCCCCCTCACCCGCACCCCAGACAGCAAAGGTCTGGCCGAAGTCTTCGTCATGATGCGGCAGATCCATGCCGCTTGCGACATCGAAAATCCCGCCGAAACCGGCTGTCGTATTCCAGAAGAAGCGCATGCCATCCTGCAATCCCTGACGCGGTTTTGCCTGCAGGACATCGTTAACAATGGTCAGCGGTTCCCAAAGATTGGAGAAAAAATTGTGCACCCCGCTGCGGACGGGGTCGGGGATTACCTTGGTATAAGCCTTGGCAACTGGTTTGATGGCTGCCCGGTCGATATGATCGTTAATGGAATACATGGCCCGGTTATAGGATTCCAGCGGATCAAAGGCGTCCTCATAAGGCGGTCGCACGGCGCAGCCATTAAGCAGGGCTGTGCCCAGCGGACAAATAAATAATAAAAGATGATGGACGGACTTGCCTGGCGTCATTGTTCGCTCCCTGCAGAGACGTGTACCCTGTTTTGTCCAGAACAGCGGCAGTATAGCGGATAACTTGAGACAGGGCACCGATTGGCTAGGCGCTTGAGGACTCATACGAGACTAACTTGTTTCCTTTTCTTCCTCGGCAACTTGAATATCCAGCTCATCATCTTTCAGACCGACTTTCACATGCCCGCCACCGACGAGCTGGACGAATAATATCTCATCGGCCAAGGGCTTCTTGATGTGTTCCTGGACCACGCGCGCCATAGGACGGGCGCCCATCTTCTTGTCATAGCCTTTTTCGGCCAGCCAAACCCGGGCTTCGTCATCCACTTCCAGGGTCACACCTTTGTCGTGCAGTTGTGCCTCCAGTTCGAAGATAAACTTGTTGACCACCTGCGCCACTATGGTCGGATCCAGGTGCCGGAACTGGATGATGCCATCGAGACGGTTACGAAACTCCGGCGTGAACAGCCGTTTGATCGCTTCCATGCTGTCGCTGCTGTCGCTTTGCGTAGTGAAGCCAATAGAACTGCGGTCCATATCGGTGGCACCGGCATTGGTCGTCATGACCAGGATGACATTGCGGAAGTCCGCCTTGCGGCCATTGTTGTCGGTCAGCGTGCAATGGTCCATGACCTGTAGCAGCAGATTGAACACTTCCGGATGGGCCTTCTCGATCTCGTCCATGAGTACCACGGAATGTGGATGTTTCAGCGCCTGATCGGTCAATAAACCACCCTGGTCGAACCCCACATAACCCGGGGGTGCGCCGATCAGGCGGGAAACCGTGTGACGCTCCATATACTCCGACATATCGAAACGGATCAGCTCGACGCCAAGCTGCAGCGCCAGCTGCCGGGTCACCTCGGTTTTACCCACTCCGGTCGGACCGGCAAACAGGAAAGAACCAATCGGTTTTTGTTCGTTTCCCAGCCCGGAACGCGACATTTTTATCGCCGCGGCCAGACCCTCGATAGCTTCGTCCTGGCCGAAGATGGTCAGTTTCAAATCCCGATCCAGACTCCGCAGCTTGTCCTTGTCGGTCGAGGAAACCGTCTTGGGCGGAATCCGTGCTATTTTGGCAATGATGCGTTCAATATCGCCCTGGCCGATGGTTTTCTTGCGTTTCGAGGCCGGTCTCAGTTGCAGATTGGCGCCCGCCTCATCGATCACGTCGATCGCCTTGTCCGGCAGATGCCGGTCGGTGATATAACGTTCAGACAGTTCGGCGGCGGCCTGCAGGGCCTTGACGGAATAGCGTACCTCATGATGGGCTTCAAACACGGGCTTCAACCCTTTGAGAATCTGCACCGTTTCGTCGATAGTCGGCTCACGCACGTCGATCTTCTGAAAACGCCGGGCCAGCGCCCGGTCTTTTTTAAAAATTCCTCGGTATTCCTGGTAAGTCGTGGAGCCAATGCATTTCAACTCGCCATTGGCCAGCATGGGTTTGATCAGATTTGAGGCGTCCATGACCCCGCCTGATGCCGCTCCCGCTCCGATAATGGTATGGATCTCATCGATAAACAGAATGAAACCCGGCTCCTTACGCAACTGGGCCAGCACCGCCTTGAGGCGCTTCTCAAAATCACCGCGGTATTTGGTTCCCGCGACCAACGCACCCAGGTCCAGTGAATAAATCACCGCGTCCTGCAGCACTTCCGGCACCTGACCGTCGACAATCAGCAAGGCCAGGCCCTCCGCCAACGCAGTCTTACCGACCCCGGCTTCGCCAACATAAAGGGGATTATTCTTGCGCCGGCGGCACAGTATCTGGATGGTGCGCTCGATCTCTTCTTTACGCCCGATCAGGGGGTCGATCTTACCGGCCTTGGCCATTTCATTAAGGTTGGCGGCGAAGTTTTCCAATGGATTGTTTTTCGGTGCCGCTTCCGCCGCTTCGGCTTCGGCGGAACTGTCATCGCCACCGCCACCGGTTTCGTCTTCGGTCAATTTGGAAATCCCATGGGAAATGAAATTCACCACATCTAAACGGGTAACATTCTGTTTATTTAGAAAATAGACAGCCTGAGACTCTTGCTCGCTGAAAATGGCGACCAGCACATTGGCACCCGTAACCTCTTTTTTTCCGGATGACTGAACATGGAAGACCGCCCGTTGCAAGACCCGCTGAAAACCCAGGGTTGGCTGGGTTTCCCGGACATCTTCCCCGCCCAGGAGCGGCGTGGTTTCTTCAATGAAATGAGTCAGTTCCTTACGTAATTCATCAAGATCGGACGAACAGGCCCGCAATACTTCCGCGGCGGCCGGGTTGTCCAGCAGTGCCAGAAGCAAATGCTCCACGGTCATGAATTCGTGACGTTTTTCCCTGGCCTCTTTGAATGCGGCATTCAGGGTAAATTCAAGCTCCTTACTCAACATAACGGCTACCTCGGTCTGTGAGCTATGCTTCCTCCAGCGTACATAGCAACGGATGTTGATGTTGACGCGAAAAATCATTGACCTGCGTCACTTTGGTCTCAGCCACATCACGGCTGAAAACACCACATACCCCCTTTCCTCGGGTATGCACATGCAGCATAACCTGAGTGGCTCTTTCACGATTCATGCCAAAAAAGGTCTCCAAGATCTCGACGACAAACTCCATGGGGGTGAAATCATCGTTCAACAGGACAACTTTGTATTGCGGCGGCTGTTTCAGCTTGGGTTTGGCCTCCTGGACCAGCAGCCCGTCATCGGATTGATGTGTCTCTTTTTCAGTCATGGGGCTGATTTTACCCGATTTCAAGTTTGAATGTCCCTCCAACCCTCAGGGGCTTAACCGTCTCGTATAACTAAAATACCGAAAATTTGGCAGGTTTGCCTGGCTGGATAATACTTGACTAATTTACTCTGATGATGACAATTGGCGGTGGGGAATGGGCCTGTCGGCATTGATAAAAAATTCCCTTAATGGTGTGCTCAGTGAGGTGTGTTTATGGCAATTGGTATCGTTAAATGGTTCAGTAATGCAAAAGGCTATGGTTTCATCGAACCGGAAGGGGGTGGCGAAGATATTTTCGCGCATTTTTCCGCCATTGAAGCCGATGGCTATCGCAGTCTTAAGGAAGGCCAGCGGGTTTAATTCGAATTGGCGGAAGGACCCAAGGGTCTGTCGGCCAGTAATATCAAGGCAACGGCCGCAGACTGAAGTTCAACCTGCCGGATCAGATTTACAGCGATGCCAGCAGCGTGTTAAAGACAGAACTGGGACGCATGGCTTTCTCGGTCAGCTGCCGATCCGGGTGGTAATAGCCTTTCAGTTCCACGGGCTGTCCCTGTGCCGCGAGTAACCCGTCCACTATCTCGGTTTCAGAAGCCGACAGTTGCTCCGCCAGCGGAAGAAATCGAGCCTGCAGTTCCCTGTGCTGGTCTTGTATTGCAAGGGCCTGTGCCCAATTCAACGCCAAATAAAAATGGCTACCCCGGCTATCGATTTCACCCGGATTCTGCGCGGGCGCCCGGTTCTGATGGAGATATTGGCTATTGGCCTCATCCAGGGTTTTGGCCAGAACCCCCGCTTTGGTGTTACCGGTTTTCTGCGCCAAGTCCTCCAGCGACACGGCCAACGCCAGAAACTCGCCCAGAGAATCCCAGCCCAAATGCCCTTCCCGGAGGAATTGCTGATAAAGCAGGGGGGCCGTACCTCCCGCTCCGGTTTCAAATAAGCCACCACCGGACAGCAGCGGCACGATGGACAACATCTTGGCGCTAGTGCCCAGCTCCAGGATGGGAAACAGATCGGTGAGATAATCCCGTAATACATTACCTGTTACTGAAATCGTGTCTTTACCTTCCCGGAGCCGCTCCAGAGTGTAGTCAGTGGCATCCACCGGCGACATGATCTGGATATCCAGGCCGCTGGTATCATGATCCTGAAGGTACTGTCTGACCTTGGCAATCAGCCGGGCGTCATGAGGGCGTTGCTGATCCAGCCAGAAGATCGCCGGCTGACCGGTGGTGCGAGCCCGGCGGACCGCCAGCTTCACCCAGTCCTGGACGGGCAGATCCTTGGTCTGGCACATGCGCCAGATATCGCCCCGCTCGACCGGATGCTCCAGCAGCGTGTTCCCGGATTCATCTACCACGCGCACCCGACCCGGAGACGGAATTTCGAAGGTTTTGTCGTGTGACCCGTATTCCTCGGCTTTTTGCGCCATCAATCCAACATTGCTGACATTGCCCATGGTGGTGACGTCGAAAGCGCCGTGTTGCTTGCAGAAATCGATGGTTGCCTGATAGACGCCGGCGTAGTTGCGGTCCGGGATCATTGCCAACGTATCGTGCAACCGGCCATCGGGTCCCCACATCTTGCCGCCGGCGCGGATCATGGCCGGCATGGAAGCATCCACAATGACATGACTCGGAACATGCAAATTGGTGATGCCCCGTTCCGAATCCACCATGGCCAACTGCGGACCCCGGGCATACACGGCCGCGATATCCTCCTCGATCGTTGTTCTCTCTGGCCCCGGCAGATCAGTCAATTTGTGGTAGACATCGTTGATGCCGTTGCGCGGATCGATGCCCAGTTTGTCAAAGGTGTCGGCGTGCTGTTCGAAAACACTCTGGTAATAAATGGCGACGGCATGACCGAACATGATCGGGTCGTAGATTTTCATCATGGTCGCCTTGAGATGTAATGACAACAACACCCGATCCTGACGCGCCTGTTCGATGCCTTCCCGGTAATAATCGCGCAGCGCAGCGCAGTTCAAGACCGCCGCGTCGATAATCTCGTTTTCCAGCACCGCCACACTTTCTTTCAAGACCGTTATCTGGCCATCCTCATGGATATGTTCGATACGCACACTGCCTGCCTGTTGGATAAGCGCAGACTGTTCCGTGCCATAAAAATCTCCACCCGGCATGGACAGCACCCGGGTTTTCGAATCCGCGCTCCATTCGCCCATGCTGTGCGGATGCTCCCGCGCATACTGTTTCACGGCCTGGGCCACCCGGCGGTCGAATTACCTTCCCGCAGCACCGGGTTGACGGCACTGCCCAGTATTTTTGCATAGCGGGCCTTGACCGCAGCCTGCTCCTCATCCTGCGGATCTTCTGGATAGTCGGGCAGGGTATAGCCCTGTTGCTGTAGCTCCTGGATGCAGGCCACAAGCTGGGGCACGGATGCACTGATATTGGGTAATTTAATGATGTTGGCTGCCGCCTGTCGGGCCAGCTCCCCCAGAAAAGCGAGATCATCGGACTGCTGCAGCGCAGCACCCACATAATCCGGAAAAACCGCAATGATCCTTCCGGCCAGCGATATATCCCGCATCTCCAGATCGATGTCTGCGGCTGAACAATAAGCCCTGATGACTGGCAGTAAAGAATAGCTGGCCAATGCCGGTGATTCATCGGTCAGGGTATAGGTGATCTTGGGAGATGGCATGGAGGAAGTTCTCTCGTAAAAGGCATTAAAAACAGCGGGAAATTTTAGCAGAAAATCAAACAAAGAACCCTTATACGTTTGCGCCCAACGCTGTCTTTTCCGCTTAGGCGGGAATGACAGCGTTCCGGGTTTGTGGGGCAGCAAGGGTTTTACATAAAAAAAGACCCCCTTTCGGGGGCCTTCGCTCAAGTCTGAATGAACTGACGTTCAGATCAGATTTCGCCACCGGCAGCCTGAATCAGCGCTTCCTCGATAGCGTTCGGTGCGCACATGATGTTGAAGAAAGTTGCCCCGTTTTCAGAAGCCACCATCGGCAGATGCGGCCAGCTGATGGCAATACGGAAGCGGGCATACAGCGCATAAACATCACCGCCGGAGACCAGAATCTCGTAGGGCAAATGACCGGTTGAACGCAGCTTTTCCTTGTCGACACGGCTCATGATGTACTGGTCGCCGGAACAACCTTCACTGAGAGAAACACCAAACACGGTTTCCTCGGTACCCGGAATATCGATGCGGTAAACCTTGTGGGCGCCACCCTTGCCTTCTGCAAGACCTTTTTCTACGGCGGCGACGGCTTCATCATGGCTGTCATATTCGGCCAGCTCCGATGGATCGTCGAAATATTCCATACCGAACATATAATGGTATTTTCGCAGATCTTTCTCTGTCAGCTCTTTGCCACCGGTACCGAAAGAAGCCTGTTTGCCGAGTGCGGACTCCAGGGTCGATTCTGTCGCCTTGAGGTCTGAGTCATCATCCAGCCGATAGGCGTTGCCATAATAAACCGGGTTGGTATAGGCGACCTGGATTTCGTCACCGACCTTGGTGAGCGTCACCCGTTGGGCGGCGGCATAACCACCGAAATCGGAACTGGCGGCGGCTTTTTTCAGTGCATCGTCAGTGATGGCAATAACCATGGCACCATCGTAAGGCTTATAAGAACCGACAATGTCAAAGCCGGCAGCCGTGATTTTTTTCTTCACCTCATCGGCTGCGGTCTGCATGTTTTCCGACGTTGTGTAAGCGAGACTGAAAGGTTTCAGGGTCTCTGCTGCAAAAGCCACAGACGTTGATGCGGCAAGAACAACCCCTGCGAGAGAGGCTTTGACTACTGATTTCATTGGATTTCTCCTCCAACCGATTATTGTCTAAAAAACATCCCAATGTCTGCCTGACAAAGGAATATTTAGTTGTTTCCGGCTCGCAACTCACCGGCATGCTGCATAGTTATCTAATCACTCAGCAGTAAAGTCAAGCAAAATGGCCAAAATCCTGACGCCTGGCAATTTTAGCCTTTTTAAGTGATTAAAATATCAAATATATAAGTCGTTATTTATATAGTGGGCAGGTCTTATGAATTGTCAATTTTTGCCATCCACTTTAGTCATTTTCAGACTGTTACGAAAACCCAATCCGTTTATAATGTAATATATTTCGACATTTTAATTCTCATGGACAAATTTTCAACTTTGGCCTGTCAACTATGACCTGGAAACCACACGTTACAGTCGCTGCCGTTATCGAGTACGATGACCGGTTTCTCTGTGTCGAAGAGATCATCGCCGGACAACGGCGCTTAAACCAGCCGGCCGGCCATCTTGAACCCGGTGAAAGTCTGGAGGAAGCGGTTCAACGTGAGGTCATGGAAGAAACCCGCTTTGAATTTTTT
>Ga0114931_10002146_pt1 | contig 25119 bp, 40 predicted proteins | sample 2SBtaG_FD_89579 | JGI IMG/M metagenome (GOLD analysis project Ga0114931, IMG submission 89579) | Deep subsurface microbial communities from Kolumbo volcano to uncover new lineages of life (NeLLi) - 2SBTROV14_V59a metaG | ecosystem: Environmental > Aquatic > Marine > Volcanic | place: Kolumbo... | reverse complement strand
TCTTTTGAATTTTCTATTTCGATAAGTGCGTTTGTAACTTCACTTAATTCTAACTGTATTGTTTGTTTTTGCATTAGAAGAGTATTTAGATTTTGCTCGAGAATTTGTAGCTCTTGTAATTTTTTAGATGTTTCTTCGTCCATTTAAACCGCCTTAATCCTTACTATTTCTTTTCTAGGTTTATAAAAAATCTTAGAATTACAATGAGGACATACGAATCTCTTTTCAAGTACTTTGCTAGTTATTGTTTTTCCGCATTTGAAGCATTTATATTGTGCCATGTTTTTATTTGATTTGAGAGCTTTTTAAGTTTAACTGATTTTTTCTAAGGTGTAAGCAGGTCCTGCAAACCTTTTTCCGCATTTTTTACAATGCCAAATTCCTGCAGCAACTCTCTTCACTCCAGGTTTAGAGCAATATGGGCAGATTTGCTTTTTTCTTTGAACACCTTCTATCTTATTGATTCTTTTTCTAACTCTTGTTCCGTATCCTGAACCAAATCTTCCTGATGCTTTAATTTTCTTTGTTTTTGATGCCATCTACAAACTTTTTCTAGAAGAAAAACCTTCTAGGAGTTCAAAAAGACTATAAATATAGGTTTTTAAAACATTCTGTTTAACCTACTATTTCAAATCCTTCAATGGGGTTGCCCGTACACGCAGACATGAAGTCCGCGGTACCCTCGAACTTACGTTCTACGGGGATTTGAACCTTGGATTCAAATCCTTCAATGGGGTTGCCCGGATTTGAACCGGGATCGTCTGGCCCCAAACCAGAAAGGCTACCAGGTTACCCCACAACCCCCTCGATTAAACCTGTAAAAAAAGCTATTTAAAGCTATTTCTTTTTAGGTTCTTCTTTTTTCTCTGGTGTTTTCTTATCTCCAGGAGTAGCTTCGGGAGTAGCTTCGGCCTTAGCTGCCTCTTCGGCAACCTTAGCAGCTTCAGCCACTTTCGCGTCTTCTTCCTGCTTAGCCTTTATTTCTGAAAATACTTTATCTAATGCTTCTTTTTTCTCTGGAGAAACTTCTGTTCTTTCTTGGGAGATTTCATTATCATATTTACCTTCAATAATTTCGTCTTGGACTTGTCTAGGGTCTTTGCTTTCTATCATGATACCAAGAGAAACACAACTTCCAATAACTAATCTAACTGCGGCCTTTAAGTCCTTTGCAAGCATATCAGACATTTTTGCTTTTGCAACTGATATTGCTTGTTCTATTGCAATATTTCCTGCGACTATTTTTCCTGAAGTTCCTGATGCTTTCTCTAATTTTGCTTCTTTCTTTATTAGTTCGGAAGTTGGTGGAGAAAACACTTGAACTGTGAACTCTTTTGTTCCTGTATCTACATTCAACTCAACAGGCACTTTTGTTCCTTTAAACTCGGAAGTTGCCTCGTTAACATCTTGTATTACTTTTCCTAGATTTATTCCTGCTGGTCCCAACTGCTGAGATACTGCCGGTCCCGGCTTCATGTTTCCACCCTCTACTATTAATTTAACCTTCATAGTCTTCTTCCTCTGACTTATCTTTTTTAGACTTATCAGAATCTTCTGGTTCTTCGTCTTTTTCTCGCCTTATAACTCTTACGTTATCCATTTTGACTGTTACTGGTATTGGAACTGCAGCACCTAAAAGAGAAACAACAACTTCTCCTTTTTGTTTATCTATTCTTGTGACTTTTCCTTTTTCTTTCTTTAATAAGTCTGCAATCATTTCTACTATGTCTCAGACTTCGATATTAAAGTCTTCTGCCTCTGGTTGTAACATGTTGCTTATTTCTTCATAAGATACATTCTTTCCTAGAATTCCTTTGACATAAGGTAAATTGAAAACTGCTTCTTCTGCAGAATCTCTGTCTTCTGCTTCTAGAATAACATATCCTCTTAATCCATGCGGGCGAACAATAGCGTAGACTTCTAGCTCTTTTTTACGAGCTCTGTCAGTAATCATTTCGATTGCTCTTTCTTCTTTGTTTGTTGTTACTTTAATGATAAAAATCATTTTGTTGTGCTTCAGCTACTTCTTTAATTGACTAGAAGTAGTATAATTAATGATTTTAAAGGGTATTTAAATATTTGGAAAAAAGAAAGTTTTCATAATTGAAGATATGATGAACCCCACGAGGCCTAATGCTAAAATTCCTATCGCCGATACTTTGCTTATTGTTTTGAACTCAGAGTTGGAAGGTTTCTTTAAGATTTTCCAGACTCTTAGAGACTTTACATAAAATGATTTTGCCTTTCTGTGCATTCTTGTTAGAAAATAAAGATGTTTTTAAACTTAATCTTCAACGAAATCTATTCCCAGTTCGCTTTCTAATTGACTTTCTTTGGAAGACATATTTATATCAGAAAGTCCTCCTAGAATTTGAGAGCTTTGTACTCCTGTAACGATTAAAAGAACTTTTATTGTTTTTTCCATGTCTGCAGATATTTTTGCACCAGAAATTATTTTTGCATCTGAAGATATTTTCTTCCCTAGGTGTTCCATTACTAATTTGTATTCTTCTAAAGACATATCTGGTCCACCAATGATATTTACTAATGCTCCTTTTGCATCTTTAACGTTTACATTTAACAAAGGATTATTTATTGCTCGGTCTACTGCTTCTAATGCTCTATTTTGTGAGGAATCTGACTCTCCTATTCCAATTAAAGAAACTCCCCCATTAGACATTACAGTTTTAACGTCGGCAAAATCTAAGTTTACTAGTCCTGAACTTGTTATTAGTTCTGCTATTCCTTTTACAGAGTTTGTTAATATTTCATCAGCTACTTTAAAAGCTGTATGTAATGGTAACTCGGGAGCTAATTCTAGAAGTTTATCATTTGGAATTACTATTAATGTGTCTACTATTGATTCTAATCTTTCTAAACCAAACTGTGAGTTTTCAATTCTTTTTTGACCTTCTACTGTGAATGGGAGAGTTACTATTCCAATTGTTAGTGCTTTTTGTTTTTTAGCTATCTCTGCGACAATGGGTGCTGCTCCTGTTCCTGTTCCACCACCAAGACCGCAAGTTATGAAAACTAAATCTGAGTTTACTAACTTCTTTTTTATTTCTTGTTCAGATTCTCTGGCGGCTTCTTCTCCGATTTTTGGGTTGCTTCCTGAACCTAAACCATTTGTAAGTTCTCTGCCGATTAGTATTTTGCTGTCTACATTTGTGTAGAGTAAGTCTTGAGCATCTGTATTAATTGCTAATATTTCACAACCTTTTACACCTATTTCTTTCATTCTTGAGACTGAGTTTCCTCCTCCACCTCCACAACCAATTACTTTTATCCTCGTAGATTGTTTTTGTAGAATTGATTCTAGCTCTTCATCTATTGAGTTTTCGCTCTTTGAAAAACCACTATCTATACTAATGTCTGCCATATCTCGAGGAAGATAAAGATGTTTATAAGAATTGTTGTGATAATTATTGGGAATGTTTGATTTCTTCTTTTTTTAGTTCAAATGTTAAATCTTTGTGGATTAGTTCCTTGAATTTATCTTTAACTGAATTAACTAAAGCTTCCAACCATTCTGGACCTTTTACTATTACTTTTTCTTTTATCTCAAATTCGGGAAGATGTTTCAAAAAGAATTCAAAAAAAGTTTCACACTTTTCTTTTTCTTCATTAACAATTCTTTTTATTTTGAATCTATATTCTAAGTTTTTCCCTGCTAATGGATTGTTGAAATCTGTAGTTACTCTAGCTCCTGAAACGGCTATTACTTTTGCAAGATTATTATCTAACATGACAGGCATACCTGGTTGGGGGTTTATTTTGTGTTGGGTATATATTGAAAGAGGTATTGTCCTGACTAGCTCTCTGTGTCTTTTACCGAAGCCTTCTTGATAGGAGAATTTTATATTATATTTTTTGCCTATTTCTTTATCTTTTAGTGTATCATCGAGGCCTTTCACTACCATTCCTTCTCCGATTATGATTATTGTTTTTTTAGGTTCTGCCTTTGGGTTTATCTTCTTCAAATCTTCCGGTATGTTTGAGTCAAATATGTCTTCATTGGCCTTTCCTGTGAATTCAATTTCAACAAAATCTCCCTTTTTCGTGTTTGTCATGTTAACACCCTAACAAGAAGTTTTATAAACGTTTTTAATTTGAACAGCTTATGGCTCTTAAGCTAATTAACGCGACAGAAATTAGATCTGGAACTACTATAATGATTGATGGTTCTGCTTGTACTGCTAGAACAAATGATATTAGTAAGACTGGTAAGCATGGGCATGCTAAATGTAGAATTGAAGCTATGGGAATTTTTGACGGAAAAAAAAGAGTGCTTGCTGTTCCAGGGCATGAAAGATTTGAAGTTCCTCTGATTGAAAAAAAGAAGGGGCAGGTTTTGAGTGTGAGTGAAGATGATAATATGGCAAGTATTATGGACCTTGAAAGTTTTGAGACAATTGATGTTCCATTCCCTGAAGAGTTTAAAGATAAATTAGAAGCTGAAAAGAAAGTCGAGTATTGGGTTGTTGAAGGTAAAAAAGCAATAAAGAGGGTTATATAAAAATGGAAAAATTCATAACTTCAACTCTTAAAAATTTAGACTACGTTCAAAATAGTAAGCAAGAGTTGAAGACAGAGAGAATCTTTGATTCTCTAGTGGTTCAATTCTCAAAGAGCTCGCCTACGCTCGCGATGGGAGGAAAGAATTGAACCATGGCTACAAAAATACCTGCTGCACAAGCTAGACTGTTCAAAAATGTTTTTGTTTGTAAGAAATGCGGACAGAAAGTTAGGGCAGACTCCGTTAAGATTATTGAGAAGAAAATAAAGTGTCGCAAGTGCGATGGTAAAGCTTTTAGACCTATAAAGTCTAAGAAGAAGTAATAAAAAAAGATGGTAAGTTTTTTTGTATATGACTTGATATTTTTGGCACTGTTTACATTAGCTTCTGCTTTGTTTCTCTACAAAAGAAGACATAATTTGAAGAGACAGGGTTTGTTGTATTTGTATAGGACAAAACTTGGAATAAAATTTATGGATTGGGTTGTTGATAGATTTGGCAAGTTCTTGAAACCTTTTGAATATGTTATTGTTGCTTCCGGTTATCTTTTGATGGCTGGTATGATTTGGCTTATGGTTAGATTGATTCAGATTTATTCTAATCCTGAATTTATTAGAGCTATAAAGATCCCACCCGTTTTACCTTTGTTCCCTTATTTGCCTAAAGTATTTAATATAACATTTTTACCTCCATTTTATTTCACATACTGGATAGTAATACTAGCTATAATTGCAGTGAGTCATGAATTTGCACACGGTATTTTTGCTAGGCTTAATGGTATTAAAGTTAAATCTACTGGATTTGGTTTCTTGGGACCTTTCTTGGCTGCTTTTGTAGAACCAGATGAAAAGCAAATTCAAAAAGCAAAGAAATTTCCACAACTTGCAATTTTAGCCGCGGGAACTTTCGCTAATGTTGTGATGACTGTATTGTTTGGTTTGATACTGTGGTTGTTCTTTGTTACTAGTTTTACTGCAGCAGGAGTTAACTTTAACACTTATGGAACTCAAGCTATTGCATTAGGAACTATAACTAGTATTGGAGGAAACCCTATAAGCGACATTTCAGAAATACATAATTTTGTTAATGATAGTTTAATGAGAATTGAATCTGGAGGAATGGTTTATTTTATTCCTGGAGAGCGACTCAAGACTGCTGTTGAAAATGGAATAGGCGGTGTAGTTGTTTTTGAGGATTCTCCGGCGGTAAATGCTCAATTAAAAGGACCCATTTTAGAGGTAGATGGTGCGAGAGTCAGTAATTTTGATGAACTTGGTAGAGCAATTCGTGCACATAGCCCTGGAGATACTATTAGTTTGACTGTTCTTGATGAAAACGAAAAGAAACAAGTTAAAGAATTAATGTTAGGAGAAAGAAATGGTGAGGCTTACTTAGGTATTGGAATAAATAGGCCTAAACAAGAAGGAGTTGGAGGATACCTTTATGGTTTAGTTGAGCATGTAAAGGACCCTTTAATTTACTATGAGCCGAATTATGATGGTAACTTTGCTTGGTTTATTTATAATTTGCTTTGGTGGATTGTTTTGATTAACTTTAGCGTTGCTTTAGTTAACATGGTTCCTGTTGGGATATTTGATGGTGGAAGGTTCTTTATGTTGACTGTTTGGGGATTGACAGGAAATAAGAAATTTGCTGAGAGGGCGTTTAAGGCAACAACTTGGGCAGCAATATTAGTTGTTATCTGGTTGATGTTAAAGTGGGTTTTGGCTTTTATTTAGTTAATAAACTCGGATATTCATTTAGTTGATAAATTTAGATGTTCTTTTAATTAATAAACTCCACACCTTTTTTTGTGTAAGCTACTAATCTTATTCCAATTGGTAAACTAAGTAATGCAGAGATTAAAGCCATATGTTCTTTTCCTTTTCCTGATGCGATAGAAACGTAAGCTTCAAACTCTGAGAATTTTCCTTTTAACTTGGAAACCATCTCGCTTTTTAGGTCTAAGAGAGATTTCGAAGAGTTAATGTTGATTGTTTCACATTTCTTTTCTGTTGGGAAGGGGTCTTTTGTTGACTTGATGAGGATTACTCTTTCCCACGTTCCGTGATTTAATAATGCTTTAACTTGTCCCCAACTTTCTTTGTCTTCTCCTAATAATGCTACTAATTCCATCTTAGTTATTTTTTGAGAAGAAGATTTATAATCATTGCTATAGTTGTTTTGTTATGATTCAACTCTTAAAAGCTCGTCTTCACTCGCAACAAAAAGAGGAATTTGAAAGTGGTTAGAGATGTTCCCTTGAGTGAGATTACTTTGAGAAAGTACGAGAAACCTTATGCATCTACGAAGAGAGAGCTTGTTAGGAAGGTTTGTCTTAGTTTAGGTTTGCTACAACCTGGAGATTCTAGGGATGTTATAGTTGATATTCTTTTGGCGCTTGATAATTCTAGGCTGAAAAGACAGGAGATTAGTTCTACTGAAATACAAGGTTTAGTTTCTGAAATAAGAAAGGAAAATTCTTTGGAAGAAAGGGGTCTTGCCGAGAGCAATATTAGAAGGCAATTAAAAAGACTGCGAGACTTAATGTTAGTCGACAAAAAGAATAATCTTTACAGGCTTAGTGAATTTGAACCATTAAGTAGTATTTTCAAAAACAAGATTGAGAGTTTCCTTATTCCTCAAACTATCGATAGGGTTAAGGAATATTTAGATAAGATTGATGAAGGTGAGAAGTGATATGGTGAAGAAAAATATTTATAATGATTTCATCTTAAACTCAATATCTTCTTAAATTTATTAATTATATTGTCTATGCCTTCTTTGTCAACAATTTCAAAAGCTTCTCGATACTCTGGTCTGTTTATTTTCCCCCTATATCTGCCTAATTTGTCTTTTCCAAAATTATTAATAATTATCTTAGAGAAAACAGAATATAAAAAAATATGTCCTCTTGTTAACTTTGACTTATTAGAGTAATTTTTTAACAAATATTTTATCCAATTTTTATATAATAATTTATTCTGAATCTGAATCTGGTGAATTAATTCATGAATAAGAACTATAAAAAAATCATCTAAATTATCATAAATCTTAATTGTTAAAGGATCGGAGAAAGGGCGGCAATATCCTACAATATAACAATTAACCTTTATATCTTTCCACTCTAAATTAGATATTGTAGAAATCTCTGATAAAATTTTAGGACCAATTTTCTCCCACTTCTTTTCAATAGTCTTTAAAAATCCTGTAATTTCATTAACTTCTGGATAACTCTTTTTGTTATCATTTAAGTATTTTAGAATTTGTGGGTTGTTTTTGAAATAAGAATTATATACTCTAGAATATCTAAAAACAATCTTTGGTAAATGAGTCATTTCAATTTTCAGAATACATTGTAGGTCTGTATGCAGAAGTCCCAACTCCGCATGTATCTGCACAATCTCCACAATCTTTGCAATCAGTTTCCCCCGAAGCACCATATTCTTTTCCTAACTCTTGCATGAATATCTCTTTAGTTCTTCCAAAAGCAATAGCTAAGTTTTGTCTATCATCTCCACCCCTAATACCTAAATAAGGGAAATGGTGTAAGAAAAATCCAAATGTATTTTCACAATCTGCTGCATATTTAGCCATATCTAAAATATGAGTATGCCAAAATGAATCGACATCCTTTGTAGGGACCATTGATTCGGATTGTGTAACTGATAGGTAAAGAAAATCTTTGTATACTTCCATAACTCTCTCGACTTTTTCTCTACTCCATCCATCTCCACTGTCTGGATTCATTAATTTAAACCCAATTGGACCCAAATCAAGAGAATCAATTTTTCTTCTAACTTCATCATGATCAAGATTAGTCACATCCCTACCATGTCCTACAATTTTTTCCAGAATCATATTTTTGTAGTAGTGTAAATAATATATAAATATTTCCATATTTTTCCTCAAACCCCCAACATCAAAACTTTTATAAACCTCTATCTTTAGGAATTATTATCGTTAACTACATCCTTGAACGATAAGAGATAGCATCTAGGCGTTTGGGGCATAGGTAGTAGATCTACAACCTTTGAAAAGGTTCTAGGAGTCCAAAGGTCCAACAAAATGTTGGAAAGGAATTTGATATATGGAACAGTTCAAAAAAGCACTTGAAGAAATTAGAAAAGGCAAGAAAAGAAAGTTCGACCAAAGCGTAGACTTAATTGTTAATCTTAAAGGAATTGATTTAAGAAAAGACAACATAGCCCTCGTTATTAGTCTTCCTCATAAAATTAAAGACAAGAAAATTTGTGGTTTTCTTACGGCGAAGAATGATTTAGTTAAGACAATTACAAAACCAGAGTTTGGAAAATATAAAGACCAGAAAGTTTTGAGGAAATTAGTTAAGGAATATGACTTCTTTATTGCACATGCTAGCTTAATGCCTTCCGTTGCGACGGCTTTCGGTAAAGCCTTAGGTCCTGCTGGAAAAATGCCTTCTCCACAACTTGGAATTATAACTCAGGAAACTCCAGAAATAATTAAACCTTTACTTGAGAGAGTTTCTAAATCTATTAAAATTAGAGCTAAAGAACCTAGCTTGAAAATTTCTGTTGGTAAAGAAAGCATGAATGACGAGGATATTATCGAGAATGCACAAACAGTCTACAAAGAAATTCTTAATGCTTTACCTACGAAAAAAGAGAATGTTAAGAAAGTTATGTTGAAATTGACAATGACTAAACCTGTTGTTGTTGAAGGTGTTGAAAAATGAGTGAAAAAGAAGTAAGAGATAAGCCTATTCCAGAAAGCAAGAAAGAACTTGTTAAGGAACTTTCTGAGAAAATGACAAATTGTAAAACAGTTATGCTTGCTTCTTGTAAAGGTCTTCCTGGAAGTCAATTTCATAAAATTAAAAAGCAACTAAGAGGCAAGGCAGACATGAAAGTAGTTAGAAAGAATGCTTTTGAGAGAGCGATTAATATGACTGAAAAGGGCGCTCTTCAAGAATTAAAGAAAGAAGCAGATGCGAATTTTGTCATTTTATTTTCTGATATTGATGCTTTTGAACTTGCAGGAATTTTGTCTGAAAGTCAGAGTTCTAGGAAAGCTAAACCTGGAGAGGAAGCTCCAGAAGATATTGAGATTGAACCTGGTCCAACAGAATTAATACCAGGTCCTGCTATTTCTGAGTTATCTGGAGTCGGTTTGAAAGTTGCGGTTAAAGATGGAAAACTGGAAATACAGAAAGGCGCAACTGTTGTTCGTGCTGGAGAAGAGATTAAAGAAAATGTTGCTAGCGTTCTAGGTAAGCTTAATATTGAACCTATGAAAGCAGGTTTCGTTCCAATTGCAGCTTATGATGCCAAAGATGACAAAGTCTATGTTGGAATAAATATCGACAAAGAAGGAACTCTTGAAGAGATGAAAAGCCTTATTGGGAAAGCACTTGGTTTTGCTATTAATGTTAATTATTCTGCTAAAGAAACAATTTCTTACTTTATCTCTAAGGCTGCATCTGAAGAAAAAGCTATTGAAAAGTTGCTTGGTGTTGAGAAGAAAGAAGAGAAAGTTGAAGAAACTAAGGAAGAAGAAAAACCAGAAAGTGAAGAAAAACCTGCTGAGGAAACTAAGGAAGAAGCAAAGCCTGAAGAGAAAGTTGAGGAAGAACCTAAAATTCAAGAAAATGATAAAGGAGGAAATGAGTAATGGAATACATTTACGCTGCTTTACTTTTACATAAGGTCGCTCAACCTGTAAATGAAGAGAACTTGAAAAAAGTTGTTGAGGCAACTGGAGCACAAGTTGATGAATCAAAGGTAAAAACTTTGATTGCTAGTTTACAAGGTGTTGATATTGGTGCAGAGCTTGAAAATGCTAGTGTTGCTATGGCTGCACCTGCTGCTGGAGCCGGAAAAGCTACAGAAGAAGCAAAGCCTGAGAAGAAAGAAGAAGAGAAGAAAGAAGAATCAGCTGCTGGTCTAGCATCCCTATTTGGTTAAGGCTTTCTTTCTTTAGAAAAGAAAGAACCCCTGGAAAGAAAGAAACTATAATAAGGATGTTAGCAACCTAGTGGCACAATTAATTCTAGTTAGTAAAACTTAAAAGTCGCATTTGGTGTTTAACATTGTGCCGCTGTTGGGCAATGGTAGCCCGCTGGTCTTGAAAAGGCTTTCTTTCTTTAGAAAAGAAAGAACCCCTGGAAAGAAAGAAACTATAATTAGGCTTTCGACCTTGTATCAAGTTAACCAGTTTCGTGAGATATCCAGGTTCGAATCCTGGCAGCGGCGTTGGATTCGAACGCGCTCACAGAACAAGTTCCGTGGCGACTTCAACTCTAAAGAGATTGAAGTAATCCTGTCAGGGCCGTTTAGTAAAAAATTTATAGGAAATTTTAGCAAAAACTTTTAAAACAAACTCACAAATAATCTTAATGAGTAAACTTGATTTTGATTCTTCTGGCAAATTGGTGGGAATAGAAACCGTAAATATTGAGAAGGATAAACCTTATTCTTATAAATTTAATAAAAGAAATCTTAATCTAAAAAAATCTGATTCCCTTGAATTCCTAAAGGAAGATGAAAAGAAATTTGAAAGTGTTTTTGAGAGGAAATATTGGAGTTTACATGAAAACGGAGATGAGTTGGAGCCACTTAAGTTTTCCAATAACAAAACCCAAGAAGATGTTGTTAAAGAGATTTCTGAATTAATTAAAAATGGAAAGAAAATAATCTTTCTTCATGGGACTTGTGGAACTGGAAAGTCAGCCATTGCATTAAATGTTGCGAGAGCTCTTGGAAAAGCATCTATAGTTGTTCCTGTTAAAGCCTTGCAAAAACAATATGAGGAAGATTACTCAAACAATATGTATCTCATAAAAGATAATGGTAAAAAAATGAAAATTGCTATGATAACTGGAAGAGATAATCACGACTCTTTATTTCAGCCGGGAATTTCTTGCGCAGACCCAAGTTTGCCTGAAAATATTAAGATAACTGAACGCAACTATAAACAACTAGTTGAGTATTATGAAGCTAACGATTTAATAAGATCTAAAATGAGTCCTCAGTTAAGAGATTTAAAGAGAATTTCAGTAGCGCCGGCTAATCCTTATTGGAGCCCCATACTTCCTGCAGATATGGAACTTTCTGTTTTGAAAGACGCTAAAAAAATAAAGTATTTGTCTGCGAGCGGAAAAGAATATATTATATATCATAGAAAAGCAGGATGCTCATATTATGATCAGCATCTTGCTTACACTACCGCAGATGTTATAATATTTAATGCTGCTAAATATAAAGCAGAGATTTCTATGGGGAGAAAACCTAAAACCGAAGTAGATATAATTGATGAAGCCGATGAATTCCTTGATGGGCTTTCTCAACAAGAGGAGTTGAATTTAACTTTGTTAGGTATTGCGTTGAAAACAATTCAGTCCGATAATGAGGTTGTTCTTAATCAAATATTAAAAATAAATAAACTAATAGAATTGGAAGAGAAAAATAAAATTGTTCTTGGAATTGATGAGAAAAAAGTTTTCCAAATTAAGGAAACTAAAATAAAAGAAATACTTTCGTTGATTTCTGAGAGTAAAGAACTTGAATCAGAAATAATTGTTGATGAGTTAAATTATGCAAACAAAGCTTTGGAAATATCTAAGAATTTTTCTAGCATGATTGATGAAATTTATTTAACATATAGAAAAGAAGATGATTACCTAAAAACTAAATTAGTAAGTTCGAATCTTTCCGCTAAGTTCAAAGAGCTAGCGAGTAATAGTGAAGCTTTAGTTTTTATGTCTGGAACATTACATTCTGAAGAAGTCCTTAAAAATATTTTTGGAATAGAAGACTTTGCGATTGTGGAAGCTGAAATTTTAAACCAAGGCTCTATTGAAATAATAAGAACTGGAAAAGAGTTTGACTGTAAATATTCTAATTTTGCAAGTGAAAGATATACAAGAGATGATTATTTACAGGCTTTAAATTCTTGTTTGGACAAATCTATTCTTCCCACTTTAATTCATGTTAATGCATTCAAAGATCTCCCCTCTGAAGAAGAAAAAACAAAATCTCATATATACAATCTCATGTCTAATGAAAAGATAAAAAAACTACAAAGAGAAGATTCATTCGGAAGAGCTATCTCTTTATTTAAGGGTGGGCTCTCTGACACTTTGTTTAGTACTAAATGTTCTAGAGGTGTTGATTTTCCTGGAGGTGTGTGTAAGTCAATTATTTTTACTAAATATCCTAATCCGAACACTGCCGACACATTTTGGAAAGTCTTAAAGGAAACACAGCCTAAATTTTTCTGGAGTTTTTATAAAGATAAAGCTTATCGTGAATTCTTACAGAGAATTTATCGTGCCGTTAGGTCGAGAGGAGATCATGTATATGTTCTCTCGCCAGACATAAGAGTTATAGATGCTGTAAAAGAATTACAGTTAAAAAATGGTAATTAATTCCAAAAGAATTTCTTTTTTTGTTTTAGTATATTTGGCGAAGAGGTAATTATTTCATATTTAATTTGTGGTTTTGTTTTTAAGACTGGCGCTTCTTTTGCTAATTCTTGCTCTAATTTTTGAAAAGCATCTTGTACTTCTAATTTTGAATGGCCTTGGTTCACTAAAGCCCATTTTAAAGATTCTTTTGTGTATCCTTTTTTTAAATTTCTTTTCAAATAATCAATTACTTGTTTTTTATAGCTTTTATCAGACATATAGATTGCTGTTTTAAGAAATATATAAAATTAATTATTCTGATGCGAACATTGAGGCTAGAGTTCTATCTTTATATGCATCTAAAAATAAAATTAAGTAAGCTAGAATCAAAGGTCCTAAAATTAGCCCTAATACTCCGAATACAAATAATCCTCCTATCATTCCAACTAATACTATCACAGAAGAAGATTTAGTCCTTTTTGCAACTATGTAAGGTCTGAGGAAGTTATCTATTGTTGAAACAACAAGTAGGCCCCAGAGTGTAAAAAATATTCCTGCAATCATTTGACCACTAGTAAATAGATAAACTGCTGCCGGTACCCAAACAAGCCAAGGACCTAATATTGGAATTATAGATGCGAGTATTGCAAATATCGTTAGTAGGAGTGCTCTTGGAACTCCAGCTATGAACAAACCAATCCCTGTGGCAATCCCTTGTATTATACCTACAATTATATGTCCAAAGATTATAGAGAAAGTTATGTCTTTGAATTTTTTAGTTAATACTTTTTCTTTTTCTTTTTTGAATGGGGAAAGTTCTGAAACGTAATTTCTTAATTTGTCTCCATCCCTTAAAGTGAAGAAGAATACAAAAATTATGACTGATAAATTTAATAATAATGAAGGAAGATCTAACAATAAATTAGCTAGAGCAGAAAGAGACCCTGAAGATATCTTTCCTATAAAACTTATTATTGCAGTAGTTACATCTATCTGGGTTTTGTCTGAAAAATTAGGAACTATTTTATCAACAAATCCTGCGACATCGACTCCTTGCAAAAAACTGAACATGCTGAATACTTGTTGAATAGCTAGAGGAACTAAAAACCAAAATGGTATGAATACTATTATTATTAAAATTGCCGAGACTGCTAGAGCGGATGTGTTTTTTTCTTTAAAGACTTTAAAAATTCTTTTGTATAGGGGATAAAAAATAAATCCTAATATTAGTCCTGTTATTATAGATAATAAAATTGGTTTAAGAACCAGAAAAGATAAAACTACTAGTAAAAAAACTATACTTAATGCTACGAACTTCCTAATTTCTTGAGGTCTAATTGGCATATAGATTAAAAGTTTAAACAATATATAAAGGTTAGCTGAAATAATTAAATAAAAATAATATGTCAAAATTTATAAATCAAAAAATCAAGTATTTTCATGGAATTTTTTATTAAAAAAATATTTGAAGGTAAAGATGTAGGGGATGCTAAGAAATATTTTGTGCGTTTTGGTAAAGGAAACTATAAGAGAAGATTTTTGACTAGTGTTACAAGAAGTAAAAAAATAAAAGTTAGGGGAAGTTTTGAACTTGCTAATGATTTTGTTAATTTTGTAAAAGAGAATAGTGATGTTAAATTTTCGGGAAATGTTTTGGCTAAAGATAAAGTATCTGGGAAAGAAGGAAAGAAAAAAGCAGGTTATTTTGTTTATGAAATTTCAGAGAGCTCAATAGATGAATTTGAAAATGCTTATTTTTATTTACTTAATGTAAATTCTGATGATATAGTTCTTAAAATAAAAAAAAGTTTACCAAAACCGGGAAAAGATGCAAAGAAAATAGATGATAAATTTTGTGCTTTAGATGTTGAAGAAAAGTATTGGGAAAACATAAGAAAATCTTTCTTCTGGGACTTGCCAGATAAATTCAAGAAGGCTATAATTGAACATGAACTTATAATTACTGATATAATATATCCTGAAGGAGAAAAAGACCCTGTGAAGATTCGAGAATTAGCAAAAAGAAAAGGAAAAATAGTTAGAAAAATAATTATAGATGGTTCTGAGAAAACGAGTGAAGCTAATTTTGAGATTTGAGAGAAGATAATTACTATTTCTATGTGTATACTGTGTTTCGGGAAGGCTATTAAATAACTAGTGCCTTTGTTTTTTATGGATAAAAACTGTATTGTTTGTGGAAAAGAATTGATTAAGATTTCTTGCACTGGTAGTATAGAAGATATGTCTGTTGAATTCTGTGATGAGCACGCAAATTACTGTGACAACTGTGACACTGTAATCTGTAAGGTTAAAAAAGAATAGATATAGATATCTTTAAAAAGCCCTGCTTTCTCTTGAAATTGTAGAATTTGATTGGTATTAAAATGGTTGAGTTGAACCAAAATAAAATGGAAATATGCCGACAAGAGTTAGACCGAGATTTGGAAGTTTGCAATACTGGCCTAGAAAAAGAATAAGGAAGGCCGTTCCTAGTGTTAACTGGTCTCCTGTTGAAAAGAGCGCTTCAAAAACTGTTTCTGATGAAGGTTTGTTAGGATTTATATCTTATAAAGTTGGAATGACCTCAGTAATTGTTAAGGATAACACTGACAAATCTATGACAAAAGGCAAGAAAGTCACAATGCCTGCAACTATTCTTGAAGTGCCTAATTTCAAGATATTTTCTGTGAGATTCTATAAAAAAGGAAAGGTGATGAAAGATGTTATTGTTTCTACTGATAAAATTTTAAAGAAAAAATTAAAAATTCCAAAAGAAGTTCAAAAAATTGAAGGTGTTGAAGGATTTGATGATATAAGAGTTATTATTTATCCTGTAATGAAAGATATGTTCAAGAAAGCCCCTGATTTGGCGGAAGTTGGAATAAAAGCTGCAGATAAATTAGAATTTATTAAGGGATTAATTGGTAAAGAAATTTCCATGGCTGAAGTTATGAAATGGAATTTAGTTGATGTTAGGGGGCTAACGAGAGGAAAAGGATTTCAAGGACCAGTTAAAAGATTTGGAATCACCTTGAAATCTCATAAATCTGAAAAAGGAGTTAGACGACCTGGAAGCATTGGACCTTGGCACCCTGCAAGAGTTATCTTTAGAGTTCCTATGGCAGGTCAGTTAGGTACTTTTACTAGAGTTCACTATAATTCTAAAGTTATTGATTCTGGAAACATTAAAGATGAAGGAAAAGACATTAACAGAAAGAATGGATTCAAGAACTATGGTAATGTTGCTGGTTCATACATTATGGTTGCAGGAAGCGTTCAAGGTCCTTCAAAAAGACAGATACTTATTACTCCTGCAATGAGACCAAATAAAAAACAAACAAAAAGACAGTATGAATTATTAGAGGTCTTAAAATGATGACAAAATCAAAATTTTATATATTTAAAACTAACTTTTGTCTATGCTCACTTCCAATGGAGGTTTTTAAATGAAGGCAACATTATATTCTATTGATGGGAAAAAGAAAAGCGAAGTTAACATGCCTAAGATTTTTGACACTGAAGTAAGGGAAGATATAATAAAAAAATGTTTTGAGACTATGAAATTTTGGCAACCTTACTCTCCTGAATTATATGCTGGTAGAAAACATTCCGCTTCTGGAACAATCAGCCATAAGAGACACGACTGGAAAGGACATTATGGAAAAGGTATATCTAGAGTTCCTAGAAAGACAATGTGGCGAAGAGGTACACAATTCTTTTGGATTGGTGCAGAAATATCTAGTGCGAGAGGAGGAAGACGAGCACACGGACCTAAAGGTATTGGACAAGAAAAGAAGATTAATAAAAAAGAATTGGAGTTTGCAATGAACTCTGCACTTGCTGCAACAGGAAAAGAAAAGTTTGTGACAAAGCGATATGAAAGAATTGATAAATTAGAAGTTAAAGTTCCTGTTATAATAGAAAGCAATTTAGAAAAAGCTAAAACAAAAGATATGTTGAATATGTTTAAAGCTATTTTTGGAAATAATTTGGAGCTTGTTTTGAAAAAGAAACAGGTTAGAGCAGGAAAAGGAAAACTAAGAGGTAGAAAATACAAATCAAATGCGGGTTTACTTTTTGTTAAAGGAAACAATGAAAACATTAACATGAAAGGAATTGAAATTAAAAATAGTAGTGAAGTTCAAATTTCTGATTTGTATCCTTTAGGAAGGTTAACTGTTTATACTGAAAAGGCTCTTGAAGAAATTGGAGGCAAAAAGTGATATTGAAACCAATAACTTCTGAAAAAGCAGTTAAAATGATTGACTTAGATAACACTTTGTTATTTGAAGTTGGAAGAAGAGAAAATAAAGAAACTATAAAAAATGAAGTTGAAAAAACATTTAATGTTCAGGTTGAAAAGATAAGGACTTTAATAAGAGGTAATAAAAAATTTGCTTATGTTAAATTAATTAAAACAAACCCTGCAATTGATGTTGCGACGAAGGTTGGAATGATTTAGTATGGGAAAAAGAATAATTCAACAAGCTAGAGGAAAAGGAAGTTTAACTTATAGAGTTAGAAAAAAAGCATTTACTAAAAAAATAGGATATCCTATACAACAAGGAGATGCTAAAATACTTAAAATACTTCACTCTGCTGCACACTCTGCTCCATTGATTAAAGCTAAAATTGGAGATGAAATTTTTTATAATGCTGCTTTTAATGGAGCTATAGAAGGTGAAGACTTTAAGATAGGTGGAGATGAAATTAAAGAAGGAAATGTTTTACCTCTGAAAAACGTCCCAATTACTACAAAAATATTCAACATTGAAAGAAATCCTGGAGATGGTGGTAAAATGATTAGAACCGCAGGAAGTAATGCTGTAGTGCACAAAATTTATGATAATAAAATTGGAGTTACAATGTCTAATAAAAAAGAAACTAGACTTAATGGTGATTGCAGAGTTACTATTGGAGTAATTGCTGGAGAAGGAAGAAAACATAAACCTTTTGTTAAAGCTGGAAGAAAGTTTTACAAAATGAAGGCTAAAAGTAAATTATGGCCTAGAACTTCTGCCGTAAAGATGAATGCAGTCGACCATCCGTTCGGATCTGGTAGAGGTAAAAGAATAAAGAACAAGACTGTTCAAAGAAATGCATCTCCTGGAAAGAAAGTAGGACATTTGAGACCAAGTAGAACGGGGAGGAAGAAAAGATAATGGAAATAGAAATAAAATCTAAGGAAGAGAAATTTAGGGGGAAAACATTAGCGGAGTTGCAAAAACTTGATGTTAGAGAATCTGCTAAATTCATCCCTGCTAGAAGTAGAAGAACAATTATGAGACATTTTGATTTGGTTGAAAAGTTTGTTAAGAGTTGTGAAGAGAAAGATTCTAGAAAGAAAAGAATTAAAACACACTTGAGAGATATGATAATTGTTCCGAAGCTTGTTGGCAAAACTATTTGGGTTTACAATGGAAGAGATTTTATTAGCGTTCAAATAACAATTGAAATGATAGGACATAGACTTGGAGAGTTTGCACTCACTAGAAAATATGTCAAACATACTTCAGCAGGTGTTGGAGCAACTAAAGGTTCTAGGGCTAAAAAGAAATAATTAAAATGACGGAAGAAGAAAAACAAAAAATGGAAGAAGAAAAGAAAGATTTAGAAGTAAAAAGCAAAGTAGAAAAAACTGTTGCTGAAAAACCTAAAGAAACTCAAAAAGTAGAAGATAAAACCTCAGAGAAAACTAAACCTGAAGTTAAGAAAAAAGAAGTTAAAGCTGAAGCAAAGGACAAACCTAAAGAAACTCAAAAAACTAAGAAAAAAGATAAGAAAATAATTGTTAAGAAAGATGAAGCAGTTGCCTTTGGTAAAAACCTTCACATTTCAAAAAAACAAGGAGTTTACATATGTAGTTTTGTTAAAAACAAGAAGATTGATGCTGCTATTACTGATTTGGAACAGGTTATTAAAATGAAAAAGGCTGTTCCGTTTAAAGGAGAAATACCTCATAGAAAAGGAAAAATAATGTCTGGAAGATATCCAGTTAAGGCTTCTGCTATTTTTATTAATATTTTAAAGGGCTTGAAAGGAAATGTCTTAGTTAATGGAATGGACTTAGATAAATCAAAGATTTATTTTGCTTCTGCAAGTTGGGCTTCAAGACCTGCAAAAAGTAGAAGAAGGTCTGCAAAAAGAACCAATTTAATATTGAAAGCTAAAGAAATCAAAATGGGGGCTAAGAACTGATGGAAGAAAAAAAGTTTGTTGGATTTAAGAAAGAAGAACTAGCAGTTAAGGAATACATTAAAAACTCATTAGGAAAAGGAAGAATTAGTGAGGTCTCTATTGAATACACTCCTGTTGGTGAAAAAATATTAGTCGCGACAAATAGACCTGGTCTGGTTATTGGTAGGAGGGGAGAGAAAATTAATAGTATGACTGAAGTTTTGAAAAGAAGATTTAAACTAGATAATCCTCATATAGAAATCAAAGAAATAATAGACCCTTTGTTGGACTCTCAACTTGTAGCTGATGAGATTGCAATTAATTTAGAGCGAAGAGGTTCTTTGAAATTCAAATTAATAGCTTATAGAATGCTAAAGAATATTATGGGTGTTGGCGCTTTAGGAACTGAAATAGTCTTGTCTGGGAAATTACCAAGTGATAGAGCTAGAACTTGGAGATTTGCACAAGGATACCTGAAGAAAACAGGAGATCCCTCTAAAGTTGTAGATAAGACTATGGCACAAGCCAAAACTCTTTCTGGAGTTGTTGGAATAAAAGTAAGCATCTTGCCTCCAAATGCACATATTCATGATAAAATTGAACTAACTGGAGAGCTCATGAATAAAATTAGAGTTCAGTCTGAAGAAGTAGAAGAAAAACCTAAAGCGAAGAAGACCGTAAAGAAAAAAACTAGAACTAAGAAAGCTAAGGAGGAAAAGTAAATGGCAATATTAAGAAACAAAGAAATTAAGGTAATGAATGAGAGTAAAAAAAACTCTAAACTTAAAGAATTAAAAATGGAATTAATAAAAGCAAATGTTCAGGCAAATAGAACTAATGCTAAAACCAAAGAGATTAAAAAGGCAATTGCGCGAATTTTAACATCAATGAAGCAAGAAAAAAAATCAAATATCAAAATCACTGCCTCTAAAAAAGAGGAAGTGAAGCAGAAATAAACATGGAGATAGATCCAACTACAGGTTTACCTGTTGAAGCTATTGCATGGGAAGACGTTGCTAAAGGCGAGCAGAAGATAACTGTGTCGACGGAAAAGCGAAGATATGGGAAGGTAACAACTCTTGTATCTGGGTTCGACAAAAGCATCGACGTGAAAAACGTGGGCAAACAGTTGAAATCTGAGCTTGCTTGTGGAGGAACCGTCAAAGACGGCGTTGTTGAACTCCAAGGAGACCACAAAAAACAAGTAAAACCAGTTTTGGTTAAGCTTGGTTTTGCGGAAGACTCAATAAGCGATAACTAATGTAAGAGTAAGAGGTTGAAATAGAAAATGGAACAAAAAGAAAAGAAAAGACTAGAAGGAAAGAAAAAAGCAGTTGGAACTGTAAGCACTAGAGGAAGAACTTTCCAAGGAAAAGTTACAAAAAGATTTGAGAAAAGAGTAGTTATTGATTTCGAGAGAACACTACGTGTGCCAAAATATGAAAGATTCATGAAAAGAAACACAAAATTACATGCTAGAATTCCTGAAGGAATGGAAGTTAGCGTTGGTGATGTTGTAAAAGTTAAGGAATGTAGACCTTTGAGTAAAATAATTCACTTTCAAATTATTGAAGTTGTAAAACCTAAAATAAAGGAGAGTAAGAAATGAAAGCGATATCTGCAAAAGCTACAAGAGGTCTGAACATAGGAAGTAAAGTTATAGCTGCAGACAATAGTGGTGCTAGAATTGTAAGAATAGTTGGTGTAAAGAAAGGTAAATCAACTAAGGGAACACAGCAGTATGCTAAGATAGGTGATTGGGTTAAAGTTTCCGTTAGGGCTGGAAAACCTGAAATGAAAGGTAACGTATTTGATGCTGTTGTTATCAGGCAAAAAAAGCCGTTTAAACGAAAAACTGGGGAGCGTGTGATGTTTGAAGATAATGCAGTTGCATTGTTAAAAGACACTAAGGGAACTCCAAAAGGCACACAAATTAAAGGTCCTGTTGCAAGAGAAATATCTGAAAGGTGGAAAGCTGTCGGTAAGATAGCTCAGTTTGTATTATGAAATCTAAATTTTCCATTTCTTGGTTGTCGAGTAAACAAGTAAGAAAGCAGAGAAAATATAGATATAACGCGCCCTTGCATTTAAAGCATAAGTTTTTAAGTGCTAACTTGTCGAAGGACTTAAGAAAAAAGTATGGCAAGAGAAGCCTCCCGTTGCGAACGGGTGATGAAGTGCTTGTTATGCGAGGTAAATTTGCTAAGAAAACTGTAAAAGTTTCATCAGTAGACCCTAAAAGAGCAAGAGTTATTCTTGAGGGATTAATAGAACTAAAAAAGATGGAACTAAAATAAATGTATTCTTTAATCCTAGTAATCTTCAAATTCAAACATTACATTTAGAAGATAAGAAAAGACTGAAAAATTCTAAACCTACACCAGATAGCCAAACAAACACTAAACAAAAAGAAACAAAAAATGTATCTAACAAGAACGAAAGCAAGTAAAAAACTACCAATTCCAAGAAAAGGAACAAAATACGTAGTTAGAGCTGCGAGCCATTACACTAATGGTGTTCCAGTAGTTATCGCGGTTAGAGATATGTTGAAATTGGCTAAAACATCTAAAGAAGTTCAGAAAATGATTAATTCTAAATTATTGAAAATAAATGGAAAGCTTGTTAAAGATGTTAAAGAAAGTATTAGACTATTCAATATTTTAGATGCTGGTAAGAAATACAAACTTACACTTTTACCTACGGGAAGGTTTGCTTTTGAAGAGACTTCAGATAAAAATAGAATTGTTAAAGTAGTTAATAAAAGTATTTTGAAGAAAGGAGGTTTACAACTTAACCTTTATGATGGAACAAACATACTTACTAAAGACAAAATTAATGTTGGTGACTCTGTAGAGCTTGATTTTGATTCTAAAATTAAGAAAGTTATTTCTTTGGAGAAAGGCAAAACTGTTTTCATTGAATCAGGAAGAAGTAAAGGTCTTTCTGGTAAAATAGAAAATGTGAACAAGAATAAGGTTATTGTTAATTTAGGAGAAAGGAGCGTTGACTTATTTAAAAGTCATGTAATAGTTATCAAATGAACACACCAAAAAATAAATTTTTTGAGCATTCACTTGCTCTGGAAATGCGCAAATGAACGCAATGAGAGAACCTAAGATCGGGAAGGTTTTGTTAAGTGCTGGAGCAACTGGAAAAGACTTAGAGAAATCTGTGAAACTTTTAGAGCTTGTTGGAAAAATGAAAGCTCAAGTAATTAAGTCTGGACCTAAAACTAGAATTCCTGCATTTTCGGTTAGACCAGACATGCCTCTTGGAACTAGAATTACTACTAGAAAAAAAGAGTCTATTGAATTATTAAAAAGATTATTAGGTGCTGTAGATAATAAGATAAATAAAAAACAAGTTTCAGACAATCATTTTTCATTTGGAATAAAGGAATATATTGAAATTCCTGATATGGAATATATTAGAGAAATTGGAGTTAGAGGATTCAATGTTACTGTTGTCTTTGAAAGAAAAGGACTTAGAATTAAAAACAAAAAAATTAAGAGAGGAAAAATTCCAAAAAAGCAGCATGTGAAAAGAGAAGAGATAATCAAATATATGGAGGATAAGTTCGGAACGAACTTCGAATAAAATGACTGCAAGCGATTGGAAAAAAATATTGAAACAATTGAAAAGTAAGCCTGTTGTAATGAAAAAATTCCTTAAACATAATAAGCCTAAGGATAGAAAACATGGTGTGGCTGCTAGAAAATGTAGTAGATGTGGAAGATTTGGAGCTCATTTAAACCAATACGATTTGAATTTATGTAGGCATTGTTTTAGAGAAATAGCGGAGGAAATAGGATTCCATAAATATAGTTAAAATGAATATAATAAATTATCAGACATTCAAAATCAAAATTCGCCTACGTTCACATCTAATGGAGGATTTTAAATGAGTCAAGATGTAGTTGCCGACGGGCTAAACCAGATAATGAATGCTAAGAAAGCTGGAAAAAGTAAAATTTTACTAAGTAAACACTCTAAAGTTTTGCTTTCTGTTTTAGCTATTGGTAAAATAAAAGGATACATCTCAAATTATAAAATAGAAGAAAATAAATTAAGTATTAATTTTGATAATACTCTTAATTTTTGCAAAGCCGTTAAACCAAGATATCTTGTTAAGGCGAAAGAAGTTGACAAATATGTTAGAAGATACTTGCCTGCAAGAGATATGGGCTTTGTTATAGTTTCTACAAACCAAGGGATAATGACACATCAAATTGCACATGAAAAAAACTTAGGAGGGAGCATAATTGCTTATTTTTATTAATATGGAAATTAAAAATTTCAATAATTCAAAATCAAAATTCGCCTACGCTCAATTCCAAAGGAGGATTTTGAATAAAATGAAAATTAAAAATTCTCAACAACTCAAAAACGAAGCTCATCTACATTCACATCTAATGGAGGTTTTTGAATAAAATGAAAATTAAAAATTATCAAAAATTCAAAAACGAAGCTCATCTGCATTCACATCTAATGGAGGATTTTGAATAAAATGAAAATTAAAAATTCTCAACAACTCAAAAACGAAGCTCATCTGCATTCACATCTAATGGAGGATTTTGAATAAATGAGAACTAAACATGTTGAATCTATAGATATCCCTGAAGGAGTTTCTTGTGAAATAGAAGGTAATTCTTTAACGTGTAAAAAAGAAAACTTAGAAGTAACTAAAACTATACAAATTTCTTCTTCTGTTGTAAAAATAGATGGAAATCAAATTCAAATTGTTTCTGAAAAAGCTAATAAAAAAATTAAATCTTATATGAAAACTTTTGCAGCACATATTAGAAATTTGTTTAAAGGATTAAATGAAAATTTTGTTTATGAACTTGAAATTTGCCACGTTCACTTTCCTATGACTGTTAAAGTTGAAGGCGATAAATTATCAATTAGTAATTACTTAGGAGAAAAAGAAAAAAGATTCGCTAAAATTCTTCCAGATGTTAAAGTTGATGTTAAGGGAAATAAAATAACTGTTAGTTCACACAATTTAGAAAACGCCGGACAAACAGCTGCTAATATTGAAAAGGCTAGTAAAATAACTAACAAAGATAGAAGAGTCTTTCAGGACGGTATTTTTATGACTAATAAAAATGGGAGGATGATTTAATGGTTAAAAAATTTATTAGATCTGATTATATGAGATTCTCTAAGCTAGGCAAAAAAAGAAAGTCTTTGCAAAAATGGAGAAAACCAAAAGGAAGAGATAATAAAATTAGAGAGAAAAGATTTGGTTATCCAACATCTCCTAGTGTTGGTCATAAAAGTTCTAAAAAAGAATATGGAAAGATTGAAGGAAAGATGCCAGTTATAGTTAGAAATTTGAAGGATATGAAAAATTTAGACTCGAACAACGTACTAATTCTTGGAAAAATTGGTTCAAAGAAAAAAATAGACATCATAAAGAAAGCTATTGAAATGAAATTGAAAATTGTCAACATGGTGGAGGAAAAGAAAAAATGAAACTAGAAGGAAAAAGAGACTTAGCTGCTAGAGCCCTTAAAGTTGGGAAGAATAGAATTATGTTTAATGAAGAAAGACTTTCAGATGTTAAAGAAGCAATTACAAAACAAGATATGAGGGATTTGGCTAGGAGTAAGGCTATTTTAATCAGAGAAGTTCAAGGAAGGAAAAAAGTAATTAGAAGAACAACTAGAAGAAAAGCTGGAAGTATAAAAAAGAAAGTTAATACTAGGAAGAAAGATTACATGGCCATAACGAGAAAACTTAGAGCTTATGTTAAATTACTTAGAGATAAAAAAGGAATTACCAAAGAAGATTACTATACACTTAGAAAAGAAATCAGAGCTAAGCAATTTAAAAGTAAAGGCAATATGCGAGAAAGAATCAAACAATTAGGAGATAAAAAATAAAATGGAAATTAAAAATTCTCAACAATTCAAAAACGAAGCTCATCTACATTCACATCTAATGGAGGTTTTTGAATAAAATGAAACGCGCATCAAGAACAATTAGAAGAAGAAGAATGGAAGGAAAAACAGATTAGAAAGCCAAATTTAAT
>Ga0114931_10002145_pt1 | contig 25122 bp, 22 predicted proteins | sample 2SBtaG_FD_89579 | JGI IMG/M metagenome (GOLD analysis project Ga0114931, IMG submission 89579) | Deep subsurface microbial communities from Kolumbo volcano to uncover new lineages of life (NeLLi) - 2SBTROV14_V59a metaG | ecosystem: Environmental > Aquatic > Marine > Volcanic | place: Kolumbo... | reverse complement strand
TCTTAAATTAGTGCAGGATTAAATAAAAAATCCCCCACGACTTTACGTAATGAGGGTTTATAGTAGCGGGGGCAGGACTTGAACCTGCGACCTTTGGGTTATGAGCCCAACGAGCTACCAACTGCTCCACCCCGCGATATGTCTTACTAAATATCGTGACCACTTATGGCATCGATCTTTTACTAATTCCAACGAGCTACTCCCGATGTATTGGGACTCCACCCCGTGATATGTCTTTAAAGCTATTCGTTAAAAGCTTATCTAAAATTCTTAATGCGAATGCAAAATTAGGTGCCTATAGCTAAAAAACAAATACCTTTGCATTATTAATTTTATGAATTCAAATAAAGAACATAAAGCCGGCTTTGTAAGCATCATTGGTAAACCCAATGTTGGAAAATCTACCCTGATGAATCAATTGGTTGGTGAACGACTATCAATCATTACTTCCAAGGCACAAACAACCCGTCACCGTATTATGGGTATTATTAGTGGCGATGATTTTCAGGTGGTGTATTCCGATACCCCTGGTATTCTAAAGCCCGAATATGAGCTTCACCAACAAATGATGAAGTTTGTAAGTGCTTCTATTGAAGATGCCGACCTCCTTCTCTTTGTTGCCGATCTATACGAAAAACATGATGAGGCCCTTCTACAACGACTAAAAAGCACCAAACAGCCAATAATATTTATCCTTAACAAAATTGATCTGGCTAAAGGCAGCCAGGTGGAAGATAAATTAAAGTACTGGCTTGAGGCCTTTAAGCCAGCCGCGACTTTAAAAATTAGTGCGCTTACAGGTGAAAATGTACCTGAACTATTTAGCTTAATATTAGAAAGCCTACCTGTACATCCAGCCTATTTTCCAAAATATGAACTAACTGATAAGCCTGAAAAGTTTTTTGTTGAAGAAATCATTCGTGAAAAGATTTTTATAAATTATAAACAGGAAATTCCTTATAGTTCACAAGTAGTGGTTGAGTCATTTAAAGAAGATGATAAGATAATTCGCATAAGGGCAGAGATTTTTGTGGAGCGCAGGAGTCAAAAAGGGATTCTTATTGGCAAAAATGGTTCTATGCTAAAAAAAGTAGGTATTGCTGCGCGGGAGGATCTTGAAAAGTTTTTTCAGAAGCAAATTCACCTTGAAACCTTTGTTAAGATTGCTGATGATTGGAGAAAAAAAGAACGACAAATTAAAAATTTTGGATATTAATATTAAACTATGGCCAATGTTGTTGCAATTGTAGGGCGCCCGAACGTGGGCAAATCAACTTTTTTTAACCGCTTAGTTGAAAGTCGTACAGCTATAATGGATAATGAAAGTGGCGTTACCCGTGACCGCCAGTATGGTGTTGCCGAATGGAATGGTAAAACTTTTACGGCCATTGATACAGGTGGCTATGTTACCGGTTCAGATGATGTGTTTGAAGGAGCAATTCGCGAGCAAGTTAAGTATGCTCTGGAGGAAGCCTCCGCGATTATTTTTATGGTAGATGTTAAGGACGGTCTTACTGCACTTGATAAAGATTTTAGTCAAATATTGCGGGAACTTAAAAAGCCAACCTATGTAGCTGTTAATAAAGCAGACACAACGGATCTGGTACATCTAATCGGTGAGTTCTATGCAATGGGTTTTAATGCAATATTTCCTATATCTTCCGCCAACGGATCAGGTACAGGTGAACTGCTCGATGCCGTAACAAAAGAACTTGAAGAAAATGAGGTTGACCGCGATGAGGGTATTCCGCGGCTGGCAATTTTGGGCAGGCCTAATGTAGGGAAATCATCCTTCTTAAATGCTCTTGTTGGTGAAGACCGCAGTATAGTTACCGATGAAGCCGGTACTACCCGAGACGCAATTAATACCCGTTATAAATTATTTGGCAAAGATTTTATCCTCACCGATACAGCCGGCCTTCGCAAAAAATCAAAGGTGAAAGATAATCTTGAATTCTATTCTACTTTGCGCTCCCTCCAGGCACTACAAGATAGTGATGTTTGTATAGTTTTAATTGACGCTGAACGTGGTTTGGAAGCCCAAGATATTAATATTGTTAGCTTAGCAGACAAATATGGTAAAGGAATAATGCTCATGGTGAATAAATGGGATCTTGTAGAAAAGGAAAATAATACCGTAGCCGACCTTAAAAAAGCTTATGGCGAAAAACTAGGTCTGCTAAATTACATACCCATTATTTTCACCAGTGTGCTGGAAAAGCAAATAATATTTAAAGCAATTGAAACTGCGATTGAGGTGTATAATAATAGAAGTAAGAAGATAGCAACTTCTAAAATAAATGATGCCATGCTCCCTGAGATTGAAAGATATCCACCTCCTGCTATAAAGGGGAAATATATAAAGATAAAATATGTAACGCAATTACCTACTGTAACCCCCTCATTTGCCTTTTTCTGTAATCTACCTCAATATGTTAAAAGCCCGTATAAAAGATTTTTGGAAAATAAATTACGTGAACATTTCGAACTTGAAGGAGTTCCTATAAGGATCTTTTTACGAAAAAAATAAGTTAAAATAGTTGGATTATCCCATTATTAACAGGATTTTTGGGGGTAATGTATACTTAATCTAACTATTTAACATGAAAAATCTATTAACACTACTAGTTGCGCTTGGCTTTGTTTTTGGTGTATCTGCCTGTGGCGGTACCGCAACTACAACCGAAGAAAGTAGTTCTGAAACTACAGAAGCGGTAGAAGCAACCGAACCTGCACAAGAAATGGAATCTAAAGAGGTTGAAACAGATTCAACTGCCGTTGAAGAAAATGAAGCGAATGAATCTGAAGCTGAAGAAGCTAATGAAGGAGAAGGAGGCAAACAATAGTCTCTTGTAATCACTACTTTAGCCTTGTATTAAAATGCAAGGCTTTTTTTATGCCAGAATATTTAAAATATATCCCAAGTAAATCACGGCTGTATTGCCTCCAATTGTCCTTCAAGTATGACTTTGCTTTTAAGCTAAAAAACGATCGGTCTTCTAAACTAGGTGATTTTAAACGAGATTTCAAGCGGCAACAGTTTGTTATCAGTGTAAATCGAGGCTTAAATCCATATCAATTTTTAATTACTTTTATTCATGAGCTAGCACATCTTAAAGTGGCCATAAACTACCCTCGATTTGTTAAAGCACATGGTAAAGAATGGAAAGAATCATTTAAAGAGCTATTGGCCCCAGTGTTAGAGGAAGATATTTTTCCTCAACCACTCTTGGATGTTCTAAAAATACACATGAATAATCCTAAAGCCGCTGCTGGATCTGACCCTAAACTCTGGCAAGCCTTAAGAGCATATAATATAAGTAATACAAAAAACACTCTGAACGACCTTTTGGATGGTGCAAGGTTTACTTTCAAAACAAAACATTTTACCAGGGTTAATAAAAAGAGAACCAGAATACTTTGTAAGGAAGATAAAACCGGCAAATTTTACCTGATCCAAGGTATAGCAGAGGTGGAGGTTTAGGAATTATTCTTATGAGTGTAGGGTAACCTTCAAATAATACTAGGAGGACATTAATTTTCCGACAATAGTGAACTTCTCGAAAACCTTATTAGTATGTGGTGCATCAATTAATTCATTGGTAAGGTCCTGACCTGCCCAATGTTCATAATGACTTCCTTTACGCCAAAGTTTAGAAAGACTAACATCATAGATAAACCCTTTATAAGCCACCCATACTTCTTCCCGATCCCGGCCATTTCTCAAGGCTAATTGGGAAATTGTATAATCTTTCAACTGATATTAATATTACTCGACAACAACACGAGTCGATAACGACTTATTATTTGTTTGCCCAGAAATGAGATAAATGCCTCTTTGTAACGTACTCAAATCTAAAGTTGTATGGACCTGATTATTCTTAAGAATCAAGTTCTTCACAATAAGTTGTTTACCAAGTAGGTCTGTGACTGATATAACTATCCTATCTCCAGGAACCTTACCTGTTAACTTCACAAGTCCACTATTTGTAGGATTGGGATATACTGATATTTCTCCTACTAGTTCGTCTTCTATGCCAGTTGTTGGAGATTGGATTTCAAGATTATCTATAATCCAGCCCCAGCCATGCACACTATCATCCATCGATATTCGAAAGCGTACGAGTACTTCATCGCCACCATTGATATCAGGGTTATCAAGGATATTAAACAAGCGTGTTTTAATCATAGATGGTTCGGCAACACCTGTTGAGTTACCTTCTTTATCTTTATTGCTAAAAACATTACTCCAAAACTGTTCTACTGACGCATCATAAGGGTCAAAGGCCGGTGTCCAGGTGGTTCCTCCATCATTTGACACATCAAAAGCCACTTTGTCTACACCGGGTTCTGTTAATACTTGTTCATCATATTGTACCCATGCACTCGATTGATTTAATTTAATGGGATATTTAAGTAAATAAGAAATCTCACCTACATCGAATGGAGCGTCAGGGTATGGATTTGGTGACAATATCGCAGGATCGTTAAATTTATCAGCCGTATTAATAGAAAAATGCGTCCCGATAAAATCATCAGATGCTGTATTAAAATCATTACTGTACATAGTTTTGGTTTCTCCTAATACCGCTACCGGAATTTCGAAGAACCCTACATCAGGTAGAATGGTAGTATTTGGGGTAGGTGCTTTGTCGACAGCAATTATCCTATACTTCAAGACATCGGTCGCTGTAATTGCCGGAAACGTTAGACCAACACTATACAAACCGGCAGATCCTGGCAAAGAAAATAGTTGTGGTTGGTTGTTATAATTAAACTCATAAATAACCGAGTCTACCTCAACATTATCTTCCACCTTGGCTTTAAGGGTAATACCGGTATCCCCCACTAACAAATAATCAGGCGTTATTTGTGTAATAACCGGAGGTTTTTCATCAATTTGTACTTTAAGATTATCAATTGCCCAACCCCAGCCGGCAGTAAGTTGATCTACATACATCTTAAACCGAATAAGAATGGTATCCCCGGCATTAAAATTCCCGTTGGCAGTCATATCAATTTCCTTATTAAAAAACAATGATTTGTCACCAAGTGCTAAAGAATTGTTATTATTATTGGCATCTGTATCACTATTCCATTTATCTTCCCAAATCTGTTGCTCTCGTGAGTCATAACCATCGGCTAAAGGTTTCCAATTCACCCCTAGATTATTCGATCCTTCTACAATAACGTAATCCCAAAATTGATCATCGCCAAAATTAGTGCCTGTCGTACCGGGTTCCACGAGTACAACCTCATCAAAATTAAGGCTGGCATCCTTAGATGAAAGAATAATGGGTGTTTTTAACATATAATATAATATCAACGAATCTGCTGGGCCAACTCCATCCACAGTCCTATATGGGTGATTTGACTGAATTGCATCGCTATCAAAACCTGTTTCCGGTTTAATGCTAAACCCGGCCCCTACAAAATCATGAGTTGTTTGGTTAAAATCGTTTTGATATAGATATGCGGCCGGATTGATTTCTTCGATATCTATATTAATAAAGTCTGACTGTGGTAAGATACCAATATTAGGATTGGCCGCGACATCCTGAACACTTAATTTATATTTCACGGTATCACCTTGCACAACACCCAGGGCTCCGATATCCCAATTAAGAGAATAATGTCCTTCATAAATACCATCGGAACTGCTGTTAATTAAGGGTACAACAACTGAGGTTTCTGCTCCATTATTAACTTTATAGGTCAATGTTACATCACCTACGCCTATATTGTCTGTTACCGTAGCCTCAAGAGGCACAACAGCATCGTGAAGGAACACAATGCTTAACGGTTCATGCTCAATTACAGGAGTAATTGTGTCCTTTGCCATAACAAATTGCCAAAAATAGCTCGGGGCTTCTCCGGGGCTGGTAAATGATCTTCCACCAATTGCATCAACATTCACATAATAACTAACTACTTGTTCGGCTCCGGTAGCTGGTATTATAGCAGAATATTCATCCGGATTGCCCGTAGGTGACATATTGGCAACCACTTCGTTACTAAAATTGGCATAGGTATAGTGGAGGTTAACGCCATCGGCCAGCACCGCACTGTCACCTTTGGCAATAACAGTTAATGTATGGTCGGTAAGTGAATCTTCCGTATCTAATATTTTCTGATGTTTAATTTCCATTGATACCCATCCCATATCCTCAAACATTTCAAGCACAAGCCCCGGGTCATGTATCGACTCTCCAAACCCAAATCTGGGTGTCATTAAGGCATCAGGTGTATTGTTATAGGTTTCTCCATCTAAGTGGGCGATACTTGAACCAGGATCCCAGACTATTGGTGCAAAAAGTACTGGGCGTTCATCTGTTATTGGAAAGGAGAAACTTCTAAAAAAAAGACCCCCACTGGTTAATGCATCACCGAGTTCGGTCGTGCCTGTGTCAAAAGTATCTACTATATTTTTTTCATCTAATGTTTCTATATGGCGATCATAAATCATAGGTGCACCATAAACAGTATAGTACCCTGTGCCATTGTTCTCAACAGTTCCATCTGAAAATCCTAATCCATGACCAATTTCATGCAAAATCACCGATACAAAATCAAATTTATTGCTTGGAGTACTACCATCCAGACCATAATACCAAGGAAAATTGTTGCTGAATTCCATGGTTATATCAGGATCACCAGGATCATTCAAGTCATGTCCGGCAATTTTTTCAGCCATAGTTACAACGTAGTAAGTGTTTACTTTTTGAGCATTATCAAAATTAGCATATCTGGCTGGTACAGTAGTTTGACCTAAAATACCTTCACCAAGTGGCGACATTTTTGCCGTAAGATGAATGGGTACATCAGACTGTAACAGGGTGGACCAAATATCTACCGCAAACTGAAAAGCATCTTGTTGTTCGGTTGTAAAATCTATGTAAGTAACTTCAAAAACAGCAGCATTAGAACTCGTTAATTTACCAGCAGATGCCTGATGTATATCTCCTCTAAATGGAACTCGTAAGTTCATGTCAATTTCATCACCATAATCAATAATAACTTTAGGCTGATTATTAACCATAGGTTTAATACCCTTCATTGATTCAGCCTCTAAAATTAATGGAACTAGCCAGAATAATAAGGCTACGCCACCCCCCCTTAATACTTGATTGATTTTCATATAAATTTGTTCTAAGCTGCTAATATAATAGGTTCTATAGATAAGAGGTAACCAATTCTTCCTATATTAGCTTAAAATTATAATAATGATTAAAGCACAACACTTCCTTATTATACTCATTTTTCTTGCCGTAGGTTGCAAATCGAGTAAACAATCAAAAGGTAAATTGTACCCCATCATTACTTTTGAAAAAACTGTATGTATGGGAACCTGTCCGGCATATGTTTTTAAGGCCTTCCCTGATGGCTCAGTTACCTATACAGGAAAAGAATATGTTGAATTAAAAGGCAATTTTAAAGCCACCATATCCGAAGAGGCCTTAGCTAACCTTCGGGTATTATTTGACAAGGCGGACTTTTTCAGCTTTGCCAATGTATATTCTGCCAATATCAAAGATTTGCCAACAACTTTTCTCTATTACGATAATGGTGAGCAAAATGCTAAAATTACTGATTATTATGGGGCACCTGAAAAACTAAAAAAGTTAGAAAAAGATATAGAAGAATTTATTAAGAAAATAGATTGGCAAAAAGAATAAGTTTTAAGTAAAATCTCAAATTTAGCATTCGATTTAACGTAATAGTTTCACCCTCACATTTTGCGTTAAAGATAAGGTAGGATATCAATATTTTTATCAATTTTACTATTAGAATGGTATATCCTGAAATTGATATTATCGGTACGGGTAATTTAGCTCATAATTTAGCTCCGGCATTGGAACTAAGTGGGTTCGTGATCAACACCATATATGGCCGAACCTTAAAATCTGCAAAAAAAATAGCCGACAGGCTGTATCAAGCTTCTGTGACAGATTCACTGGATTTTAGTAACAGCAAATCAAAAGTATTTTTCTTGGCTGTAACCGATGATGCCATAGAATCCGTTTCCCGAGAACTCATTTTGCCTGACGAGGCCATTATTGCCCATACATCCGGGTTCAAAAGCCTTTCTACCCTTGGTTATACAGCCAGCCCCAATATTGGCGTGTTTTATCCACTGCAAACCTTTTCTAAATTAAAAAGGGTTTCATTTACCAATATTCCCATCATGATAGAGGGTGATAATCGTTTAACAGAAAAAATGTTATATACGATTGCCGGTAAGATGAGTGATACCGTTCAAATTTTATCTTCGCCACAAAGAAAATTAGTTCATTTAGCAGCCGTCTTTGCCAGTAATTTTACCAATGCCTTACTGATGCAAGCAAACGAATTATTATGTTCTTCAAAGCTAGATTTACAATTATTGGCACCATTAATTCAGGAAACTATGGCCAAAAGTTTGTCGCTTGGCCCGGAAAATGCACAAACAGGGCCAGCTTCACGTGGCGATCTGGAGGTGCTTGACAACCAAATGAAGATGCTAGATAACTACCCAGACATCCAGGATACATATCGCTTATTAACTCAACAAATCCTTAATCGAAGTGAAACGGATTAGCAAGTTTTTAACGAGTATACTCAAGCTTTTCCGTTGGCAAAACCTAATTATTGTTGCTTTAACACAATATGGTGCGGCCTATTTTTTAATAGGAACCATTACCCTCGAAAATTTGCTTATTAATACCAATATGCTGCTACTTTGTTTTAGCACTCTGATGTTAACAGCATCTGGCTATGTAATAAATGATTACTATGATGTTAAGATTGATTATGTTAATAAACCTCAACGTGTAGTAATTGGCAAAGTTTTAAAGAGAAGATCAAGTTTAATTTTACATGCTTCCATGAATAGTATAGGAATTATTGCGGGTTTTCTAATTTCATGGCAAATAGGCGTTGTAGATATCCTGGCAGCTGGGCTTCTATGGTTATATTCAAATCAATTGAAGCGTTTGCCCCTACTCGGTAATCTTGCTGTATCTATACTTACTGGATTAGCTGTTTTCATCGTTTATATTGTTTTTAGAAATTCTTTTTTTTTATTTACAGCCTATGCGGCCTTCGCCTTCTTTATATCACTGATAAGAGAAATTATCAAAGATATGGAGGATATAGAAGGTGATAAAAAGTTCGACTGCAAAACGTTGCCCATCGCTATAGGAATTAGAAAGTCTAAACTCGTAATTTATATAATCAATGTTCTGTTTTTAGTAGTTGTGGCTTTATTATTGCAGCAAGAGCCCAGGTTTTGGTGGATATTTACCGGGCTAATAATAATGTTGAGTTGGTTAACTGTATGGCTCTTTAAAGCAGATAAAAGCGGTGATTTTACCAATTTGAGCAAGCTTAGTAAGCAAATAATGATATTGGGCTTAGTAAGTATGATTTTTATACAATGACAAACAAAAAATGTAAGATAGCTATCTTCGCCTCAGGTAATGGTAGCAATACTGAAGCAATTATTCGTCATTTTAAGAGGCGTCCTGAAATTGAAGTTAAGGCTATTTACTCTAATAACACCAGCTCCTACGTATTAACTAGAGCTGCCAATCATAATATTCCAGCATATACCTTCTCTAAAAAAGAATTTTATTCCGAAGAATTTATCAAGCAATTAATTAACAAGAATTACAATTTATTAGTATTGGCCGGATTCATGTGGCTTGTACCTCCGGCCATTGTAAAAGCATATAGAAATAAAATAATTAACATACACCCTGCCTTATTACCCCTTTATGGTGGTAAGGGCATGTATGGTCATTTCGTTCATGAAGCAGTCCTGGCTAATAAAGAGCCGAAGTCAGGGATCACGATTCATTTTGTAAATGAGCAATATGATAAGGGCGATATAATCTTTCAGGCAAAATGCAACATTAATTCTGATGACAGCCCCGATTCTTTGGCAGAGAAAATTCATCTTTTAGAGCACCGGCATTATCCTGCTCAGATAGAAAAAATTTGCCTTGAAATTTCTAGCTTCTGATCAAAATGCAACTTAACTGTTGATAAAAATATTAGCTTTGCAGGACTATATTATTCTCTTGCATATGGCTAAAAAAATAACCTCTGCCTTAATCTCGGTTTTCGATAAAAATAATCTTACACCTCTGGTAAAACTACTCGATTCACAAGGGGTAAAAATATACTCTACAGGAGGTACCCTACATTTTATTAATGAGTTAGGGATAGAGGCCGAACCTGTTGAAGACCTCACAAAGTATCCTGCTATTTTTGGCGGCAGGGTAAAGACCCTTCACCCAAAAATATTTGGTGGAATTTTATACAGAAGAGATAATGAGGAAGATATTAGTCAGGCAAAAGAACATGAAATTCCTGCTATAGACTTAGTTATTGTTGACCTCTATCCTTTTGAGAAAACGGTAGCTTCCGGTGCATCTGAAGAAGAAATCATAGAAAAAATAGACATTGGTGGCATAAGTTTGATTCGAGCGGCAGCAAAAAACTATCAAGATACCATGGTGGTTAGCTCACAAACACAATATGATGAAATATATCAAATCTTGGATAACGCTGATGGTAATACCACCACGAAAGAGCGTAAGAAGTTTGCCACCTATTCATTTGCCGTAAGTTCTCATTATGATACAGCTATTTTTAACTACTTTAATAAAACAGAATCGTTCTGCTTCTTAAAAGAAAGTAATCTGGAAAGTACTGCTCTTCGGTATGGAGAAAATCCCCATCAATCTGCCCGGTTTTATGGCCATTTAGAAGACTTGTTAATTAAATTAAATGGCAAAGATTTGTCCTATAATAATTTGGTAGATATCGATGCAGCCATGCACCTAATGGCCGAATTTGATGGTGATATAGCTTTTGCCATTTTAAAACATACCAATGCCTGCGGTGTTGCTATCGCCCCAACGGTAAAAGAGGCTTATCTTAGGGCATTTGCTGCCGACACACTTTCAGCATTTGGCGGTGTACTTATAGCCAATACTACCATCAATAAAGAAGTAGCGGAAGAAATGAATAGCCTCTTTTTTGAGGTGCTTATTGCTCCTGATTATGATGAGGAAGCGTTAGGTATATTGAAATCAAAGAAAAACAGAGTTTTATTAAAATATAAAGATGCGCTAAGTAACACCAGGCAATTTAAAACTTTGCTTAATGGCGTAATTGAGCAGGAGGTTGATAACCATACCGATAACCATGAAGATATACAGTTTATAACCCAAAAAAGCCCTTCAGAAGAGGAAATCAAGGCGCTTCTGTTTGCCTCCAAGGTTTGTAAACATTCAAAATCAAATGCAGTTGTGCTGGCCAAAAATAATCAAATGCTAGCCAGTGGTGTAGGGCAAACCTCACGTGTGGATGCTGTTAACCAAGCCATTGAAAAAGCCCAGCGGTTTGGCTTCGATCTGCAAGGGTCAGTAATGGCTTCGGATGCTTTTTTCCCGTTTCCAGATAGTGTGGAGATTGCAAGTAAAGCCGGGATAACAGCTTATATTCAACCAGGAGGTTCGGTAAAAGACCAATTAACCATTGATTTTTGTAACGAAAATGGCCTTTCTATGGTTTTTACAGGAAAAAGGCATTTTAAACACTAAAAACAAGCGCATATCTTGAAAAAATATAACAAATTTGTATTTTAGAAGCGGAGGCTTTATTTGTTGCAACTTCTTCTGGATGGCCTTAATATTTTGTTGACTAAATAGTAATCATGGGATTATTCGATTTCTTTTCAAGTGACCTGGCAATTGACCTAGGAACAGCCAATACGTTAATAATTAAAAACGAAAAAATAGTTGTTGATGAGCCATCTATAATTGCCATTGATCGCAATACCAATAAAGTACTTGCCATTGGTAGACAAGCAATGCAAATGCATGAAAAAACACATGATCATATTCGTACTATACGGCCTTTAAAAGATGGTGTTATTGCTGACTTTCATGCTGCCGAAGAAATGATTCGTGGTATGATTAAAATGATTGGTGATAAGCGATCATGGTTGCCATCATCACACAGGATGGTGATTTGCATCCCATCGGGCATAACAGAAGTAGAAAAGCGAGCGGTTCGAGATTCAGCTGAACACGCAGGTGCCAAGGAAGTTTATATGGTATATGAGCCATTAGCCGCAGCAATAGGTACTGGTATAGATATTGAAGAGCCAATGGGTTCTATGATTGTTGATATTGGTGGTGGTACTACAGAAATTGCGGTAATTGCTTTATCTGGTATTGTAAGTAACCAATCAATTCGAATTGCCGGGGATTCTTTCAATAAAGATATACTTGATTATATGAGGCGGCAACATAACCTTCTCATAGGGGAGCGATCTGCAGAACGGGTGAAAATTGAGGTAGGATCCGCCCTTACTGAACTGGATGATGGTCCTGAAGATTTTGAAATTCGTGGCCGTGATTTAATGACAGGTATTCCCAAGGTAATAAAAGTATCTTACTCAGAAATAGCCTTCGCGTTAGATAAATCTGTTTCTAAAGTAGAAGAAGCAGTACTTCGTGCCCTCGAATTATCCCCTCCTGAACTATCGGCAGATATTTACGACAGAGGAATACACCTAACCGGAGGTGGAGCATTATTGCGGGGCTTAGATAAGCGATTGGCTCTAAAAACTAAATTGCCTATTCATATTGTTGAGGATCCGCTTAAAGCTGTGGTAAGAGGAACAGGCGTTGCCATGAAAAACCTTAACCAATTTAGATCAGTTCTTATGACATAAAATGAGGAGCCTATTACTTTTCCTTTATAAATTTAGGGCCTTCATTACCTTAATATTGCTCGAGTTGATCTGTGCAATATTAATTGTCCAAAACTCTCAATACCACAGAGCCTTATTTTTCAATTCTTCGAATCGAGGCATTGCTTCCATTCTAGCCATATCTACCAATGTTACAAATTATTTCCGTTTAAATAAAATCAATGAGTCGCTGGCAGAAGAAAATGCCCGATTAAAAAATACCCTTAAAGATTTCAAGCATAATCCGGCTTCAGTTAGGTATGACACCATAAGAAAATTTAATTATATCAAAGCGAAAGTGATTGATAATTCTGTTGATTTAAGGAATAATTTAATTACCATAAACGTTGGCTCAGCAGAAGGCATAAAAAAAGATATGGGGGTAATTGGTGGAGGTGGTATTATTGGCAAGACCCGCTATATAAGTGAGCATTTTACCATTGTTACCTCTATTCTTCATACTGAGAGCATGGTGCCTGCTGCCATAAAAGGAAAGGTAAATATTAGTACAATTAAATGGGATGGTACCGACCCCTACTTTGTTGATTTGCTATATGTTCCACGCCATTATGTTTTGGAAATTGGGGATTCCATTACCACAAGTGGGTTTAGTGGGATATTCCCGGAAAACATCATCATCGGCAAAATTGCTTCGATAGACTTATCGAATGACGCTCCATTTTACAATATAAAAGTAAAATTGGCAAATGATCTGTATAAGATCAGTTACGTTGAAGTAATAGAAAATCTTCAATCGCAGGAATTAGATTCACTTCAATCCCAGGTGCAATGAATAGGTATTATTTATATAAAAGTATTTCATTTTTTATATACTTATTTGCACAAGTTCTCATCTTCGATAAGATTGTAATTTTTGGCACAGCCCATAGCATTATTTATATTGCCTTTCTCCTTACCCTACCTATTGAATTAGCAATTATACCAAGTATGTTAATAGGCTTTGCTCTTGGATTAGGTATTGATGCATTTAATAACACCTTTGGTATTCATGCGGCTGCTAGTATTATTTTGATGTATCTAAGGCCAACTATTTTATCATGGTTAACACCGCAGGGCGGATACCCAACCGGAGTTATCCCAAGACCAAATATTTTTGGGATCGGATGGTTTACCAGTTATGCATTGCCCCTTGTTTTCATTCATCTTCTTATTGTATTTTATGTAGAAGCCGGAGGTTTTGATTTGTTTTGGCATACCTTATTAGAGGTAGTTGCATCCACTATATATAGCTACCTTCTTATTGTGATAATCCAATATACCTTTTTTACAAAAAGTAGAAAATGATCAATAATAGAAAATATATTATCCAGGCAATTTTTATCCTCATGGGTGTGGTTTTCTTAATCCAGTTGTTTTCCATTCAAGTAATTGATAAGAGCTATCGAGATGCAGCAGAGCATAATATTATTCAGGAAGAGATTCAATACCCTTATCGAGGTTTAATTCTGGATCGCAATGAAAAGATCATGGTTTATAATGAGCCGATTTTTGATCTAATGATAGTACCTAGCCAAGTAAAAGACCTTGACACATTAAGTCTTTGCAAATTGCTAAATATTAACCACGGTGACTTCTTAGCCAAGATGAAGGAAGCAATGGATTACTCTTATGTAAAACCTTCCATTTTCTACAAGCAAATTTCTAATAAGGAATTTGCTAAAATGGCAGGGCGGTTAGATGAATATAAAGGATTTACCATACAACCAAGAACCGTACGTGCCTATACTAAACCATCCTCTGCCAATGCGCTTGGCTTTATCAGCGAAATAAGTAAAGCCGAACTCTTAAAAGATACCGCACATTACTATCATCAGGGTGACTATATTGGTAAGAGTGGACTTGAGTCATCTTACGAAGTGTTTCTTAGGGGTAAAAGAGGCAAAAAATTCAAGATAAGAAATGTTAGAGGTATTGAGCAGGGTAAATTTAAAGATGGTGAATTTGATACACTGGCTATTCCAGGTCAAACACTAACTTCTACGGTTGATCTTACATTGCAACTTTATGGAGAAAAGTTAATGGCTGGTAAATCTGGCAGCGTATTGGCAATTGAGCCATCTACAGGAGAAATACTTTCTATTGTGTCTTCTCCTTCCTATGATCCGGCATTGCTCTCCGGTAGAAATTTCAGCAAGAATTTCGATATTATTAGCAAAGACACTCTGAAGCCATTATTTAACAGGCCGCTCATGGCGGCATACCGACCAGGTTCTATTTTTAAAATAGTACAAGCCCTTATTGCTTTACAAGAAGGGGTGATTTATCCTGAAACCAAGCTTAAGTGTAATACTGCCCTTATTGGTTGCCATAACGGTCCACATCACCCTTTTGGAACATCCGAAGACCTTGTTGGCGCTATTAAAAATTCGTGTAATCCATATTTTTATCAGGTTATGAGACGTATGGTTATGCAAGGTGTGGTTGAAGATCCCTATAAGGATAGCCACATAGGGCTAGATAAATGGCGTATCTATATAGACCGGTTTGGCTTTGGCAATAAACTAGGTATCGATTTACCCGGTGAAAAGACCGGAATGATACCCAATTCGGCTTATTACGACCGTGCTTATGGCGGCCGTCCATGGAAATTTTCGAATATTTATTCTCTTGCCATTGGCGAAGGTGAGAACTTGGTAGTACCGTTGCAAATGGCCAATTTTGTTGCCACGGTTGCTAATAGAGGATTTTATTACATCCCCCATCTTGTTAAAGAGATTGATGAGAATGGCCATCCATTGCCAAGATATCAGGAAAAACATTATACCGGTATAAAGCCAGAATATTTTGAAGTTGCTGTGGAAGCTATGGCACAGGTAGTGCAGGCGGGAACAGGTCAGTACCGCGCTAAGTTACCTGATATTGAAGTATGTGGTAAAACCGGCACTGTTCAAAATGATCCTAATCCGGATCACTCTGTGTTTATAGCTTTTGCACCAAGAGACAATCCCAAAATAGCCATTTCTGTATATGTTGAAAATGCCGGACAAGGGGGTCGGGCTGCTGCTGCGATAGCTGGGCTAATGATTGAGAAATACCTAAAAGGGGATAGTGCTGTATTGCGAATGGAACCCTATGTGCTTAATAACAAGTTTTTATATTGAATAGAAGAGGTGACATATTAAATAATATAGACTGGCTGGTATTGGCCCTTTATGTTATAATGGTAATCCTGGGATGGCTTAATATATACGCCTCAGAGTATAACCCTTCAGGTTCAAATTCAATATTTGACCTTTCAAGTAGTGCCGGCAAACAGCTTATATTTATTGGTTTATCTTTCTTCATAATCATTGTCATTTTAGTTGTAGATGATAAGTTATTTGATACCCTTGCCTATCCTATTTGGGGCTTTTTTGTATTCATGTTAATTCTTGTATTATTTATAGCGCGGGAAGTAAATGGAGCAAAATCATGGATTGAAATTGGGGCTTTCCGGTTTCAACCAGCTGAATTTACCAAGTTTGCCACTGCCCTGGCAGTAGCCAAATTTGCCAGTAGCACCACTTTTAAAATGGGCCGGTTAAAAGACATGAGTATCCTATCAGCAATAATTGGTATCCCGGCCATACTCATCATTATTCAGGGTGATATGGGTACCGCCTTGGTATTCAGTATTTTTATTATTGTTCTCTTCAGAGAAGGGTTGTCTGCCTGGCCACTGGTAATTGGCCTGCTAATGACGATAATATTCTTGTTGGCTCTCCTCGTGCAAAACCATGTTTATTTATGGGGGGGTACCGCCATACTTGCTTTATTATTCATTTTATTTAATCTTAAATCACCTAAACGGATTGCTATAATTATTTTAGCCGGCATTCTAGTAGCATTTATGTTTGAAGGCGTTAATTTAGCTTTTAATAAATTATTAAAACCGCATCAGCAAAATCGTATTTTAGTACTTCTTAATCCTAATGTAGATCCCTTAGGGGTTGGTTGGAATGTAACTCAATCTAAAATAGCCATTGGCTCAGGAGGTTTAACCGGAAAAGGTTATTTAAATGGTACTCAAACAACCTTTGATTTTGTACCGGAACAAAGTACCGATTTTATTTTTTGTACCGTTGGCGAAGAACATGGCTGGCTAGGAAGTATTGTACTCATTGTTTTATTTTTGACTTTGATTCTCAGAGTAATTTATCTTGCGGAGCGACAAAAATGGGCTTTTGTAAGGATATATGGTTACTCTGTGGCCAGCATACTATTTTTTCACTTTGCTATCAATATTGGCATGACTATCGGGCTCTTCCCTGTAATAGGAATTCCCCTCCCATTCTTTAGCTATGGGGGGTCCTCTCTCATTTCCTTTACAATATTGTTGTTTATCTTTCTAACCCTCGATGCCAAAAGAATGCAACATCTACATCACTAATATAGTGAAGTGAATTTTATATTTAACTAATAAATTTTTTCTCAAGCAAAGCCATAAATTCCTTTACTTGAGGAGCATTTACTTTCCATTTATTATGTTTCAAATAATTATTCTCGATAAATAAGGTTGCGGCCTCGTGCGAACCACAGGTCTCTAAGAAATCTATTACTTTCAAAAAATCTTCCTGGTTACCATCAAAAAGATCATTAATAAACATGAACTTCTGATTAATAGTAAGCATTGATTTTAATGAATTAGCACCTTGATTTTGTTTTAGCTTATCTGCTATGGTTTCTTGTGCAGTACCCATAAACCTATCATTCAATATGTCTTCAGGTTCTGCTTCCTCTTCTTCATCTTCAATTTTAGCAATAAATTCATATTTAGTTGATTCTTCAATTATTTCCTTTTCTCCAGAGTCTTCAATTACAAAATCATGAATGTTTAACGGCATTATTTTATTGAATTCATGCAAGTATTCATCATGTTTTTGAGGTAACGCCTCTAAAGAATCAAAAATATCTTTTATTAACTTGTCAGGGTTGTCCAATAAAGCATTAGAGTCGTTTATTTTTTCAATAATTTTCTCAAGCACGTGTTTATTTATTCTGATAAACTTTAAGAGAGAGATAAGTGATAAAGCATTTCTATTTTCATCATGAAGTAAATTTTTATAAAAAGTAACAGGAAAGAATACTATCAATACCGTGTTCTTAACAGCATTAATTAGTAACGGTTCAAAGGATTCCCGTTTTACGGAAATATTCTTTGATAATACATTCATTAGCTTCTGAATACTTTGTCGAATAGCCTCCGCTTCATAATTAAAGAACGGACTTTTAAGTTTTTCTGCTTCAGTTCTCCAGGTTTGATATATAGAATCCAAAACAAATAACCCGGTTTGTTCTATGGGTAACTTCAATATATCCTCCCCACTAATTTTCTCTTTATTGGCAAATAATTCATTACTTAGCTTTGATGAATAGCCTTTCGCATAGGCTTCGATGGCCTCAAAATTGAGTTTGCTCTCCATATCAATATTTTGTTCCTTTGTGCAATACAAATATGCCAAAATTCAAGATCATCTTTCAACATTTACCAATAGAATCAGCCAATTTCTATAAGGGGAGCGGAGTCTTGTTTCATAAAAAACCCTTCAGGGTTACTATATACTTATAATATGTTTATTGAACCACAGATATCTAAAGATAAAACACCTAATTCCGGCTGGATTGAGTTAATATGTGGTTCTATGTTTTCGGGTAAAACAGAAGAACTTATTCGTAGATTAAACAGGGCCAGGCTGGCAAAACAAAACCTAGAAATATTTAAACCAGCTTTGGATACCCGTTACCATGAGTCTAACGTAGTTTCTCACGATGAAAATACAATAAGGTCGACTCCGGTACAATTCGCCCATGATATTATCTTGTTGGCAGGAAATTGTGATGTAATTGGCATAGACGAAGCTCAGTTTTTTGATGATGGCTTACCCGATGTATGCCGGCAACTTGCCAACCAGGGCAAGCGGATAGTAATTGCCGGGCTTGACATGGATTTTGAAGGTAAACCATTTGGGCCAATGCCTGCTTTAATGGCGATGGCAGAGTTTGTAACCAAAGTTCATGCAATTTGTATGAAGTGTGGGGCACTAGCTTCTTATTCTTTTCGTTTATCCAATGAAAAATCGACAGTAATGTTAGGTGAGAAAACAGAATATGAAGCCAGGTGTAGAAGTTGCTTTATTGAAGGGATGAATAATGATTCGTAATTGGCTTACTTTAATTCTAGTAACAGGTATAATTGGTTGTTCTCTTGCCCAATCAAATATTCCTGTGGGTACATGGCGAACACATAACTCATATAACTCACTGGTGGCTATTGCCACAAGTAATTCATTTATCTATGCAGCCAATGCCAATGCCTTATTCCGCTACAACCCAATTACTGAAGATACAGAACAAATCACTAGTATTAGTGGGTTAAACGATTCTCAGATAACCACTATAGGATATAATCTGGGGACAGACAAACTTATTATTACCTATGAAAATGGTAATATTGACTTTCTTAGTGAAAATAGAATAAGTAATTTCCCTGAATTAAAACTTGCCGACATAAATGGGTCAAAAGTAATTCACCATATTTATAACTATAAGAAGTTCAGTTATTTAAGTGCTGATTTTGGTGTTATGATAATTGACAATGAAAAGAGCCAGGTCAAGGAAACATTCTTTGAATTAGGACCTCAAGGGCAATCAATTGCCATTTATGCTGCTTATATAGCCAGTGATACACTCTATTTAGCTACAGGTTCAGGGGTAATTCGTGGTAGTCTCCATGATAACCTTAAAGACTATAATCAATGGCAAAGGTACGGCTTAGCAGATGGGCTTCCTGAAAGTCTAGTTAAAGTGTTTGCCCTCTACGGTAATAACTTAATAGCTGCCTTTAACCAAGAAGGTCTCTATAGTTATAATGGCACAAAGTGGCAAAAGCTAAATCTTCTCACCCAAAAAGATTTTCAATATGCTAGTCAGGATGCAGGGATAACCCTTTTCACCACTGCTGATTCTGTTTTTCAATTTGTGGGCAACAAGATATCCCCGATAACCTCCAACTTAAATTTGAATCCCATAGCTGCTGTTCACTTTGCCAATAATATTTGGATCGCAGATAGCCAAAATGGATTGGTCATTCCTGATCAAGCAATCTCGAAGTACCCAAACGGACCTTATAGTAATGACATTATTAAATTGATTAGCTATGAAGACAATATTATCGCACTGCCACCAGCTTATACCAATAATTATCAACCATTCAGAAAAAACAGAGGCTTTTTCTTATTTAATAATGGCACATGGGAGAACTTTAATAGCACCGGCAATCCAACAATAACCCCTATCCCAGAATTCCTTGATATTACAGATGGCGCTTATTCGGCTTCAGCTCAAACATTATTTCTTAGTTCATTTGGCTGGGGCATTTTAAAATGGGATGGACAAAACTTTACTATTATTGACGATAAAAACAGTACGCTCATTAATAGCAATCCGCCAGAAAAGAATGTCCTCATAACTGCTTTGGGTAATGCCCATAATGAACTTTCAGCCATAAACTTTTCAGAATTTAAGGCACTTCACCTCTACAACCTTCCAGGTAATAGTTGGATAGCCAGAACACCAAAGTCACCGGCAAACTATGCCAAACAAATAATAAATTTGGGGAATGGCACCTATTGGCTGAGGATAGCAAATGAATATGGTGGAGGGATTATAGTTTATGATGACAATACTCAACAAGAATTATATCTCACCACAACACCTGGCATTGGCAATCTGCCAGATAATAAGATCTATGATATGGCACTTGATCAGGATGGAAAAATGTGGGTGGCTACAGAAAAAGGAGTTGTTTATTATTATAATGCTGCCTTAATAATGGAAAACAGTGACTTTGAGCCGGTATTCCCAATTTTTGATGGTCAGATATTGTTTAAAGATGATAAAATCACTGCCTTGGCAATAGATGGTGGCAACAGGATTTGGATGGGAAATTCTACTGGTCTCTGGTTGTTTGCCAATGACGGACAGGAAGAGATTAGCCATTTTAGTATAGATAACAGTCCATTACCAAGCAATACTATTCTTGACATCGCAATCAACCAGCATAATGGAGAAGTTTTTGTGGCAACTAGTAAGGGGCTTGTTTCATACCGTGGTACATCTACCACCACTTTACAGTTTGCCCAAGTAAAAATATTTCCTAATCCAGTCTTAGCGCAACAACATGATATTATAAGTATTGAAGGCGTTCCTACAGATGCTAATGTGTCGATCACGGATGCATCAGGAAGGTTGGTTTATACAACAAAAGCAAATGGTAACAAGGCTACCTGGCAAGGGGTCTCAAGTAGTCAATCGCTTTCTACTGGCATTTATTTTGTTTTTATAGCCAATGAGGATGGAACTTCAACACAAGTAGGAAAAATAGCGATTATACTCTAAGATGATAATTACCACCAGAGGTATAGTGTTTAGGTTTACAAAATACCGAGAGACCTCCATAATATCGAATATCTATACGGAAGAATTTGGTCTGGGTACCTATATTATTAACGGGGTAAGATCGGCAAAATCGAAAATTAAGATTGGCTATTTTGAACCTCTCAACCTAATTGAGTTTACAGTGTACCATAAGCCAGGGCGTAATATTGAAAGAATTACTGATATCAAATCTACTCACAGAATTCATAGTATTCGACAAAATGTATATAAATCTGCCATAAGCCTGTTTTTAGTAGAATTACTGAATAAATGCATTATCGAACGAGATAAAAACTTGCCATTGTTTGATTACTTATATAATGCCATTTTAACCCTGGAGCAAGCACCACAAAACAACAATTTTCATCTGCAGTTTATGTTAAAACTTTCCTCATTCATTGGATTTGGTATCCATGAGCCTACCTCTTTTGTTAAACAATCTGGAAACGAAAATTACTATAAAGAGGCAGAAACTATGCGTATTTTACAAAGGTTAATAGAGGGAGAACTAACAGACATTCCAACACTTAACACCTCACAAAGGACTAATATTCTAACGGATATACTGCATTATTATCAATTAAAATTGGAAATTACCCCTCTAAAATCATTAGAAGTCCTACATACGGTGTTTAGCTGATCTATATCTAATAATTTTTTTGATGTATTATAGAAGTTTGAAAATAATTTAGCACTTTTATAGTACTGCCTCATGGCTTAATCTGACTAACCTTGACCATAAAACAAGTTAGATATTACATTTTCCTAAAAGACGTGTTTACGTTGGCGGTTACTGCTTTCGGAGGTCCCCAAGTCCATATTGCATTATTTATAGAACGCTTGGTTGATAAACGGGGATATCTTTCAGAAAAAGAGTTGATGTAGCTTAATGCTTTGTGCCAAATCTTACCTGGCCCAACCTCAACTCAAACCATAACCGCTATTGGTTTTAGAGTTGGTGGTATCCCATTGGCTTATTTATCTCTTTTAATATGGGTCTTACCTGCTGTCTGCATCATGATAATATTAGCCATTGGATTTACCTTTCTTGGAAGTGAACATGTTTTTATTAATATGACCCATTATATCCAACCTATGGCGGTTGGGTTTATCGCTTATGCAGGATACAAAATCAGTATTGCAGTAATTGATTCAAAATCAGGAATCCTGGTAATGATATTGTCAGCCATTCTTTCCTACTTATATGCCTCCCCATTTCTTTTTCCGATTTTGTTAATCCTTGGAGGATTGACTACAGCCATAAAATATAAGAAACAACCTATTGTTGAAAAAACTGACCCCCTAAAGATAAAATGGGATGGTTTTATTTTATGGGGAGGAGTATTGGTATTAGCCGCTATACTTGGTAAAATTACCAACTCCCCTACCATAAAGTTATTTGAAAACTTTTATAGGAATGGTAGTCTTATTTTTGGTGGAGGTCAAGTTTTAATTCCACTATTATACACTGAATTTGTTGAATTTAAACATTTTTTAAGTTCTTCGGAATTCCTTTCAGGCTATGGGTTTGCCCAGGCCGTACCGGGACCCGTGTTTTCTTTTAGTTCTTTTATAGGCTCCTTATCTATGCGAGAGTATGGATCTTTGGGTAAAATAATTGGTGGATTAACGGCTGCAGCAGGAATATTTTTACCCGGCACTTTTCTAATATTTTTTGTGTACAGGTTTTGGGAAGGGTTAAAGCGTTACCGAATTGTTCGGGCTTCATTGGAAGGTATTACTGCGGCCAGTTCTGGTATGGTAGTAGCTGCAGCCTTACTTTTATTCACTCCACTTGAAGTAAACTGGTATAACCCTACCATAGTCATAGGTACTTTTGCCATGCTACAATTCACTAAATGGCCGCCTCCATTTATTATTCTGGGGGGATTATTGCTTGGAGTTATATTTTAATTTAATGCTGAAATTGAAGACTTGAACCTTTATCCCATACCTTTAAATGATACGTGCCTCCTACTACTATTGGGAAATTATCAGGTTCATGGCCAATACCGAAGCCAAAACCAACTGGATATGAAAACTGTTTAACAATATCTAAGATAATCTCTTGGTAAGTAAGCCCAAATACAGGCTTTCCTGTTCCTATATCTGTAAAATGACCAACAACTAAGCCGGCCAGGTTCTCAACTTACCTGCTCGCAATAGTTGCTGAAACATACGATCAACCCTATAAGCATCTTCACCTATTTCTTCAATAAATAAGATTTTCCCTTGAGTCTCTATTTCATTATTGGTACCTAACGAGTCCATTATTAGGCTAAGATTCCCCCCTGTTATCCGGGCGGTAACTGTACCACTAATCCCTCCTTGGTTAGAAACAAGGCTTGATGATCCTTTAAAAAGCATACTATGCAGTGAGTTTAAGGAGACCTCATACGCATGATCATTAAAAGAAATACCCATCGGTCCATGAATACCTGCCAGGTTCATTATTTCGAGTCGTAAAAGAAGGGCTGTAATATCACTAAAGCCAATTATCCATTTAGGGTTTTTTCTTAAATAAGAGAAATCGATTTTAGGTAAAATTCTTGTAATCCCATACCCCCCTCGAGCACAAAGTACTGCCTCAATAGAAGCATCATCCACCGCCCATTGCAAGTCTGATAACCTAGCTGCATCTTTACCGGAAAAGTAATTATCCTGATCGTAAACATGCTCGCCAATAACGACCTCAAGGCCCCAAGAAGTGAGTGAATTAATTGCCTCCTCCAAACTGTTGGGCTTAATTTTACCAGCTAGTGCTATAATAGCAATTTTAGAGCCTTGGTGCAATAATGGTGGAAAGTCCATTGATTTTCATTTAAAGTAAAAATAGGGAAAGTTTGGGGAGAGTGGATAAAAATAAAGAAACAAAAAAATGGGTTACTCATATAAATGAGTAACCCATCATTTGATACATTGCTTTCCTTAAAACCTTAAGGTAAACCCAAAATTTACATTTCTTGGCATTCCAAAAAATACTTCGGCATCGTCAGCAGTATGATTCTTGTCCCAAGCATTAAATCTACTGTTATCAGTTGCATCTTGTATATATACATTATCCAGTAAGTTAAATACATGAGCAAAAACTTCTAACTTAAGATTATCTGACTTAATTGGCAACTTATAAAATGCATGCAAATCCCATACATCATAGCTAGGTACCTAAGACTGTACTCTGTCTGTTTCATCAGTTCTGCCAATAGGATCGAAATCAGAATAGAATTTAGAATAATACCTATAATCAAGCTTCAATTTGAAAGATTTACTTGGTGTAAATGAAGCTGAAAGTGCAAATTGATTCTGTGGTGCATCTCCTACATACAAATCTTTAATATATAAATTTAAAGTGTCTTGAGTTTGTGTTCCATCACTTAGGTAGTTAGTATATCTTGCACTAACATCATTAACATATTGCCAGTTAGCAAAAGACATGCCGGCATCAAATCTTAACCATGAAAAAGGTGTAACGGCACCTTCAATTTCCAATCCTCTATGTGTCTGATCAAGCCCAGAAATAAATATTAAACCATCGTTTCCATTTTGATCTCGCACACTTCTTGTTAATGTCCTATCATTCCAATTCGTATTATAATATGACACACTCAAAACCGTATTCCTTGAAGGTCTATAAGACGTCCCCAACTCCCAGGTGATGAATTTTTCATTCGCGGGATCATAAACTGTTCCATCAGAGTCATTAATTGCTGCATCAAAAATTGGGTTTTTTGATATGTAGCCTCCATTAGCATAAACATTAAATTGAGAGTTGAATTTATAAGTAAATCCACCTTTAACCTGGTAACCTGGTAGGCCTTTATTTTCAGCCTTTAATGTTTCTCCATCGGTTCCTTTTTTAAATAGATTTTCATACTTATAACCAACTATTGTGTAACCTGCTTGTAAAAAAGCACCAATTTTATCAGTTGTATATTCTC
>Ga0114931_10002144_pt1 | contig 25123 bp, 23 predicted proteins | sample 2SBtaG_FD_89579 | JGI IMG/M metagenome (GOLD analysis project Ga0114931, IMG submission 89579) | Deep subsurface microbial communities from Kolumbo volcano to uncover new lineages of life (NeLLi) - 2SBTROV14_V59a metaG | ecosystem: Environmental > Aquatic > Marine > Volcanic | place: Kolumbo... | reverse complement strand
TATATGTATCCTTCCGGGCTGACCCGGGAGCTCGTGGAGTTGATCGCCACCGAGGCGCGAATCCTGCCCTATCTGGACATGCCTATCCAGCACGGCTCGGATCGCGTGCTCGATCGGATGCGCAGGCCGGAGCGCCGCCGCACGATCATCGAGCGCGTGGCCTGGCTGCGCGAGGCCGTGCCCGACCTGACGCTGCGCACCACCGTCATCGTGGGGTTCCCGGGCGAGAACGACGAGGACTTTCACCAGCTCCTGGAGGTGCTCGAGGAGGTCCGCTTCGAGCGCGTCGGCGCGTTCACCTACTCGGTCGAGGAAGGCACCCCCGCCGCGGAGATGGCCGACCAGGTATCCGAGTCGGTACGCAACGAGCGGCTCGAGGAGCTCATGGAGGTCCAGCGCTCGATCTCGTTCGAGAAGAACCTCGAGCAGGTCGGCCGGACCACGACACTGCTGATCGACCGGGTGGTGACCGACGATCCCGAGTACGTGGCGGTGGGCCGGACCGCGGCCCAGGCCATCGACATCGACGGTGTGACGCACGTGCTGGCCGGCCCGGAGGCGGGTACCGGCTCCTCCGGTCGGACAGTGGCGGACCTCGCGGGCGACGCTTCGGCGGCGTTGCCGAGCGGCCTGGAGGCGGGCCGCATGGTCGAGGTGGAGATCGTCGATGCGCTGGACTACGATCTGGTGGCGAGGGTGAGCGGGCGTGGGCTCACGCCGCCGCGGGGCAGACCCAACGGGAGGAAGGGATGAAGATGAAGAGGAAAAGGCGTGCCACGATAGGCGTCGGGGTGCTCGCGGTCCTGGCCGGTGCGGCGGGTGCGGCCCGTGCGCAGGAGCTGGCGGACTTCGACTACGAGAACCTCTCGTTCAGGGGGCTCGACCTGAGCTGGAGCTACCTCCACCCCTCGCGGGTGGAGCCCACAACCGCCTATGGGTTGACGATGGATCTGGGTTACCTTGGTCCGGGGCTGCGCATCGAGCCCGGAATCCTGTACTGGTCCTCCGACTTCAAGCGAAGCGAGGTAGCGGAGCTGGAAGACCGGGTGGCCGCGCTGATTCGCCGCCAGCTCGACGGACCTCCCCTGAGTGTGGATCTCGGTACGATCGAGTGGAGCGATGTAGCGCTGACGCTCGACGCCCACGTGGTGTGGCGGGTGCCCTACAACGTGCTCACCTTCGCCGGGCTCGGCGGTGCCGTGCACTTCCTCAACGGAAGTGGGGAAGCGATCGCCGGTACCTTCGTGGAGGATCTGCTCGACTCGGTTACGGCGGGGTTCAATCTACACACCGGGCTCGAAGTCCCCGTCCACGGGCGCTTTCGTCTCAGCGGCGTCGGGCGCTACGAGGTGCTGGGCGACCTGCAGTACTTCCAGCTCGGGATCGGTGCCAAGGTCATGATCCGGGGGAGCGTGCCCGGAGAGGAGGTGTCGCCGTGACGGACGCAAGGGCCCGTGCCCGCTTCGCGGTCGTGGGCACCGGCGCGATCAGCCAGGTGGTCCATGTGCCCATGCTGTCGGAGCGGGAAGACGTCGATCTCGTGGCGGTGGCCGACGCCGACCACAGGAAGGCGGAGACCATCGCGGAACGGTTCGGGGTGCCCGGGGCGCTGCGGTTCGAGGAGATCCTCGATCGGACCGACGTGGACGCCGTGGTCATCTGTACGCCGAACAGCCTGCACGAGGAGATGGCCATCGCGGTGCTCCGGGCCGGCAAGCACGTGTTCGTGGAGCGTCCCCTGGCCGTGACCTCCGAGGGCGCGCAGCGCGTCGTGGACGAGGCCGGGGCAGCGGGCAGGATGCTGGCGGTGGCCGTGCCGCACCGTTATCGGCCGGGCGTCGGTGCCCTGCGCGCGTTCGTGGCGGGCGGGGAGCTGGGAAGGATCTATGCGGTGCGGGGGAGTTGGCTGACCCGGCAGGCTCCCGGTCCGCGGACCACGTGGCGTCAGCGGCGGGCGCTCGCCGGCGGCGGAGCTCTCATGGATCTGGGCGTCCCGACGCTCGACCTCTGCCTCTGGCTCGTCGGCTATCCGACCGTGGCCCGCGTGCGCGGCTCCGTCCACTACGGCGATCACGAGGTGGAGGACGCCGCGACGGTCATGGCGGAGACCGAGGACGGAGCGGTGTTCACGATGGAGGTCAGCGCGTGCTACTTCGCGGCGGAGGACCGCTACTACGCTCGCGTGATGGGCTCCGAAGGTTCGGGCTCGTTGCCCCCGCTCGAGGTCTACAGGCAATTGGGCGGTCGCCCGCTCGACGTTACGCCGCGCCAGCCCCGCCCGCGCGGGGGCGAGAACCCCTACACGAACGCGTACCGGCGCCAGATCGACCAGTTCGTGCGTGGCGTCCGTGGTGCGTGTGAGGTCGATCCGCCGACGGAACAGGTAGGGTTGATGCGGCTCGTGGAAGCGGCGTACCGTTCCGCCGACGAGGGCCGGGAGGTGTCGCCATAGCCGTTCGGGGCGCCGGCGCGCTGCGCGATCTCAAGGCGCTCCTGTGGCCTCGCCGCGGGGAGCGGCTCGTGCCCGCGGCCTCGGCGCTGATCCTGGTCATCTCGTTTCCCCCGCTCCACCTGCTCGTGCCGCCATTCGTCGGGCTGGTGCCGTTGGCTGCCTGGATTCATGGGCTTCCGGCGGATCGGGCGGGCCGGCGCGGCGCCGTGCGCGGCTCGCTCCTGTTCGGGCTGCTCTACTTCGGGATCCTCTTCTACTGGATTCTGGTGGCGTTGGTGTGGTTCACGAAGCTGGCCATCCTGGCGTACGTCGGCTCGCTGATCATGCTCGGGGGGGCTGCGGTGCTCTTTGGCTGGATGCTGCACCGCTTCATCCACGATCTCCGCGTCCCGCTCTGGCTTGCGCTGTCCATCGCATGGACTGCGACGGAGTGGTTCCGGGCGCACTGGCCCGGCCCCCTGGCGTTTCCCTGGTTGGGTCTCGGGTCGTCCTTGACCGGCTTCCCCGAGCTCGCCGGTGCGGCGGAGCTGGTCGGCGCCCGGGGGCTCACCTTCTGGATGGCGTGCGTCAACGGGTTGCTCGCGACGGCCGTGGTGCGGGCTCGCACCGAGCGCCCGTGGCGCCGCTGGGTCGGCGCCGCAGCGCTCGTGACCCTCGTGCCGATGGCGTGGGGCGTGTGGCGGGCCCGCACGCTGCCGATGCGGAGCGCGGCACGGGTGGCCGTGGTCCAGCCGAACGTGCCCGAGCACATCAAGCTCGATGCGCGCACCGCGATCGACTCGACGTTCCGGGCGCTCGACCGCTTGATGCCGGAGATCGCGCCCGGCTCGGTCGACCTCGTCGTCTGGCCCGAAGTGACCCTTCCGATTCACCCGCGTGCCGACTACGCCGTAGGATGGATGAAGCGCGTCGAGGCGTACGCTCGCGAGGTCGGGGCCCCGATCCTGATGGGGGGGATCGGCTTCGAGGGCGACGTGTTCGGCGACTACGTGCCCTACAACTCGGCGTTCCTCGTCGAGCCCGATGGCCTGGCCGACTACGAGTACGACAAGCGCTACCTGGTGCCGATGGTCGAGCGCGTGCCGCTCCTGCCCGCCCGCTGGCTGCGCGGGCTGAAGTACTTCGGCAAGTTCGGCGTCGGTAAGGGATGGCCGCTGGCACGCGTGGCGGGGACCTCGTATGGGGTGCTCATCTGCTACGAGTCCAGCTACCCGGAGGGGTCGCGCCAGTACCGGCTGGAGGGTGCGGACATCCTCCTCAACATCACCAACGACGGGTGGTACGGGCGCGAGCAATGGTGGGCGCAGACGACCGCGCTCTGGCAGCATCCGGCACACATGGTCATGCGCGCGATCGAAAACCGGATGGGAGTGGCCCGGGCCGCCAACACCGGCATATCGCTCTTCGTCGATCCGGTCGGGCGGGTTCACGACGCCACGCCGCTGTTCCACGCGGACGTGCGGACCGCGGAGGTCTACACCACCGACGTCCGTACGCTGTACACGCGCCTGGGCGACGTGGCGGGCAACGGGGCCGCCGGCGCGGCGCTACTCCTTCTGGTCGCGTCATGGGTCGGAGTCGGGCGGCGTCGGTCCGACCGACTCGATCCGCGCGCGGGTAGACGGTGAGCATCGGCCGCCGCCAACCGTGAGCGGTGGTCCGAGCGCGCACGGGTGGACCCGGGCACGCGCCGCGCCTATATTTCCCCGGCTGTAGGGGCGCTTCGCCTTCGACGGCGAGCGTCCACGAGGAACGGCGGGCCGGCGTCTCACGGGCGTCAGGCCCGTTCCACTTCGCCGCTGGGAGCAGGACAGGACATGAAGCAGGGCATTCATCCGGAATTCAAGCAAGCCACCGTCGTCTGTGCCTGCGGCAACCGCTTCGAGACGATGGCTACCGTGGACGAGCTCCACGTCGAGATCTGCTCGGTGTGCCATCCGTTCTATACGGGAAAGCAGCGCCTCGTGGATACGGCCGGCCGCGTCGACCGCTTCAAGAAGAAGTACGGCAAGGTGGCGAAATGATCCGGCCGGCCGGGCGCACGTCCGGCCTCCGGCTCACGGTTGCCGCCCCCGTCTGAGACGCGGCGGCTCGCCACCCCCATCGCCATGAAGGTCTTCTCGCTCGACCCCCGCATCGATCAGCGCCTCCAGGAAGCGGAGCAGCGATTCTCCGAGCTCGATCAGGCGCTCACCACCCCCGAAGTGCTTTCGGATCCCGACCGCCTCAGGACGCTGGGACAGGAGTGTGCGCAGCTCGAGCCCGTCGTGCGAACGGGACGCGAGCTGCGTGCCGCGCTCGAGGAGCGGGAGGGCGTCGCGGAACTCGCCGACGAGGCGGACGACGAGGAGATGAAGGCGCTCGCGCGTGAGGAGATGGACGCGTTGCAGGGCCGCGTCGAGCACCTGACGGCGCGCCTCCGCGATCTGCTCGCTCCCGCCGACCCGCTGGCCGACCGCGCCGCGGTCGTGGAGATCCGGGCGGGCACAGGCGGCGACGAAGCCGGGCTCTTCGCCGCGGATCTGATGCGGATGTACCAGAAGATGGCGGAGCGCCATGGCTGGTCGGTGGAGCTGCTGAGCCTGTCGGAAGGGATCCCGGGCTCGATCAAGGAGGTGATCTTCACCGTCAAGGGAAAGGGCGCCTACGGGCGACTCCGCTATGAGTCGGGGGTCCATCGCGTGCAGAGGGTGCCGGAGACCGAGAGTCAGGGACGGATCCATACCTCGGCCGCCACGGTCGCGGTGCTGCCGGAGGCCGAGGAAGTCGACCTCCGGATAGATCCCGCGGAGCTGCGCATCGACGTCTTCCGCTCCTCGGGCCCGGGTGGGCAGTCGGTCAACACCACCGATTCGGCGGTCCGCATCACCCACCTTCCCACCGGGCTCGTCGTGTCGTGCCAGGACGAGAAGTCGCAGCACAAGAACAAGGCGAAGGCGATGAAGGTGCTGAGGAGCCGGCTCCTCGATCGGATGATCGCCGAGCAGGAGGCCGAGCGCGCCCGCGAGCGCAAGACGCAGGTGGGCACCGGTGATCGCTCGGCCAAGATCCGGACGTACAACTTTCCGCAGAGCCGGGTCACCGACCACCGGATCGGGCTGACGCTGTACCGTCTCGACGAGGTCCTGGCCGGGGATCTCGACGAGATCGTCGAGGCGCTCAGGCTGGCGGAGGAGGAGGAACGACTCGCCGGATCGGGTACGTGAGCGGGGCGGCCCGGTGAGCGGGGCTGCGGCGTGAACGGATGGCGAACGTGAACGGCGCGGCGGCGGCCGAGGACGTGTGGACGATTCTGCGCCTCATGCGGTGGAGCGGCGCGTACCTCGAGGACAAGGGGATCAAGCGAGGTAGGCTGGACGCGGAGCACCTTCTGGCCCACGCGCTGGGGATGGAGCGGCTCGAGCTGTACCTGCAGTTCGACCGTCCGCTGAGCGCGGCCGAGCTCGACGCCTTCCGGCCGTTGCTGAAGCGGCGGGCGGCTCGCGAGCCGCTTCAGTACATTGTGGGGCGCGCGGCCTTTCGTCAGTTGGATCTGGCCGTGGATCGCAGGGTGCTGATCCCCCGTCCGGAGACGGAGGAGCTGGTCGAGGTCGTGCTGAAGCGGGCCGCGGGGCGGACGGAGCCGGTCGCCCTGGATCTGGGGACGGGGTCGGGCGCCATCGCGCTGTCGCTGGCGCACGAGGGGCGGTTTCGCCGGGTGGTCGCGACCGACGCCTCGGCCGACGCGCTGGAGGTGGCCCGCGCCAACGCCGCGAAGGTCGCCGGCGGAGAACGGGTGGAGTTTCGCCTCGGCAGCTTCTTCGAGCCGATCGCCGAGGGAGAGCGGTTCGACGTGGTGGTGTCGAATCCCCCGTACGTGGCCGAGCGCGACGCCTCCGAGCTGCAGGCGGAGGTGCGCGACTTCGAGCCGCCGGCGGCGCTGTTCTCGGGAATCGACGGGCTCGAGGCGCTGCGCGTCATCGCGCGGGGCGCGGGCGCGGTGCTGGCGGACGGGGGTCTGCTGGCGCTCGAGGTGGGTGAGGGGCAGGCGGGGCCCGTAGGGGACCTCCTCGATGGGGCGGGGGGATTCGACGGGGTGGAGTTCCATCGCGACCTGGCCGGCCGGGAACGCATCGTGCTGGCGCGCCGGGCGCACGGATCATGACACTGAGGAGGAAACCGATGGCGGGAATCTACGAGATGGCGAAGGAGCTGGGCGGTGCGCTGGCGCGTACGGAGGAGTACCAGGCGCTGCGCAGGGCGGCGGACGAGGCGGATCAGGACCGCGAGCTCGTGGCCGTGCGCAACCGTCTGACGGATCTGGAAGGCAGGATCGAGGCCGCGCTGCGTACCGGCCGGGAGCCCGAGGACGACCTGAAGCAGGCGTACGAGGAGACGGCGTCCGAGATCCAGGCGATGCCGATCTTCCAGCGCGTGGTGGCCGCGCAGGCGAACTTCGAGAAGGTCATGGGCCGGATCAACGACACCATGGCCCAGGGGCTTCAGGAAGGCGCAAAGAGCCGTATCATTGTTTCTTCATGACGTGGGGCCCTGCCAAGCGCCCCCGCCGACGCATTCAACGACACGCATCTTCAACGAGGTAGATCAGTGAAGCAGCCCTCCGTGGTCAAGCCGGCCGAGGGCCGGCTCGGTGTTCTTCTCCCCGGGTTCGGGGCCGTGGCCACCACCTTCATCGCCGGGGTGGAGGCGGTGCGGCGGGGAATCGGCCAGCCCTATGGGAGCTTGACGCAGCTCAACACGATCCGTCTGGGCAAGCGGACCGAAGGACGGGCGCCTCTGATCAAGGACTTCGTGCCCCTGGCCGGACTCGGCGACCTCGTGTTCGGCACGTGGGACCCGATTCCCGACGACGGATACGCCAGCGCGGTGCACGCGGGCGTGCTGGGGCCCGAGCACGTCGAGCCGATCAAGGACTTCCTGGCGTCGATCAAGCCGATGCCCGCGGTCTTCGATCCCGCCTACGTGAAGAAGCTCGACGGACCGAACAGAAAGTCCGGAGCGACGAAACGCGAGCTCGCCGAGGCGCTGCGCGAGGACATCCGCCGCTTCAAGCAGGAGAACGACGTCGAGCGCGTGGTCATGGTGTGGTGCGCCTCGACCGAGGTCTACGTCCGGCCCGGTCCGGTGCACGAGACGCTCGAGGCGTTCGAGAAGGGAATGGACGAGAACCACCCGGACATCACGCCGGCCCAGCTCTATGCATACGCGGCCATCATGGAAGGGGTGCCGTACGCCAACGGCGCACCCAACCTGTCGGCGGACTTCGCGGCGCTCGAAGAGCTCTCGGTGGAGCGTGGCGTGCCGATTGCCGGAAAGGACTTCAAGACCGGGCAGACGCTCATGAAAACGATCCTCGCGCCGGGCTTCAAGGCGCGGATGCTCGGGCTCAACGGCTGGTTCAGCACGAACATCCTGGGCAACCGCGACGGCGAGGTCCTCGACGACCCCGAGTCGTTCAAGACGAAGGAGGTATCCAAGCTGGGCGTGCTGGAGCACATCCTTCAGCCCGAGATGTACCCGGAGCTCTACGGCAACATCCACCACAAGGTGCGGATCAACTACTATCCCCCCCGGGGCGACAACAAGGAAGGCTGGGACAACATCGACATCTTCGGATGGCTCGGTTATCCCATGCAGATCAAGGTGGATTTCCTGTGCCGCGACTCGATTCTGGCGGCGCCGATCGTCCTCGACCTGGCGTTGTTCATGGATCTGGCCCAGCGGGTGGGGCTCTCGGGCATCCAGGAGTGGCTGTCGTTCTACTTCAAGAGCCCCCAGACGGCGCCCGGCCTGTATCCGGAGCACGACCTGTTCATCCAGCACGCCAAGCTGAAGAACACGCTCCGCTGGATCATGGGCGAGGAGCAGATCACGCACCTCGGCGTGGAATATTACGACGAGGCATGACGCCATGACCGGCCGTGACCGTCCGCGGCGGGGACGTTTCATCGTCCTCGAGGGAGGGGAGGGATCCGGCAAGACCACGCAGGCGACGCTCCTGTCCGGGTGGATGGAGGCTTCCGGCGTGTCGCACATCGTGGCGCGCGAGCCGGGAGGGACGGTTCTCGGCGAGGCGATCCGGTCGGTCCTGCTGGACCGCCCGGAGCTGGAGATGCCGGCCGAGTCCGAGCTCTTTCTGATGCTGGCGGCCCGGGCCGCGTTCGTGCACGACGTGGTGCGCCCGGCGCTGAACGAGGGTACGGTGGTCCTCGCGGATCGTTTTTCCCTGTCCACTCTGGCCTACCAGGGGTACGGGCGCGGGCTCGATCTGGACGGCGTCCGGCGGTGCCTCGAGTTTGCTACCGGCGGGCTCGAGCCCGACCTGTACGTCCTGCTGGAGCTCGATCCCGAGGAGGGCGCGCGGCGCCAGCGCCACGGTGGCAAGGATCACGATCGGATCGAGCGGGCGGGACCGGATTTCCTGCGCCGCGTGCACGAGGGGTACATGGCGCTCGCGGAGGGCAAGAGCGGCGCCGGACTCGCCGAGCTGGGGATTCGCGTGGTGGACGCGAGGGGTGCGGCCGAGGACGTACACGTGCGGATCCGTGACATTCTGATCGCCACCTTTCCGGAAACCTTCGGACCGGCCGAGGGTTAGGGAAATTCTACGAGCACGTGATACGGAGCATCGCGCGCCCCCCTGCGGCCTTTGCCACCGGCCGCGTCGTGGGGGCCCGGCTCCGCGCCGACTCCGGGAGAGAGGCAGTTCGTGAAGGCACATCGAGGGATCCTGGCTCCGCTGATGGTGGCGGGCATCGCCCTGACCACCGGGGGATGGCTGCTCCAGCGCGGTGTGGAACGCGCCGACAACGTGTTCGTCAACGTCCGCCTCCTCCAGGAGGTAGTCGACCGCGTCGAACGCAGCTTTGTGGAGGAGGTCGATCCCGACAGCCTGTACACGTCCGCCATCCGCGGTCTGATCCGTGGCCTGGGGGATCCCCACAGCTCGTTCCTGCGGCCCGCCGACTACGAGAACCTTCGCATCCGCACGGAAGGTGACTACGGAGGCGTGGGGCTCGAGGTGATCGAGCGCAACGGATTCGTCACGGTTGTGAGCCCGATTCCCGGCACGCCCGGAGCCCGGGCCGGCATCCGGCCGGGCGATCAGTTCTTCGAGATCGACGGGAAGCCCGCGAAGGGCATGGACGTCGATGCCGCCGTCGACCTGCTCCGTGGCAAGGCGGGGTCCGAGGTACCGGTCAAGATCCTGCGGCCCGGCGTCGACACTCCGATCCCGTTCACGCTCAAGCGGGCGGTGATCAAGCTCCGGTCCGTGCCGTTCGCCATCATGCTCGACGAGGGCATCGGGTACGTCCCGCTCCAGGTCGTGCGTGAGAACTCTTCGGCGGAAATCCGTGCTGCCGTCGACTCGCTGCGGGCCGAGGGGCTCAAGGGGCTGGTCCTCGATCTACGCGGCAACCCGGGCGGCCTGCTCGACGAGGGGATCGCCGTATCGGACCTCTTCCTCGATCCCGATGCTGAGGTGGTCGAAACCCGGGGGCGGGCGCCGGATCAGAACGACACCTATCGGGCGTCTCATGAGCAGGCGTATCCCGATCTGCCCGTCGTGGTGCTGGTCGACGGCGGCAGCGCGTCGGCCGCGGAGATCATCGCCGGGGCGCTGCAGGACCACGACCGCGCCGCCGTGGTCGGGGGCATTACGTTCGGCAAGGGTTCGGTTCAGACGCTCTACCGGCTGAGCGGCGGCAACGTGCTGCGTCTCACGACAGCGCGCTGGTACACCCCGGTGGGCCGCTCCATCCAGAAGGAGGAGGAGGGCCTCGCGGGCGTGCTGGAGGGCCACGGCGCGCTGACGCTTTCCGGCCAGTTGATCGGGGAGCTCAGCGTCGACGGCCGGCCGACCTTCCAGTCGCTCGGAGGGCGCACGCTCTACGGCGGAGGGGGCATCACCCCCGACGTCCTCGTCGTGCCGGACACGCTGACCGACGACGAGGAGGCGGCGGTCCGCCAGATTTACCGCCAGGCGGGTGCGTTCAACGTGGCGCTCTTCAACCACGCGGTTCGCTACGTCCAGGCCCATCCCTCGCTGCGGCCCGGCTTTCGGCTGTCTGACGAGGAGATGCGAGCCTTCTACGGCTCCCTGCCCGAACAGGGCATCGAGGCCGGCCTCGAGACGCTCCGCAGGGCCGATCGCTTCATCCGCTACCGGCTGGAGCAGGAGATTGCGTTGCAGGCGTGGGGAGACCGGGGAGCCTTTACGGAGTCGCGGCCGTACGACCGCGCCCTGCAGAGCGCCGAGGAGTTGCTGCGGCACGCTCCCACGCCGGAGGCTCTGATCGCCGAGGTCGGCTCACGCGCCCCGCCGGGGGGAGGCTCCTGACGAAGCGCGCCGGCCCTCCGGGACATTCTCTTGACCCGTGCTTGGCGCTCCATTGTTGTGCGTGGCGTGTGATCCACCAGTCCTTTGAGCCCAGGCGCCCATGAACGCGGTAGAGTACCGTACGGAGGTTCGCGACGGCGGCGCGGTGGCATGGCCGCTGGGCGGGGTCAGCGGGGTGCGTTGTCCACCCGAGGCGCCGGCGAGGCGCGCATGACCGGCCCCGCGTCCGCGCCCGCGGGCTTCGGCCCCCGCGAGGCGGCGCTGGTGCGGCTCAGCGCGCGGCTCGCCGGCCGCGACCGCGCCGCGCTCGAGGAGGCGATGGCCGGCGCGCGCGATACGCTCGACGCGCAGGAGGTGGAGGAGGCGCTCGTGCAGAGCTACCTCTTCCTCGGGTATCCCACGGCGCTCAACGCCCTGGCGCTGTGGCGCGAGGTCTCGGCCCGGGGCCCCACCAGGGGAACGTCCGTGCCGCCCGGGGAGTGGGCGGCGCGTGGCGAAGCGGTGTGCCGGGCAGTGTACGCGGGGCAGTATGCGCGTCTCAGGGACAACGTCCGCGCGCTGCACCCCGAGGTGGAGCGTTGGATGGTGGAGGAGGGCTACGGCAAGGTGCTGGGGCGTCGCGCGCTCGATCTTGCGACGCGCGAGCTATGTGTGGTGGCGATCCTGGCCGTCGACGACCAGCCCAGGCAGCTATACTCGCACCTGCGTGGCGCGCTCAACGTGGGGGTGCCGCCGGAGGTCGTGGAGGCGGCGCTCACCGAGGCGCTGCGAGCGGCGGCCGAGGACGTTGCCCGGCGCAGCCGAGACGTATGGCGGCGCGTGCGTGCGCGTACGGAATCCCCTCGGGACCTGGCATAGTGTTCGTCGATCGAGCCGTCATCGAGGTGGTCGCCGGTACCGGAGGGTCCGGCGCGGAGGCGTTCCGGCGCGAGAAGGGCGTGCCGCGCGGGGGCCCGGCCGGAGGCGACGGTGGAAAGGGTGGCGACGTGGTGCTCGAGGTCGACGTCCAACTCGCTACGTTGCTCGACTACTCGTACCGGCGCCACTACAGGGCCGAGAGAGGGCGCCATGGCGAAGGCAAGAACCGGACGGGCCGCGCCGGCGAGGATCTGATCCTGAAGGTACCCCCCGGCACCGTAGCCACCGACGCGGATACCGGGGAGTTCCTGGGAGAGCTGCTCCTGCCCGGAGAGCGCGTGGTCGTGGCCCGGGGCGGGCGTGGGGGGCGGGGGAACGCGCGCTTCGCGACCTCGACCTCGCAGGCCCCCCGACGCTGGGAGCCGGGCGAGGAGGGTGAGGAGCGGCGCGTGCGGCTCCAGCTCAAGCTCATCGCCGACGTGGGGCTGGTGGGAGAACCGAACGCCGGCAAGTCGACCCTGCTGGCCACCGTCACCCGTGCGCGGCCGAAGGTCGCCGACTACCCGTTCACGACGCTGGAGCCCAACCTCGGCGTCGTGGAGATGAGTGGGTACCGCTCGTTCATCCTCGCCGACATTCCGGGGATCATCGAGGGGGCGCACGAGGGCAGGGGGCTGGGCCATCAGTTCCTGCGTCACATCGAGCGCACCCGTACGTTGGCGCTCCTCGTGCCGGTCGACGCACCGAATCCCCAGGCGGAGTACGAAGGGCTGCGCAGCGAGCTCGAGGCGTACTCGAAGGTGCTGGCGGAGACGCCCCACTGCCTTGTCCTGACCAAGATCGACCTCCTGCCGGAGGGCGCACCCCTGTCGGCCGTCGAGGCGCCCGATGCGTGGGGCGCTTTTGCGGTGTCGTCGGCTGCGCGGCGGGGCCTCTCGGAGCTGCTCGAGGCGCTCTGGACACGCGTCCGTGAGGTGTCCCGGACGGAAGAGGAGGAAGCGGGCCGCGACGAGGGCGCATGGTGGATCTCGTAGATCCGTCCACCGGGAGATCCGGAGAGGCATGGCGGAGTGAGACCCGAGCGCTGATCTCGCTCTCGGAGCTTCCGGGGGTCGGGCCCGTGGCCGTGCGCGCGATCGTCTCGGCGCTGGGATCGGCGGAGGCCGCGTTGGACGCGTCGGACGCCGTCGCGGCGGGGTTCCTCGGATCCGCGGCGGTCGCCGCGCGCCGGAGCCGGGAGCTGCACGCCTGTGTGGAGCGGATCCTGGAGACGTGCGTCCGACGTGCGGTGCGCGTCCTGCCGATGGGCCATCCCCGCTATCCCGCCGCGCTCTTCCACCTTCCGGATCCGCCTCCGGTGCTCTACCTGCGGGGGCGTCTCGAGGTGCTCGACACGGTACCGGGCATCGCGGTCGTCGGCGCGCGCCGTGCCACCGAGCGGGGGCGCCGGATCGCCGCCGAGCTGGGTGGAGCGCTGGCCCGCGCGGGCGCGACCGTGGTCAGTGGCCTGGCCAGGGGAATCGACGGCGCGGCGCACCGAGGCGCGCTCGACGTGGATGGAACCACGCTGGCCGTGCTGGGCGGCGATGTGCTCAGGCCGTATCCGGCCAGTCACGCCGCGATGCACCGGCAGATCGCCCGGGAAGGTCTGCTCGTAAGCGAGTTTCCTCCGGGGACTCGGGCGCTAGCGCACCACTTTACCCGCCGCAACCGCGTGCTCGCGGCGCTGTCTCGCGCCGTGATCGTGGTGGAGGCCGGACGCCGCAGCGGCGCGCTGATCACGGTGGGGCATGCACTCGACCTGGGGGTGGAGGTCTTCGCGGTTCCCGGGTCGATCGATTCCCCGCAGTCGGAGGGAACGAACCGCCTCGTGCGCGACGGCGCGGGCGTCGTGGTCTCGATCGAGGAGTTGCTCCGGGCGCTGAACCTGACGGATGACGCCGCCCCCGCCGCCGCCCGGATGGCCGCGCTCCCGCCCGCCTTCCAGGCGCTGCTCGAGGCCATGGGCCCCGAGTCGGCCACCGTCGACCAATTGGCGCGTGCCGCCGGGCTCGACGTCTCGGTGGCGCTCGGCGCTCTGGCCTCCCTCGAGATGGAGGGCTGGGCCGAGCGATTGGCGGGGATGCGCTACCGGCGTGCGGGCTGAGGAGTTCCGGGTGCGTGGGCCGGAGAGCGGTCGCCGCCGAGCGCGCCCGGAAGCCGTGGAGCCGAGGGAAGCCGCCGGATCGCAGCCTCTCCGCTCCGTGTACGCGCATGCGCCGTTCTGCGTGCGGCGGTGCTTCTACTGTGACTTCGCCGTACAGGTCCGTCGCGACCCCGATCCGGGGGAATGGCTCACCGCGCTGGCCGGCGAGCTGTCCGCGCTCCACGGCGAAGGCCTCTTCGTGCTGGAGGGGGCGCTCGAGACGCTCTACGTCGGGGGGGGAACCCCCTCTCTGCTGGGCCCCGGGGCCATGGCGGCCCTGGCCGAGGCGCTCCGGCCCTATGCCACCGTCGAGGAAGGCACCGAGTGGACGGCCGAGGCGAACCCGGAGAGCCTGACCCCGGAGATCGCCGGGGCGTGGCGGTGCGCGGGCGTGAACCGGCTGAGCCTCGGCATCCAGTCGTTGCACGAACCGACCCTCCGTTGGATGGGCCGTCTGCACGGCGCGGCGGGGGCGCGCGAGGCGGTGCGGGTGGCCCGCCACGCCGGGTACGCCAACCTCAGCGTCGATCTGATCTTCGGCTTGCCCGGGCATCTCGGACGGGACTGGCGGGCCGACCTGGAGGCCGTGCTCTCGCTCGACGTGCCGCACGTGAGCCTGTACGGCCTGTCGGTGGAGGAGGCCACGCCGTTGGGGCTGGCCGTGGCGGGAGGACACGAGCGCGTAGCCGACGAGGCGCGTTACGCGGACGAGTACCTGACGGCCGCCGAGGCACTCGCGGCCGAGGGGTACCGGCATTACGAGGTGTCGAACTTCGCCCGCGAGGGCTTCGCGTCAAGGCACAACGCCGTGTACTGGTCGGGGCTCCCCTATCTCGGATTGGGAAACTCCTCGCACAGCTATCTGCACCCGCTGCGGCGCTGGAACCTCCGCGACTGGGGCGCATACAGTAGAGTGGCCCGGCGGGGCGACGTCCCCGAGGAAGGGCACGAGACGCTGGACCGGGAGGCGGTGCGGATGGAGCGCATCTGGCTCGGACTCCGGACGGATTCCGGGCTGCCGAGCGACCTCCTCGATGCGGGTGCGCGCGACGTCGCTGCGCGGTGGCGTGCGCGCGGATGGGCAAGGCCGGACGAGGAGCGGTTGTGCCTCACGCCCGAGGGCTGGCTTGTCCTCGACCGGCTGGCCGTGGAGCTCGAGGCAGCGCTCGGCGCTTGACCCCCTGCCCGAACCTTCTCGATCTTCCATCGGGTGGTGCGGGATCCGATCGGGATTTCCGGGCCGAGCGCCAGGCGCAGGGAGTGCGGGAACCATGGACCGAGTGCTGGCACAGGACACTGCGGGCGACGACCTCACCACGCGGGAACGCGAGGTGCTGGAGGCCGTCGTGCGTACGTACGTCGATACGGCGGAGCCGGCGGGCAGCCGGACGGTGTCGCGCCGCTTCGACCTTGGTGTCTCCGCCGCGACGATCCGCAACACGATGAGCGACCTCGAGGAGAAGGGGTATCTCTTCCACCCTCACACCTCCGCAGGCCGGATTCCCACGGACCGTGCGTACCGCTTCTTCGTCGACCGGGTGATCGAGCTTCCTACGCTCAGCCGGGGAGAACAGGCCGCGCTGGCGCGTGAGATCGATGCGGCCGGATCCTCCGCCGTCGAGCGGATCGTACGGCAGGCCGCGAGAGCGCTGAGCGTCCTGTCGCACGAGCTGGGTGTGGCGGTGGCGCCGCGTCTGGACAGCGCCGTCCTGGAGAAGCTGGAGCTCATGCAGGTGTCGTCATCGAAGGTGTTGATGGTTGCTACGCTCCTCGGCGGTGTGGTCCGGACCGTGTACGTCGACCTCCCGGTGGAGGTGCCCCAGGACACCCTAGTGACGCTGACGCTGATCCTCAACGAACGACTGGCCGGCCTCACGCTCGAGGAGATCCGCCACACGCTGCCCGATCGGCTGCGCGACGCGGGCGCCGGCGGCTCCTCCGCGTCCGAGCTGCTGAACATCTTCGTGCAATCGGGGTCGGACCTCTTCGATTTGGGCCGACTGGACGCCACCAAGATCCACCTCGGTCAGGCCAGCGTGCTTGCCGCTCATCCGGAGTTCGAGCGCGGCGAGCGTCTCAAGGAGCTGATCGAGCTGACCGAGCAGCGCGACCTCCTCGCCGAGGCGCTGGGCACACGCGAGCACGCGGGCAAGCTGAGGATCACGATCGGCTGTGAGAACACTTCGCTGGTGCTGTCGGACTTTACCCTGGTGACCGCCGAGTATCGCGTGGGGGATCTCAAGGGCGTCATCGGGGTCATTGGACCGACCAGAATGCCTTATGAAAAGGTCATCGCGATCGTGGACTATACCTCCACGCTCGTTACCCGTGTCCTCGAATCCTGACCGCGAGAGCCCACCGACGCTCCATGGCTGACTACTACGAGGTGCTCGGTGTACCGCGCACTGCGGACACCGACCAGATCAAGCGCGCGTACCGCCGCCTGGCCATGGAGTACCATCCCGACCGGAACGACGGCTCCAAGGAGTCGGAAGCGAAGTTCCGCGAGGTGACCGAGGCGTACGAGGTGCTGCGCGATCCCGAGAAGCGCGCCATCTACGACCGCTACGGCGAGCAGGGTCTGAAGGGCCGTGCCGGTGGAGGGTTCGGAGGATTTGATTTTTCGGACGCCATCGAGGTGTTCATGCGGGACTTCGGGGGGTTCTCGGGCTTCGAGGAACTTTTCGGGTCGCGGCGCGGACGCCGCCCGGGCTCGGCGAGCCGCAAGGGCCAGACCATCAGGATTCGCCTGCCCCTGACGTTGAGCGAGGTCGCGCACGGCGCCAGAAAGGTGATCCGCGTCTCGGTGCTCGACGCGTGCGAGGCGTGCGACGGAACCGGCGCCGCCAGGGGCAGCCGGCCGGTGGTCTGCCAGGTGTGCGGCGGTACCGGCGAGGAACGCCACGTCCAGCGATCGGTGTTCGGCCAGTTCGTCTCGGTGCAGCCGTGCCGTAGTTGCGGGGGTGAGGGCCGCGTGATCCGCGAGCCGTGCACCGTATGCTCGGGCGAGGGTAGGGTTCGCACCGAGAAGGAGATCGAGGTCGACGTGCCCGCCGGCGTGACCTCGGAGAACTTTCTCACGCTGCGGGGGCAGGGAAGTGTCGGGCCGAGGGGCGGACCCCGCGGCGACCTCATCGTCCTCCTCGACGTCGAGGACGATCCGCGGTTCGTCCGCGAAGGCTCCGACCTGATCATGGAGCTTCCGGTGACGTTCGCGCAGGCGGCGCTCGGTGACGAGATCGAGATCCCCACCCTCGACGGGACCGCGCGCGTCACGATTCCCGCCGGCATCCAGAGTGGAGAGATGTTGCGCCTCCGCGGTCTGGGGATCCCCGACCTCAACGGGCGGAGCAAGGGAGACCAGCTCATCCGGGTGCTCGTATGGACACCCGAGGATCTGACCGAGGAACAGACCGAGGCGCTGAGGAGGCTGCGGGAGGTGGAGTCCCCCGCTCCGGAGCGCATACGCCGCAGGAGCCGCAAGGGATTCTGGAGCCGGATGAAGGAAGCGTTCACCGGCGGATGACGTCGAGGCGGACCACGGGTCGACGAATGGCGTCCCGGCGCTGGCTGGAGATCCTCGTCCGCATTCCCTTGAACGAAGATGCCGCGGATCTCCTGGCCGAAGGGCTGCTGGAGCTTGGTGGCAGGGCCGTCGAGGAGCGCGATGGCTGGCTGGTGACGTACGTGGAAGAGCCCCCGTTTCCCGACGCCTTCAGGGAACGGGTCCGCGCGCACCTCCTCCGCCTTTCCGACCTGCATGGAGTGGACGTCGCCTTCGGGTGGCGTGACCATGAAAACTGGGCTGAGAGCTGGAAGCGGGGCCTCGCGCCCCGGAGGCTCACGGACCGGATCGTCGTCACCCCGTCGTGGTGCGAGCCGAGCCGCAGGAGTGGCGATATCGTGGTCGTGCTGGATCCCGGCATGGCGTTCGGCACCGCCGAGCATGGGACCACGCGGGGATGCATCCGCCTCATGAACGGTTGTGTGAAAGCCGGCGACCACGTCCTCGATGTGGGAGCCGGTTCGGGGATCCTTTCGATCGTGGCGGCCAGGCTCGGCGCCGGGCGAGTGATCGCCGTCGAGGGCGATCCGCTCGCATGCGAGGCGGCCGAGGAAAACCTCGCGCGCAACGGCGTCGAGGACACCGTGACGCTCGTTCCGGTGTGGGCGAACGCGGCGTGGCTCGTATCTCAAGGTCCCGTGCACGGCGTGGTGGCGAACCTGGAGTCGGGCCTGCTCCGGCCCCTCCTGCCGGGGCTCGCGCGCGCGCTGCGTTCCGGGGGATGGCTGATCGTCAGCGGCATCCTGGCCTCCGAGTGGCCAAGGTTCTCCGCAGAGGTCAAGGAGCACTCCTTCTCGGCGGTGCGCGACGACGCCGACGGCGAGTGGCGTTCCGGGCTCTTTCGCAAGGCGTGAAGGGTTTCGGTGCCGTGCGGGGTTCGCCGCTCCGTCCGCGGCGGATGCGCGCTACGCCGCTCTGCGCAGCTTGGGCGCTACGGCGCTTGCTTCGCGGGCCATCCCGAGCCAGCGTGCCGTCTCCGTGGCGGAGCGCCGATCCAGCCTCCTGCCGAGCCAATGGACGGTACGCCGGAGCCGGAGAGCCAGCGGCGGTGCGTCCGGATCGGGGTCGTCGCCCCCGTCCGCGGCCGCCACCCACACGTCCGCGACGGCGCCCGCCCTCGCCGGCTCTCTCCGGGAACTCCTCCAGAGCCTTCCCCACGGATCGATGAGAAGGAAGCGGCCCGGGTCGATGGAGAGGCGGCGCGCCAGCGTTTCCGGGTCGACGCGCGCGACGCCGCTGTCCTGGAGCGCCCGGCACAGGTCGCGCAGGCGCACCGCGGGGGCGGGACTGCGCCGCAGCAGCTCGGTCACTCGCTGAGCGATGGAATCCATGATGCCCTCCCGAAAAGGGGTTCGTCGCAGTGGGCGGGTACCGGTATGCGCCGGGAATCTCGGCCGGCGGTCGGGGCACGGCCATGTCTGGACCGGACGGATGCGAGGCGTGGGGCTTGATTCCGCGCGAGGCGGCGTCTCCGGCGCATTGCGTGTCGCGTGTCGGGGGCCCAAGATCGGAGGAAGGCCGGGCCGTGGCCCGGGCACCCGCGCACATCCGGTCAAGGACGGCGTCATGGCCTCGGACTGTCTCTTCTGCAGCATCGCCGCCGGCGAGATACCGGCGAACATCGTCCATGAAGACGACACGGTGGTCGCTTTTCGTGATATTCATCCGCAGGCCCCCGTGCACATCCTGGTAATCCCGCGACAGCATGTGACATCGCTCGACGAAGCGAAGAAAGAGCATGTCGAGCTGCTCGGCCGCCTCCTTCTTGCCACGGGAGAGCTTGCGCGGAGAGAAGGCATCGCCGAACGGGGGTATCGTGCCGTGCTCAATGTCGGGGACGAGGGGGGGCAGACCGTGGAGCACCTTCATGTCCATCTGGTGGGTGGGCGGCGGATGGGGTGGCCTCCGGGTTGAGGAAGGGGTAGCCCACCTCTACACGCTCAGGTGGGTGGGAGTCACCGCGCGCACCCGCGCGACCGCCCCGCCCCGCGGGCGCGTTGACCCCCGACGCACCTTCGGGTAAGCTTCGGCTCACCCTCGGGGCCGCGGCGGCGCGTCGCCCGGTGCCACCCGTTGCACCTGCGTGGAGGGAACAGGAACCGACCGTGCCCACTCAGCTCAAGGAACGGATACAGGCCGATCTGGCCGACGCCAGGCGGCAGCGAGACAAGACGCGGACCGTGCTGCTCTCCACGCTCCTCTCCGAGCTGCACAACCGTGAGATCGAGACCCGCTCGGCGCTCGACGACGGTGCCGCGGTCCAGGTCGTGACGCGCGCCATCAAGCAGCGGCGCGAGGCGGCCCGGCAGATGCGGGAAGGGGGGCGCGAGGAGCTGGCGGAGCGCGAGGAGCGGGAGGCGGAGCTGCTCACGCCGTACCTTCCGGAACCGATGGGTGAGGACGAGGTCCGGGCGCTGGTGCGGGAGGCCATCGCGGACGGCGTGCATGAGATGGGGCCTCTCATGGGCCGCGTCATGCCGAAGATCCGGGGACGTTTCGACGGCAAGGAGGCCAACCGAATCGTGCGGGAGGAGCTAGGGGGATGATGCCGGGGCGGACCTCGGGGCTCGAAGACCATGATGCGGGCGCGGACCTCCGGTCCCGCGCCCGCCCTGCGTCGGATATGCGGTGAGCGGCGACGCGCTCGACGTCATCGAGTTCCACCGTGTGCTGGAGTGTGTCGCGGCCCGGGCGGCCAGTCCCGCGGGCGCCGCGCGTGTGCGTGGCGTGCGACCGTCCTCCGAGCCGGACGACGTGCGCGCCGAGCTGGGGCGCGTGGCCGCGGCGATCCGGTTCGTCGAGGACCGCCCCGACTGGGCAATGCCCCCGATTCCCGAGGTCGAGGGTGCGGTTCGGGATCTTGGGGTGGAGGGGACGGTGCTCGAGCCCCTCCGGTTGCATCGGATCTCGGTGCTGCTCCGCTCGTCGAGGATGCTCGCGAACGCGCTGGCGTCCGCACAGAGGTCGGGTCGCGGGTTGGCGACGATGTCCGAGCGCCTCGTGCGCGATCGCGCAACGGAGGAGGCGATCGACCGGGCCGTGGACGAGGAGGGCGCGGTCCTGGACACGGCCAGTCTCGAGCTGAAGCAGCTCCGCGGCCGGCTCCGGGGGGTGAGGACGCGCATCGTGCGGCGCCTCGAGGCGTACGTACGGACGCTGCCCGAGCGCTTCGCCGTGCCGGATGGCTCGGTCACGTTGCGCGAGGGGCGCTACGTGATCCCCGTGAGGAGGGAAGGCAGGAGCGAGGTCGGCGGAATCGTGCACGACGAGTCGGCGACCGGCGCCACGCTGTTCGTCGAGCCGCCGGTCGCGATCGAGATGATGAACGAGCTCCGCAGCCTCGAACGGGAAGAGGCGAGGGAGATCCGCCGCGTGCTGGCCGAGCTGACGGTCCGGCTTGCGTCGATGCGGGATCTCCTGGCCGGTGCCCTCGACGCCCTCGTCACCTTCGATGCTCTGATCGCCCGGGCCCGCACGGCGCTGGAGTGGCACGCCACCGTGCCCGACGTGCTCGATCCCGGAGCCCGATCCTTCCGGATCGTCGGGGGGCGCCATCCCCTCCTGCTGGAGGCGGGAGACCTACCGGTGGTTCCCTTCGATCTGGAGATCACGCCCGGAGAGCGGGTCGTCGTGGTCTCCGGTCCCAACACGGGAGGCAAGAGCGTGCTGCTCAAGGCGATCGGGCTCGCGGCGACGCTCACCCAGAGCGGGGTCGTGCCGCCCGTCGAAGAGGGTAACGCGATCCCCGTCTTCCGCTCGATCTTCGCCGACATCGGCGACCAGCAGTCGATTGCCCGGAGCCTTTCGACCTTCGCCGCACACCTGGAGAACCTGGCGGACACGGTACGGCGGGCCGAGGCCGGCTCGCTTGTCCTGCTCGACGAGATGGGCACCGGCACCGATCCGGCGGAAGGCGCGGCGCTGGCGGTGGCGATCCTGGAGACGTTGGCATCTCGCGGCGCCTTCGCGGTCGTCACGTCGCACCTCGGTCAGCTCAAGCGCCTCGACCGCCCGGGCAGTGGGATCGTCAACGCGTCGTTGCACTTCGATCCGGATCGCATGGAGCCGACGTATCGTCTGGTGCAGGGGCGACCGGGACGCAGCTACGGACTGACGATCGCGCGCCGCCTCGGTTTTCCGGCGGAGGTGCTCGATCGAGCGGAGGCCCGCCTGGACCGGGGTGAGATCTCGGTCGAGGAGCTGCTGGAGCGGCTGGAGCGCCGGGAAAAGGACGCCGCCGCGCTGTTCGCTTCGCTCGAGCGGCGAGAAGAGGAGACCCGCCGGTTGCTCGACGAGGTCGAGCGCCGGGACGCGGCGCTGCGCGAGCGGGAGCGCAGCGCGGAGGATCGTATCCGCCGCGAGGCGAGAAAGACGCTCCTGGATGCCCGCGCGGAGGTGGAGGCGGCCATCGAGGAGATGCGCGCGGCGGTTGCGTCGGGCCAGGAGGCCGAGGAGGCCGTCCGCGCCGCCCGTCGCCGCGTCGAGCATGCGGTGCGGCGACGGCAGCTTCGTTCCGCCGGAGCCGCGGCGGAGCCTCGTGCCGGAGCCGAACCCCACGTGGGCGCGCGGGTCCGGGTGCATGCCACCGGAGCCGACGGAACGGTCGTCGAGCTCCGCTCCCGGCGGGCCGTCGTGGATGCTGGAGGGCTGCGCATCACGCTGCCCGTCGCCGAGCTGGACGTACTTCCCGAGAGCCCGCCGGCCGGCGGGCGTGAGCGGGCGCGCACCTCCGCGTGGAGCGGCGGCGGAGGCCAGGCCCGTGTGGAGGTCGACCTGCGCGGCCTCCGCGTGGACGAGCTCGAGACGGCGCTTCCTCGCGCGTTGGACCAGGCGGTCGTCGACGACCTGGCGGAGCTCCGGATCATTCACGGCAAGGGCACCGGGGCGCTGCGCCAGAAGGTCCGTGAGATCCTCTCCGCCGATTCTCGCGTCAGGACGTTCCGCCCGGGACAGCCCGACGAGGGAGGAGCCGGCGTGACCATCGCGGGGCTCTCATGATCCCCGACGACGTGGTGGAAGAGGTCCGGGCACGGGCCGACATCGTCGAGATCATCGGCGAGCTGGTGCCGCTGAAGAAGGCCGGGCGCGAGTACAAGGCCAACTGCCCGTTTCACGAGGAGCGGACACCGAGCTTCTACGTGGTTCCGGCGAAGGGATTCTACAAGTGCTTCGGCTGTGGAAAATCGGGGGATGTCTTCGCCTTCGTCATGGAGCGCATGGGGTTGGACTTCGTCGAGGCGGTGAAGTACGTGGCCGCCCGCTCCGGCGTCGAGGTGCGCGAGACCACCGCGCGCGATCCGCAGGACGACCCATACCGGCCTCTCTACGAGCTCAACGCGTTCGCCCGCGACTTCTTCCGGGAGCGGCTGTTGGACGATGCGGCGGGCGCGGCCGCTCGGGAGTACCTGCGGAGCCGCGGCATCGGCTCCGAGGTTGCGGAGCGCTTCGGGCTCGGCTTCGCGCCGGACGAGTGGCGCGCGCTCAGAGACGCCGCCGGCAAGCACGGGCTCGACGAGGATCTCATGGTCGAGGTCGGGTTGCTGGCCCGGAGCGAAAGGTCCCGGGAGCCCTACGACCGCTTCCGCAACCGGATCATCTTTCCGATCGAGGGCCTGTCCGGCCGCGTCGTCGCGTTCGGAGGCCGGATCTTCGGAGAGGAACGGCGTGACGCCCCGAAGTACCTGAACTCGCCCGAGACGCCGATCTATCACAAGGGCAGGATCCTGTACGGGCTCTCGTGGGCGCGCCACGCGATCCGCCGCGAGGAGGAAGCGCTCGTGGTGGAGGGGTACATGGACCTCGTGTCGCTCGCCGCCGCGGGCTTCGAGCACGTGGTGGCGACGCTCGGTACGTCGATGACGCCCGAGCATGCGCAGCTCCTGTATCGCTACACGCGCAGGGTGCTCCTGCTGTTCGACAGCGACCGGGCGGGATTGAAGGCGACCTTTCGGGCGGGAGACACGCTCCTCGAGCAGGGGATCCATCCGGCGGTGGTCACGCTTCCGGAAGGCGAGGATCCCGACACGCTGGTACGGCGCGCGGGCGCCGCCGCGCTACGAGCGCATCTCGACGACGCCGTGGACATCCTCGACCGCAAGCTGGCGATCCTCGACGAAAGGGATTACTTCTCCTCCATCGAGCGCACGCGGGCGGCCGTGGATCGGCTGCTGCCGACGTTGCGCGCGGCGGCCGATCCTGCGCTGAGGGACATCTACGTCTCGAAGGTGGCGCAACGCACGGGTGTGCGCCGCGAAACGCTGGAGGCGGAGTTACGCCGCCGCTCTCGGGGCCGCGCACGTGAGCCCGCCGCCGCGGGCAGGCCGCCGGACCGGGTTCCGCCGGTGCCGAGACTCGGTCCGGAACGGCTGCTGCTTGTGTTGATGACGAAGTCGCCGGATTTCGTGGAGCGGGCCGGGGAACGGCTCGGGCCCGAGGACTTTGTGGATCCGGCGTATCGGGCCATCTTTCAGGCGATGCTGGGTGCTCCCGGGCTGCGCGCGCCGCCCCCTGGGATGGATCCCGTCGCGGCCGCACGGTTCCAGGAGCTGCTCGCGGACCCCGAGAAGATCGCACACGCCGGGCGGGTCTTCGACGACACGGTCCGGCGCATCCGCGCCGTGGCGTTGAACCACCGCCGTGAAGAGCTGGAGCGCCGTATCGCCGAGGCATCCACCGACGAGGAAAAGGAAGCTCTCCTGCGGGAGAGGCAGAAGCTCGGAGCAGACGACCCCACAGACTGGTCCACCTCGGTCCGCCGGCTGCGGCCCGACGACAACCCCAACGTACGGAACCCATGACCCAACACACGCGGATCGCCCTCAAGGAACTCCAGCGCCTCGACAACGACATCGCGGAGGCGAAGAAGAAGGTCCGAAAGTTCGATCCCCTGTTCGAGGAAGTCGAGCAGCCCGCGCTGGTTCTGGAGGCCGAGGTCACGAACAACCGGAAGCGTCTCCAGGAGATGAGGCTCGAGGAGCGGCGGCTCGAGGCGTCGTCCGAGGACAAGCGCGTGCGCGCCACCCGGCTGAACGAGCGGCTCAACTCGGTGCGCAACCTGCGCGAGGAGGCCGCGGTCAGCGCGGAGCTCGACATGGTGGAGCGGGCGCTGCAGAGCGACGAACAGGAGGCTCTGACGCTGCTCGATCAGATCCGCAAGCTCGAGCTCAGAATGGAAGAGCTCGAGTCCGCGCTGGAGGTGGCCCGGGCCGAGGTCGAGCCGAAGATGGCGGACCTCATCGAGTCGCGCAGCGGGGCGCAGGAGAATCTCGCGCGGCTCGAAGCCCGCCGGCAAGAATTCGTCGGATCGATGGATCCCGAGGAACTCCGGATGTATGAGGGAATCCGGGCGGGCGGACGGGGGGTGGCGGTCGCGGAGCTGACCGCGGACGGCGCCTGCGGCTACTGCTTTTCGATCATTCCGCTCCAGCTCCAGAACGAGGTGCGCCACGGCGACTCGATCATCCGGTGCGAGCAGTGCGGGGTCATTCTTTCGGTGCCCGAAGCCGACGTGCCCGAGTGAGCCCGGATTCGCCTTCCTCCTCTGCGTCCAGCCTCTCCGCACCCGCACCGCGCTGGGTCGATCCCGTCGCGCCGGCCGCCGAGCGGGTTTCCGCGCTGGCGGACGCGCTGAAGCTGCCCCGACCTCTGTGCCGTCTTCTGGTGGTGCGGGGCTTCGACACCCCCGACGCGGCCCGCACGTATCTGCGTCCGGAGCTCGCGCAC
>Ga0114931_10002143_pt1 | contig 25131 bp, 18 predicted proteins | sample 2SBtaG_FD_89579 | JGI IMG/M metagenome (GOLD analysis project Ga0114931, IMG submission 89579) | Deep subsurface microbial communities from Kolumbo volcano to uncover new lineages of life (NeLLi) - 2SBTROV14_V59a metaG | ecosystem: Environmental > Aquatic > Marine > Volcanic | place: Kolumbo... | reverse complement strand
GCTTCGAACCGGAACTCCGTTCCGGGATCGGAGCACGGAAAACAACAATCGTTACCCTCCGAATGCACAGTTCGCCGTGCCCGGGGATCTTGCCCGGCCCTCAGCCGGGTGAAGAACCCGGATCGAACTTCCGGCATGAGGTACTAGCGCGGCCCTACGAGTCGATAGATAGGCGATAGCCGGCGCCGTGCACGGTCACCAGATAGCGTGGCTTGTCCGGCTCGTCCTCCAGCGCCTTGCGCAGCTTGACCAGATGATTGTCCACGGTGCGCGTGTTTGGGTATTTGTCGTAGCCCCACGCCTCGTCGAGCAATTGCTGGCGGCTGACGACCTCGCCGGGACGCCGCGCAAACACCTTCAGGATGGCGTAGGCCCGCGACGGCAGCTCGATGTCGTCGTCGCCTTTGCGCGCGCGCTGGCGCGTGAAGTCGATGTACACGTCGCCAAAGCTGATCTCGGTGGGGTCGGCGTCTGCGGTCTTGCCGGCACGGCGCAGCGCCACCATGACGCGCGCGAGTAGCTCCATGAGCGAAAATGGCTTGGTCACGTAGTCATCGGCGCCCAGCTCCAGGCCGCGCACGCGGTCGAGCTCGGCGCCCCGGGCGCTCAGGATGATCACGGGAATGTGGCGCAGCTCGGCGGACGACTTGAGCTTGCGGCAGACTTCGAAGCCGTCGGTGTCCGGCAGCATGATGTCCAGGATGATCAAGTCCGGGCGGGTGGTGTCGGCCAACACCAGTCCTTTGTCGCCGCGGCCCGCGACGAGCACGTCGTAGCCTTTTGCGCGCAGCGTATCTTCGAGGCCGAGGCGAATCGAAGAGTCGTCTTCTATGACCAGGATCTGAGCCATCATGTCGCCCGTGAGAATACTAGTGTAAACGTAGAGCCGGCCTTGAGCTTGCTTTCGAGCTCGACTTGTCCTCCCTGGGCCTCGACATGCCGTTTGACCAGGGCCAGCCCCAGGCCGGTGCCCTCCACCCCAGACGAGTACGCGGCCGGCGTACGGTAAAACTCGCGGAACACGCGAGATTGTTCGGCGGCGGCGATGCCCGGGCCACGGTCGCGCACCGACACGGCGATACGCTCGCCGTCCAGCAGGGCCACCCGCACCTGGACCGGTTTGTCGCTGCCGGCGTATTTGATGGCGTTGGCCAGCAGGTTGAGCAGTGCCTGGACCACCACCTCCCGGTCGACGAGGGCGGCTGCGTCGGCGGCTTCGTCGTCCACCTGGAGCGCGATGTCCAGCCCCTCGTCTTCGCGAAAGCGCAGGGACGTGGTCACGGCTTCGTTCGCGATGTCGCCGAGGTTTTCTTTGCGCCGGGCATAGCGACGAGTGCCGCGTTCGATTTGCGAGTAGTCGAGCAAGTTGGCGATGAGCAGGCCGAGGCGTTCGCTCTCCTTGACGATGATGTCCTGGTAGCGTTGCTCGCGGGCGCGGTCGTGGCCGGCGACGTCTTGCTGCAGCATCTCGCCGAACATGCGAATCGACGTGAGCGGTGTCTTGAGCTCGTGGGACACGGTGGACACGAAGTCGCTCTTGAGTCGTGCCAGCTCGCGCTCGCGGGCCGCGCCGCGGATGGTGGCGACGATGCCCAGGATCAGCAGCAGGGCCAGACCGCTGGTGATGATCAAGTGCTGGCGGCCACGGGCGCGGATGACCTCGTCCAACGGGTCGGGCAGCGACACGTGGTTGACTACGGCCAGGCTCAGATGCGGCAGGATCTGGCCGAAGCCGACGCTGGCCAGAATGCGCAGCTCGTCGTTGGCCCGCGGCGCGCCGATGCGGTTGACCACGACGTGGGCGCCTTCGGCGATGTCGTCCAGGGGCACGTCGACGTGGCTGGCCACCTGCTCGAGCATGGCCGGATTGATGACGACGCCGATGATCTGGTCGCCGTGGCGCCGGTAGACCAGCGTGCCCGGCCACGCCAGGGCGGGGCGGCCGCGCGCGCGGGACGCGGCGGTGCGGGCCAGATCTTCGGCTTCGCCGGACAGGGCGGCGGCGAATCGTGCTTCGACCCGGGCGTTGCGCAGGTGAGTGTCGAGGTGGTCTAGCTCGGCGCGCTGGCCGTCGCTGACGCGCGCCTCGGCCAGGCGGCTGCGCACCCGCGACACGATGGCCGCCAGGGCCCTGGGCGGGCCGCCGTACTTGCGGTCGACCAGGTCGTGGTACAGGCGCAACAGCTCGTCGGCCGTGCCGGCGGATTCGGCGCGGCCCAGAGCGGCCACGAGGCGGTAGGGAACGCCGTTGGCGTCGGTGCGCTTGCCGTAGCGATCGGCCAGCACCGTGTAGTGGGCGGTGGCTTTGGCCGGGCTCTTCGCCATGCGCGCCAGGCCGAGCAGGGCCTCGGGCGCGGTGGCGTCATGGCGGGCGAGCCGACTGTAGGTGCGCCGAACCCATGCCGGACGGTTGTCGCGCAGCTCCTCACCCCGGGCACGCTCGAGCAGTGCGTCGCGTCGGCGCGCCTGGCGGATCACGCGCACACACGAATCGAAACCACGCTCGGGGCAGCTGCGCGGTCGCCGGGTCAACAGCGGTGGCGGCGTCGCCGGCTCGGTGCCCAGCTTGCGCAGCGGCGACGCCGACGGGTACACGAGTTGCCCGTCGGGCGTGATGGCGAACGGGTAGCGGCCCAGCGGGTAGCGCCTCGCCACGGCGGTCAGCTGCGCCCGATTGGGCGCGGTGCCGGCTTTGCGTTTGAACAGCGCCGCCACCGCATCGAGGGTCTTGCGCAGATCGGCTTTGACGCCGCGGGCGACCGCATTCGCTGCGCGCGCTTGCTCTTCCAGCTTGCTGGCAACCCGACCGCGGTCCTCGGCATAGGACACCAGGCCCAGATAGGTGAGGCCTCCCGCCGGGACGAGCACGAGCAGCAACGCCAACAGCGCCCGGCGCGTTCCCGAGTTCATTGCTCGAAAGTGTAGCAGGGATCCTTGCCGCCTCCAGAAAACACGAATGAACCTCATGTCTTGACATTGTGACGCGATGCGTTAAAACGGTATGACGATGACGACCGAAACAACTTCTGATGCAAATCCCCTGAGCGAGCGGCTCAAAAGCCGCCTGGCCCTCGTCCACGTGCCGACTCAGCTGCGCCAGGTGCCCGAGCAGTTGCGCCAGGTGCCGACTCAGCTGCGCCAGGTGCCCGAGCAGTTGCGCCAGATGCCGGCCCAGTTGCGCCAGGTGCCGGATCAGCTGCGCGGCTCGCTGGCACGCCTGGTGCGCTCGGCCGGCGACCGGCTGCGTTCCAGCCTGGACCTGCCGGCTGCCGGTGAGGTCGCCGAGTTGTTGGCGCGGGTCGAAGATCTCGATCGCAAGATCGCCGAGCTCGAGTCCGCGGGCAACGCGAAGGCCGCTGCACCTGCCAAGAACAAGACGTCGACCGCCAAAAAGGCGACCGGGCGCAACGCCAGCGTGAGCAAAAAGTCGGGCAGCAACGGGGGCAAAAAGAAAACGTCGTCGGCGAAGGCGAAGGCCAAGGCCAAGGCCAAGGCCAAGGCCAAGACGACCAGCAAGGCCAAAAGCAACGGCAAGCCGCGGACGAAAAAGATCGCCGAGCGAGCCAAGGTGGCCAAGCGCAAAAGCAAATAGCGGTCGCTGCCCCCCGCCACCGCGGGGGGCGCTGCCGCCCAGCCAAGGAGACACGCCTAGGAGACTGGTGTCTTTCGAATTGCGCAAGATTGAACGTCGATCAAGTCGCTTCCTCGATCAAATCGTGCGTGCGCGCTGAGTGTGTTGACCAACGGAATAGCGTTCTTCGCGGCGAAATCGCTGTTTGACACCAGTCTCCTAGCCCTAGCGGGTGTCCCTGGATATCGCTTTCGCCCGCTGAGGTCAGCGGAATCAATGGCGAGGCGCGAACAGGGAGTTAGCCCGCTTCGCTCGCGTGGCGCGGCTGGAAAATTGCGCTTCGTGGAATTTTCCCAGCGACGCGAAGGGGGGACCCCCAGCGACCGACGAGCAACAAAGCCTGTGGTTTCGCGGGGCCAGCCGGCGGAAACATGTATGCAGGGACACCCCCTAGTCCTAGTCGAGGTGGGGGCGCTGGACCGCCGTGGTGAACACCCGCAGGTCGGAGAATTCGACGATGTCTGCCCAGTTCCAGAACACGCCTTTCGCGGTGCCGTCGACTTCGGCGAACAGGTCACCGTCCTTCTGGTAGGCCTGAACGGTCACCTCCATCGGGCCCAGGTTCTGGGTGCCGAGCGGGTACACACGGTTGTCGATCACCAGTGACCAGTGCAGCTTCAACGCCAGCTCGCCGGTCGCGCTGCAGTAGTCGCCGTCGCTCCGCCAGTACGAATCCCAACACGCGGTCGGATCCTCCATGCTGGCCACGACGTTGGTGAACCAAAGGCCCTTGGGCGAGATCGTTCCCGCGCCGGCGATTACGTCCTTGAACGAGATCGCGAGGCCGTCGATGGTCATGTTGCCGTAGGCGTCGGCGCCCATGATCAGGTTGCCCCGGTCCATGGACAGGCGAGTGGTCTGCTGTAGCACGTGATCCCCGCGGTCGACCCGGACGGTCATATCGACCCAGGTACTGTCGGGCATCATGTCGAATTCGGGATGATCGAGCAGGCGATCGTAGGCCGTGGCGGTCGGCTCCGAGTATGGGTCTCCGGACACGTCCGCCGAGCAGCCCAAGAACACCAACGCAAGCGCAAGCATCAGTGCAGTAGCGTGGATTCTGTATGGCATGGCTGCCTCCTTGAAAGGGCTCTCTCCACAACAGAGCATGTGGCGGGCCAAGCACAGGAGCCATGATTTCAGAACGTAAGAGGGCCCGGTGACGGATTCCCTCCGCAAATGATGCACCGCGGCATATCCGCTGCGCAGTTGCTGCGGTTGGTCGTACTAATGTTTGCCAGACGTTGGCCCTATGTGGACTGGTCGCTGGCTACTTCACGCTTGCGCGCAGCTTCCACACCATCAGCAGGGCTTCCATGAAGATGGTGCGAGACATCTTCGATTGGCCCACCCGACGGTCTTCGAACACGATCGGCAACTCGCTCACCTGCATCCCGGTCTTGAGCACGCGGTACTTCATCTCGATCTGAAAGCTGTAGCCGTTGGATTTGACTTGATCGAGGTCCAGCTGCTCGAGGGTCTGGCGGCGGTAGCAGGCAAAGCCGCTGGTCAGGTCGCGAACGCGAACGCCTAAAATTGACCGGGCGTACAGGCTGCCGCAGCGGCTAATAAACTGGCGGCCGAGGCCCCAGTTGATCGTCCCGCCGCCTTTCACATAGCGGGATCCCACCACCATGTCGGCGCCCTCGCGGGCCAACCTCACCATATCCGGCAAGTATTTCGGATCGTGGCTAAAGTCGGCGTCCATCTCCAGGATGTAATCGTAGTTGCGTTCGAGCGCCCACCTGAAACCGTCGAGATACGCGGTACCGAGCCCGAGCTTACCCGCTCGGTGCATTACGTGAACTCGTGTATTGTTCTCCGCGATTTGGTCGAGGAGATCTCCAGTGCCGTCAGGTGAGTTGTCGTCGACGAATAAAAGCTCCGCGGAGGCCACCGGTGCCAAAAACTGGCGAACGACTTCCTCTACATTGTCGCGCTCGTTGTACGTCGGAACTACAATGAGGGTGCGCTCAGACATCGGACGCACGATACCGGTGTCGTTCATTTGTGCCAATAGCCCACGGATGCCACCACTGTGGTACCCTGATTGCGTAGTAGGCCATGGAAATCCTTAAGGTACGTTTTCGCACGAACGAAGAGTTCCGCGAGAATTACAACGGCGACCTGCCGAATGGGGGGCTATTTTGCCCTACGACGACTCCGCTCGAGGAGAACCAGGATGTGATCATCGAGCTGAGCATCCCCACCTTGCCCAACAAGGTGCTCATCCGCGGTCACGTGTTGCAGTGGCGGCCCGCGCTGCCGCGCTTGCGTGTGCGCGCCGGCGCCACGGTCGAGTTTGCCGACGACGAAAGCGAGAAACGCGACTTCGTGTTGGAGACCATCGCCGGAACGCGCGGGCCTTCGCCGCGGCGCAAGCACACCCGCTTGCCCGTGTCGGTGTCGGTGCGGTTTCGCACCACGGATGAAGCGGGCTACACCGAGAGCGAGCTCACCGAGATCAGTGTCGGCGGCGCGATGCTCAACTCGGTCGAGTTGCCCCTCGACGTCGATGTGATTTTGGAAATCACGCCACCGGGTGCAGTCAGCCCGATCGCGATTTCCGGACGCACCACGTATCACGGCAAGGGTGGCGGCACCGGGCTCAAGTTCATCTACCGCGACGGCGGCGGTTCGCGTCGACTGCGCGAGCTCGTGCGTCGCCTGCGCCAGGCGTAGGGAGCAACGGTGGCGCGGCGCAGGTATGGTCGCAAGAAGCAACGGCGCCGCAATTACGATGCGGACATCGGCAGTGCCGGTGACTTCACGCGGCAGGTACTGGACAAGTATCACGTCAGCTCCGACGTGCACGCACACCAGTTGATCACCGACTGGCCCGCGATCGTCGGCCAGCGCGTGGCCGCGCGCACGACGCCCATGAATCCCGGCGCGGCGCTGGCCGACGGTGTGCTCAGCGTCCGCGTGATCAACTCGGCGTGGCTGCACGAGCTGTCGTTCATCAAGGACCAGCTGCGCGCCCGGATCAACGAGTTCATCGGCAGCAAGACCAACCCGCAACCCATTCGCGAGATCCGCTTCGTGCACGGACGCGCACCCAAGGGACGCAAAGACGAGCTGTCCCAGGCCAGGGCGCAGCAGTACCGCAAGCCGCTGCAGCCCCGGTCGTTGCCAGCCCCGGCCCGCGGTGAGCGCCTGGAACAAATCCGCCGCGAGACCGCGGTTGTCGACGACCCGGAGCTGCGCGTCGCCATCGCCGAGGCGCGGCGGCTGCTGGACGTTTAGGGACATCCCCTAGCGCAACAAATCGAGCGCCGCGCGGACGGCTCGCTCGTAGGCTTGCTCGCCCAACCGGCCATGCAGCTGGTCCCTTGCCGCGACCAGTGGGCCGGCGAGCATCGCACCGAAGTCGCCCGTTCGCGCGAGTTGTGCAATCCCCTGGGTCAGCGTGAGCACGGCGCTGGTGGCATCGCCGATCTGCTCGTAGTGTCGGCTGCCCACCAGCAGCACGGCGATGTAGGCCTGATAGTCGCCCTGCGTTGCCGCCTGCTCGAGGGCGGCGGCCAGCTCGTCGAACACGCGGTGTTCACCGGCGAGCTCTGCCGCCACGAGTTGCGCGACCAGCCGGGTGGCGCCGCCCATGGCGTCTTGTCCGGCAACGTTGCTCAGGCGCAATCGCGCTGCAGACGTGTTGCCCGCTAGCAGTGCGAACAAGCCCGCGTACGTGCGCGCGTGTGCCCCGTCCGCTAAGTGGCCGAGCTGGTCGGCGGTCTTGGCCGCGTGATCGAGCAGGGCGACTGTCGCAGTCGGGTCGCTCATCGGGTCGCCAACGCGGAGGGCGAGGCGCAAGCGCGCGTGTACGCGGATACCGCTGGGCGTCGCGGCCATGCGCACCAGGCGTCGAAATACCGCCTCGGCGTGGTCGACGTCGCCGGCGACCAGCGCGCACTCTGCGATCGCCACGTCGGCCCAGGCGCGCACACTCGCCAGCCGTGACGCGGGCGGATCGAGGGCGGACTCGGCCTCGGTTAGCGCACCCTCGACCTCTCGGAGCGCTTCACCCGCCGCTGTCATCTGTTCACGACTCGCGGCGTTCCAGCTGCGCGCCACAGCTGACACCACCGCGACCACCGGGTCGGTCCCGCCGGCTCCGGGGACGGGCAAATATTCCGGAAGCTCGTCGTCGAGCAGCGCGGACAGGGCACCGAACGCTCGCAGCTCCGCAGCGCGCTCGTGCTGAGCACTCCGCTCGATCAGCCTGGAGACGTGTTGTCGTTGATCGCGAAACAAACCATGGGTCCACACTTGCTCCAGGAACGTATCGACCGGGTCGGGCACTAGTTAGTTAGCATCTTGGGACGGCGCCCCCGGGTCTGGGCGATACTCCCGTCCGTGACTCAATGAAGCAGGAGCCGTGCCACGATCCCGCCATGCTAAGCTGTTGAAAACTAGAGCCACGCGCTCGCGAATCGTGCAAGACTCGCGTAGCTCACTACGCACAGTCGCGCGAGTCGTGCTCCCTCGGCAAGGCGATCGGCCCCCCACTGGCCACATGACAAGAACGTGACATCTTTTTGCGCCAGCATGACATCTTTTTGCGGCAATACGACAACTCGTCTCGACCGGATTGTTAGAACTGATCCTGGGCGAGGCGATGGCGCCGGCACTGAGAGAATGAAACGGCGGAGATTCTTTTGGTGTCGGCGCTTCGCCGGTTTTTTTGTCGCCGCAGCATGGCTGGCGACCGCCTGCAGCCACCGTGGCCAGGGCGCGGGGCGGGATGCCGGGGGGCACCGAGTGTCGGTCGATGCGGGGGTTCCGTACCGCGCTCCGGTGGGGGCGACGAAACCGGGGATGGCCAGCGCGGCGGAGCACCGCTACTACAACGGCTATCTCGCGGAGACCCTGCACGGCAATACCGACGAGGCGCGGGCGGCTTACCGCGATGTGATCAGCTCGGCGGGCAAGACCGATCCGGAGCTGGCCGCGCGGGCGGCGTTGCGCCTGGCCAGCTTGGAGTCTCTCGCCGGCCACCGGCGCGATGCCCAGGAGCTGGTCGCGCGCGCCGCAGTGCTCGGCCACAAGGTGCCTGCAATCGTCGAGCAGGCCGACCGCATGCAGGCGCATCTGGCGTCGATTCGTTCCCGCGGCAGTCAGGTGCGCGGGCCGCCCGCGGGCACGGATCTCATCGGCGCCAGCGCTGAGGCCAACAAGTTGTTTGACAAGGCCGAAACGCTTTTGTCGGCGTACCATCGGATGCGCTTGCAGCCGCGGCTGGAGGCACTGCGCGCCAGCGTCGCCGCCAAAGAGCACGCCATGGAACAGGCGGTGCGCGCGTACGGCAAGGTGGTCGCGCGCGCCGAGCCGAGCGCCACCGCGCCGGCGGAGTTTCGCATCGCCAGCCTGCGCCACGATCTGGCCCTGTCGCTGATGTTCGACTTGCCGCCGGAGCTGGAGCCGCGCGAGGCGGCGCGTATTCGCCGGTCTTTGCGCGCGAGCGCGCGATCCAACCTGCGCCAGGCTCGCTCGGCGTATCTGCGCAGCCTCGAGGCCGTGGCCAAGGCCGACGACGCCGCCACCGCCCGCTGGCGCCTCGCCGCGGAAAACGGGCTTCGCTCGGTTGAGGATTTGCTCGGCGTGCGCCGCTGATCCATGCTCGGTGTCCATGGCGGTAGCGGTTTCGATCAATGGTGAGCTGTTCGATGAACACGCGTCGATCTCCGTGTTCGATCGCGGGTTCCTGTACGGCGATAGTGTCTACGAGGTAGTGCGCACCTCCGGCGGCGAGCCAGTGGATCTGCCCGCGCATTTGATCCGGTTGCGCGCCTCTGCGACCGCGATTGCCCTCGAGTTGCCGAGCGACGACGAGCTCACCGCGGCGACGTTGGCCGCGCTGAAGGCGGCGGGCAATCCCGAGTCGTACATTCGCATCATCGTCACCCGTGGTGCCGGTGAGATCGGTCTGGGTACCGATTTGGCGCGCGACCGAAAGACCATCGTGATCATCCGGCCGCTCAAGTTGCCGGCCAGAGCGCTGTACGAGCACGGCATCGCGCTGCAGATCGTCAACGTGGAGCGCAGCTCGCCGCGCGCCGTCGACCCGCGCATCAAGTCGGGCAACTACCTCAACAACATCCTGGCCCTCGCCGAGGCGCGCCGCGCCGGCGCCGACGAGGCGCTGATGTGCGACAGTCGCGGCCGCATCGCCGAAGGCGCGAGCAGCAACTTGTTCGTCGTCAACAACGGTGCTCTGTTCACACCCGGTCTCGAAATCGGACTGTTGGCGGGCATCACCCGCATGCGGGTCATCGAGCTCGCGCGCGGCGCCGGCATCGACGTGACGGAGGGTAAGCTGTTGCCCGCGGACGTGCGCGGTGCCGACGAGGTGTTCATCACCAGCTCGATCCGCGGCGTGTTGCCGGTGGCGCGCGTCGACGGCAACACGCTGGCCGGCACTGTCCCGGGGCCGATCACCACACGCATGATGACACTCTACCAGCAGCATTTGACCGCCCGGGCCGGCCAGTAGTCTATACTTGGTCGGGGGATGGCAACCGACACGCGCAAGCTGAAGGACCAGGCGCAAAAAGCGGTCAACAAGGGCAAGCACACCAAAGCCCTCGACTTGTATCTGGCGCTCGAAGCAGCCGAACCGGCCGACGGGGGCTGGGCGCGGCGCGCCGCCAACATGTACCAGCGTCTGGGTCGCGACCAGGAGCATCTGCTCGCCTTGCAGCGCGCCGCGGACAAGTACGGCAAGGCCGGCTTCTTGGTCAAGGCCATCGCGGTGTGCAAGATGATCCTGGCCGACGAACCCGGTCACGTCGCCACCCAGGAAAAGCTCGCCGCGCTCTACGCCGAGCGTGGCATACCGGCCGCAGCCAAGCCGGCCGCAACCGCCGGGCCCTCTCCGGTTCCGCCGCGCAAGCGCACGCTGCCTCCCGGCGCGCCGCTGGACAGCGTTGCTCTCAGTGACATCGTTCCCGGCGCCACGCCCGCGGGCAGCGTCGCCGGTGCTGAAGCGTCGATCCAGGACATTCCTCTGGAGCTCGAGCTCGACACCCTGCTGGAGCAGGCACAGGGCGCTGTGGAGCAGCCGGGCGCCGAGCCAATCGACATCGAGCTGATCGACGACGACGAAAATGCGCAGCAAGCGGCGCGGCGTCTGCAAGAGACGCCATTTTTCGCCGCGCTGGGGCCAAAGCTGCTGGAGATGTTCATCGACAAGGTCACGCTGGTGGAGCTCGCAGCCGGCGAAGTGCTGTTTCGCCAGGGCGACGGGGGCGACGCGCTGTATGTGGTGGCCGAGGGCGAGGTTGCGGTGCTGTCCGAAGGGCCGCCACGCGTCCAGCTGTCGCGACTGTGCGAGGGCGACTTCTTCGGCGAGATTGCCCTGGTGACCGAGCAGCCGCGCAGCGCCACCATCGAGGCGGTCGATGGCGCCGAGTTGTTGGCGATCGACCGCGATACGGTAGGCGACCTGATCCACGCCGAGCCCAACGTGCTGCGCTTGCTGTTGCGGTTCTTGCGTGATCGCCTGCTCAACACGTTGGTGCACACCAACCCGCTGTTCAATAGCTACGGTGGCGCCGAGCGTCAGACCCTGGCCGAGAAGTTTCGCTTTCTCGAGGGCGAGCAGAGCGCGGTGCTGATCGAGCAGGGTGGCCGGGCCAACGGGCTGTACATTTTGCTCGCCGGTCAGGCGGAGGTGTTGGTGCAAACCGGCGACGCCACCGAGCCGACGCGGTTGGCCACCCTGGGCCCCGGCGACGTATGCGGCGAGATGTCACTTTTGGCCAACGCCGATGCGGTCGCCACGGTGCGTCTCACCAGCAAGGCGTTCGTGCTCAAGCTACCGGCCGATGTGTTTCGCCAGGTGATCATGACCCACCCACAGGTGCTCATGTTCGTGGGCGAGCTGGCCGACGAGCGCCGCCGCCAGCTCGAGGCGATTTCTGTGGGTAACGGCGACTATGAGGTGGCTCACCTCGAGCTGTTGTAGTTACACTCAAGCCCGCCAAAGTGACCACGGCCACCAGCCGACCGGCGAAGGCCGGACAGCCGGCGGCAAACACCGGGACACCGGCCGTACACCCGCCGACACCGGCGGCCATACCCGGCGGGCCGGTCGCGCTGGCCAACGACGTGTTGCGCGCGTTTCGAACCAAGGACTGGAAGCGCCTGCAGCAGCTGGCCGATTCGAAGGCGGCGACGGCCAATTTCTTCGAGCGTACGTACAAGCGCGGCCGCGCGCGACGGTCGTGGCGGTACCGCGCCATCGAGGGCTGGGACATGACGCCGCCACGCGAGGTGCGCTACTATTACGGGAAGGGCTCGCTGGTCGAGCGCACCGAAGCGATGGTTCGGTTCGGCGAGTTCGGCGGCGAAGTGGCCGTGGTGTCGTTCTCGTTGAGCGACGGCAAGTGGCGGTTTGCGGGGATCAAAAGCCCGGACCCACAGCGGTTTGGCGCCATGGCCAAGACCCTGGCCGAGGCGCGGGCAGCGGGCGGCAGACGCGCCAACCGCCTCGAGCGACACAACGCGCAGCGCAACGCCGAACAGGACCGCCGTGACCGGGCCGAGGCCGAGGCCCGTCAACGCGACGCGCAGACGGTGAAGCTCATGCGTGAGATCGCCATTGTGCAGAAACGGCTGTCGTCTGCCAGGACCGCCGCCGAGCGCACGTCCGCTCAGCAAAAACTAACCGCGCTCGAGCAGCGCATGCACGCTCTGCGCCGGCACGAGCACAAGGCCAAGAAGGACTATCGGGTCCCCGCCGACTGCAAGAACAACCCGCTGTGTGACCACTAACGGGCAGCGTTATTTGAGCCCCGTGGGATCGATGCCCAGCGAGATCAGGATCAAGAACGTGCCCATGATCAGATAGACCACGCCGAACAGCACATGGCGCCGGCGGGGTAGGGCGTACATGCCTTTTTTCTTCGACGCCCGCGCCTGGGCGTCGTCGGAACGCAGACCCACCGCGATGCGATAGCCACCGAAGATGATGACCATCAGTCCGCAAACAAAGGTGATCCAGGGAGGGAGCGCCATGCGGCCCTACCTTACTTCTGTTTGATACCCAAAGGGTTCTGCGCGTACACGAATCTCGACGGCGGCCCGATCAGCCGCGGCACGGTGACCGGTCCATCCACAGGTTCGATTTCCCAGCGGAAGTTGTCGAGGATCACCGCAGAGTCGAGGATGTGGTCACCCTCGTCGTGAATCGAGAAGGTCAGCGTTATCTTCTCGCCTGGAACCACCGGCGCGGTCGTGGTCAGCCAGCCGGTGCCGCCACCTTCGCTGCCCTCGAACCCGGTGCCGACCAGATCTGCATCGCCGACGCAGGCCGCATCCAGGCTCGTGGCGCACACGTCGAAGAAGCCGACGTTGATCGATACCCGGTTGCCCATGGAGTCGAACGAGATGTTGCCGGTAAACGCCTGCGACTGGAGGCGGGCCAAAAACGTGTCGTCGAACGACGTGCACACGAACTCGGGGAACTCGACCGACATGAAGTTGAAGTCGAACGAAAACGCCTTGGCGTTGAGCGGCACGTCGAGTTGCACGGTCAGCTCGGTGTAGTCGTTGACCGTGGCCGGGTCGGCGCTGCTGCAGCCCACGGGACCGATCGGGTCTGGGTGCGGCGGCGAGTTGGTAAACGCGGTGCCGCTGTCCAGAGGCACGAAGCCCGGATCGCTGGAGTCGCCGACGCGACCGGTGGACAGCACCATGAAGTCGGGGCCCTGCACCGGCACGTAGGTGTTGCCGTAGTCGGTGAAGATGCCGCGGGACAGCTCGTCGATGCCGAGGGATTCGTCCCAGCCGGCGTAGGTGGTCTGCCAGCAGATGTCCAGGGCGCTGGCGTAGCCCATGGGATCGTTGCGGCCGGTTCCGGCCGGACACGGCTCGATGGCCTCGTCGACCTGACCATCGCAGTCGTTGTCGATACCTTCGGGGTCGCCGTCGGCGTTGAGCTGAACCTCGACCGCGCCGGGGTTGATCAGCTCACCACCCTGGTTGGGATCGTCGTTGCAGTCGCCCTGGTCTTCGGAGTAGCCGTCACCGTCGTCGTCGTACTGATCGGTGTGGTTGTCCGGGATGCCGTCACAGTCGTTGTCGATTCCGTCCACCAGCTCGGGTGCGCCCGGGTAGCTCGTGGCGTCGTTGTCGCGGCAGTCGCCGGCACACGTGGACCAGTGGTCCCCGTCCTGGTCGAACGGCTCGTCCTTCACGCCATCGCAGTTGTTGTCGATGCCGTCGCACGGTTCGGGCGCCCCGGGATAAATGAAGCGGTTGTTGTCGTTGCAATCACCGTCCGCGACCGTGAAGCCGTCGCCGTCGTTGTCCACGGGGCCCGCATCGGGACCGGCTCCATTGTCTTTGCCACCACCGCAGGCACCCACGCCCGCAAGGAACACCACCACACCTAGAACTGCAAAAATTCTGCTCACCGGTCGCCTCGAGTAATTCGTCGATAGAAGGAAAAGGTTTTAATCCCAGCGCGATCGAGGGGCATATTGCACAAAAACGCCGGTCAACCAAAGGAGAAAGCGCACACTGACCTACATGTGTAAGCTTCGGTTCGGTTTTGCATGCCCACGAGCCATGATCTGGCTGTTTTGCGCTGAGGTTGACAGGCAAATCCCCATAGGCCAAAGTCGCCGCCTCGATCGGGTAATCCCATGCCCAACGGCGCAAACTACAAGAATTCAGCGGCTTTTTACGATGTTGACGGCACGCTCATCAGCATCAACATCGTCCATTCCTACGCCTATTACGCGGCTCGCCACCCATCGCTGCTCAAGTCGGCGGCCCAAACCACCCTGACGGCCGCGTCGCTGCCGTTGTTTTGGGCGGCGGACAAGATTTCGCGCAAGTGGTTCAACGAGCTGTTCTACCGTTCGTACGCGGGAGCGTCCGAGGACCGCCTGGTCATGCTGGCCGAGGAGCTGTTCGAAGACGTCATCAAGCCCAACATCTATCGGCGCACATTGGATTTGATCGAAGAGTCGCGGCGGGCGGGTTGCCGCCAGGTGCTCATCTCCGGTGCCCTGGACTTCACCCTGGCGCCACTGGCGCGCTACCTGGACGTCGACGACTTCATCGCCAACCGTCTCGAGTTCTTCGAGGGCTACGCCACCGGAAAGCTCAAGAAACCGTTCGTCGGCGGCGCCACCAAACCGGTGCTCATGCGCCGGTACGCCAACGAGCACGACATCGATCTCAACCAGTCGTGGGCCTACTCCGACAGCTATTCGGATTTTCCGATGCTGGCGGTTGTCGGCCGTCCCACGGCGTGTAATCCGGATAGCCGATTGCGGCGCATCGCGCGGTCGTACGACTGGCCGGTGCTCGATCTGAGTTGACGTAATCCGAGGAAAGTATGCGAGCCATTCGACCCCGCCATCGCCGCGCCGCCCGCGAGCACGTCGTTACCATCGACACTGACTCGGCGCCGCGCATCCTGTTTTACGGCGAGAACTTCTTGCTCGAAGACCTGCCCGTCGGCACCCGCGTGATCTATCCGCGGCGGCCGCTGTCGGGGGTGCCCAACCGCACCGCCGCCATCCGCTACGCGCTCAATCACCCAATGGACTCCGATCCGCTCCACGCCATGCTGGAGCCCGGGATGAAGGTGACCATCGCGGTCGACGACATCTCGCTGCCGCTGCCGATCATGCGCAAGCCGGACATCCGTCAGACCATCCTCGAGATCGTCTGCGAGATGCTGGCCGACCACGGCGTGGACGACGTCCACATCATCGTGGCCACGTCACTGCACCGGCGCATGCACGACAAAGAAATCCGCCGCATGGTCGGCGAGAAGGTGTGGCGGGACTACTGGCCCGATCGCCTGTACAACCACGACGCCTGCGATCCCGACGGCATGGTGGTGCTGGGCAAGACCCGTCACGACGAGCTGGTGGACACCAACAAGCGTGCCGCCGACTCGGACCTGGTCATCTACGTCAACATCAACCTGGTGCCCATGGACGGCGGCCACAAGTCGGTCGGCGTTGGCTTGTGCGGCTACGAGGCGCTCAAAGCCCATCACAACCCCAAGGCCATCGTCGATTCCAACTCGTTCATGGACCCGAAGAGCTCGGCGCTCAATCATTCGGTCGAGCGCATCGGCCGGGTGTGCCAGGAGCACATGAAGGTCTTCCACATCGAAACCGTGCTCAACAACCGCACGTTCGATGGCCCCCTCGACTTCTTGATGAAGAACGAGGATGACTTCACCGAATCGGACCGGCTCAAGTTCGAGGGTATCAAGTGGACCCTGGACCGCACGCCGTTCGCGCTGCGCCGCGAGATCTTCATGCGCACGCCGGCGGCCTACGATCTCATCGCGGTCAATGCCGGCGCGACCGATCCGGTGCACGCCAAGACCCTTGAAAAATGCTTCGAGCAGTACTGCATCGAGGTTCAGGGCCAGGCCGACATCCTGATCACCGGCATCCCGTACATCTCGCCGTACAACGTCAACAGCAAGGCGCTCAACCCGCTGCTCGTGCAGGTAATGGCGCTCGGCTACTACTATCATATGTACCGCAACAAGCCGCTGCTGCGCGACGGCGGCGTGTTGATCATCACCCATCCGTGCTCGGACAAGTTCGACCCGGTGCACCATCCGAGCTACATCGAGTTCTTCAACCGACTGTTGCCCGAGACCCGGGACGCCTACACCCTCGAGCACAAGTACCAGGACGAGTTCGCCTACAACCCGAGCTACGTGGAGATGTACCGGCGCGGCAACGCCTATCACGGCGCTCACCCGTTCTTCATGTGGTACTGGGGGCAGCGCGGCCGCGAAAAGTGCGGGCGCGTCATCGTCGTTGGTTCCGACAACACCACGGTGCCCGAGCTCTTGGGCTGGGAGCGCGCCAACACGCTGGCCGAAGCGATCGACATGGGCCGATCGACCACGGGGCGCAGCGCGCAGATCACCATGCTCCATCACCCGCCCATTTTGATGACCGACGTTGTCTGATACGCGCGACATAGCCGAGACCCTCGACATCGCTGCCACGTTCGAGGGCAAGAACATCCTGATCATCGGCACCACCGGATTTGTCGGCAAGGTGATGCTGTCGATGTTGCTGCGCAACTATCCCGGCATCGGCCGCGTGTACTGCCTGGTCCGCCCGGGCATGGGCAACACGGCCGACGAGCGCTTCTTTTCCAAGGTGGCGACGTCGCCGGCGTTCGATCCGCTGCGCGAAGTCTGGGGCGACGGCTACGAGTCGTTCATGCGCGAAAAGATCCGCGCCATCCCGGGCGACATCGGCCGGCCGCTGTGCAACTTCACCGACGAGCAATTCGCCGAGTTCGAGCAAAACCCCGTCGAGTGCATGATCAACTCCGCGGGCCTGGTGAGCTTTACGCCGCCGCTGGAGAGCGCCATCCGCATCAACTCGGTGGGCGCGGTCAATGTGCTCGAGACCGCGCGCAAGCTGGGCGCGGCGCTGGTCCACGTGTCCACGTGCTACGTCGCCGGCCTGCGCGACGGTGAGGTGTGGGAGGACGAGCCGGTGGTCGGCTACTTCCCGCGCCACGATGAGCTGCTGGACGACGACTTCGACGCCCAGGCCGAGATCGACGACTGTGTCCGCATCATCGAGCAGACCCGCGAGATGGCCAAGGACCGCGCCCACATCTCGGAGTTTCGCGAGCGCGCGGCGGAGACCTTGCGCCAGCAACGCCGCGATCCGGACGACCCCAAGTCGTTGCGTCTGGCGGTCGCCCGCGAGCGCAAGATCTGGGTGGCGACCAAGCTCACCGAGCTGGGTATGGAGCGCGCCAAGCACTGGGGCTGGACCAACACCTACACGTACACCAAGTCCCTGGGCGAGCAGGTCATCCTGTCGGACAAAGAAGTGCGGGCCGCGATCGTGCGTCCGGCCATCGTCGAGTCGGCGCTCAGGTATCCGTTCGGCGGTTGGAACGAAGGCTTCAACACCACCGCGCCGCTGCTGTATTTGTTCTACAAGGGCCAGCGCCAAATCGCGGCGGGAGAGCGCACCCACCTGGACATCATCCCGGTGGACATGGTCGCCGCAGGCATGATCGCGGCGACGGCGGCGATCATGACCGACCAGCACGAGCCGGTGTATCAGCTGTGCTCCAGCGGCAGCAATCCGGTGTTCTCCAGGCGCCTGGGTGAGCTGTCGGGCCTGGCGGTGCGCAAGCACCGGCGCGAGTTGGCCGACGCCGGCGAGGAACCGACCGTCAACCGAATTCGCGCGCGACTCGAAGTGTTTCCGGTCAGCAAGGAGCGGTTCGACCGATTTAGCGCGCCGGTGTTCAAGCGCATCGCGGACCGGCTGTCGACCGAGATCGACCAACGGCTGCCGACCTGGGGAGCGCCGCGGCTGCGCGCCCTGGCCGAGCGGGCTCAGGACGAGCTGGAAAAGGTATCGAGCTTCACCGGGCAGGTGCAGCAGCTGGTCGAGCTGTTCTTGCCGTTCATCCACGACATGGACATCATCTACCGCAACGACAACATGCATGCGCTGTACGCGCGGCTGAGCGTGGCGGACCAGCAGGCGTTGCCGTGGGCGCCCAACGATATCAACTGGCGCGACTACTGGATCGACAGCCACTTCCCGGGGCTGCTCGAGTGGGTGTTTCCCATCCTGGACGACGAGTTCGGCACCAAGCCGCGCTCGGTATACACCCACAAGGACCTGGTCGAGCTGTTCGATGCGACCACCAAGCTGCATCGCCACCGCGTCGCGCTGCGCCTGTTGCCGACCAGGGACGAGGACTCCGAGCCCATCGTCTACACCTACGAGCGGGTGCAGGAGATGGCGGTGCAGGGCGCCGGCATGTTGCGCCAACACGGCATTGCCCCGGATGACCGGGTGATGTTGATGAGCGAGAACCGCCCCGAATGGGGCATCACCTATTTCGCCATCATCAAAGCGGCGGCCACGGTCGTGCCGCTGGATGCAGCGCTGTCGTTTGCCGAGGTGAGCAACCTGGTGCGCGCTTCGGGCGCCAAGATTTTCGTCATCAGCGACGACCAGGTCGAGCGGCTGTGCGGGGACGAGAGCATCGGCAGCGACGACGACAGCATGACGACGATTCGCAGCAAGCTGTCGGCGGCGTTCGAGGCCGCTGGTACGCCGATCGAGATGCTGGGTTTCGACGAGCTTCTGGTCGAGCCGGCGGTGTCCCCCGCGGCGATCACCCGCAAGCGCAAGGGCGATGCGGTGGCGTCGCTGATCTACACCTCGGGCACCACGGGCGATCCCAAGGGCGTGATGCTCACCCACAAGAACATCACGTCGATGGCCTCCAAGCTGTCGTCGGTGTTCAAGCTGTACCGCAGCGACGGTCTGCTGAGCGTGCTGCCGCTGCACCACACCTTCGAGTTCTCCGCCGGGTTCATCATGCCGTTCGTGCACGGCTCGTCGATCACCTATCTGGACGAGATCGACGCAGACGGTCTGAGCGCGGCCTTCGACGAGGGCAACATCACCGGCATGGTCGGTGTGCCGGCGCTGTGGCAGCTGCTCTATCGAAAGATCTTCAAGACCATCTCGGAGCGCGGCCCGGTGGTGCAGTGGGTGTTCGACGGCTTCATCGAGCTCAACCGCAAGCTGCGCGATCGCATCCCGTACGGCGGCCATCTGGGCAAGCTTTTGTTCTACCCGATCCACCGCAAGTTCGGCGGCCGCGTGCGCCTGATGATCAGCGGCGGCTCGGCGCTCGGAAGCGACGTGATGAAGGCGTTCCGCGGCATGGGCTTCCAGCTGGTCGAGGGCTACGGCATGACCGAGTCGTCGCCGGTGCTCACGGTGACCCGGCCGCACGAGGCGCCCATCATCGGCAGCGTCGGCCGCGCGTTGCCGGGCATCGACGTCAAGATCGACAACCCGGACGACGGCGGCGTCGGCGAGGTCATCGCCAAGGGCCCGAACGTGATGAAGGGCTACTACAACAACGAAGAAGCCACCAGCCAGGTGCTGCAGGACGGCTGGTTGCACACCGGCGATCTGGGCCGGCTCGACGACGACGGCAACCTGTTCATCGTCGGCCGCAAAAAAGAGATGATCCTCGGCGCCTCGGGCGAAAACGTGTACCCGGACGAGCTCGAGGACATTTACCTGGATTCGATCTATGTCAAGGAGCTGTCGGTGGTCGGCCTGCCGGCGGGCGAGCACGAAACCGTCGCCGCGCTGGTCGTGCCCGACTACGAGCAGGACGATCTGAGCCGCGAAGAAGTGCGGGAAAAAGTCCGCGAGCACATGCGGGAGATGTCCAACAAGCTGCCGCTGTACAAGCGGGTCAAGGTCTACCAGCTGTGGGACCACGACCTGCCGCGGACGTCCACACGCAAGATCAAACGCCGCGAGGTGATCGCCGAGCTCGAGAAGCTCGAGCGCGCCGCCAAGGGCGCGACCGATGCGCGCAAGGCGGCTGCCGAGACGCCCGCCGATGACGGCGCCACCACCGCTACCACCTGGGTGCGCGATGTGCTCGCCCAGGTGTCGCAGAAAAAGCGCGACCAGGTCGGCTCGGACCGGCGCCTCGACGAGCTGGGTTTCGACTCGCTGATGTTCACCGAGCTGGGCGTGGCGCTGGAGGCGGCCGGGGTTGCCTTGCCGGATGCGTCCGAGCTCAACGAGCTGGAGACCGTGGGCGACGTCGAGAAGTTCGTCGCTCGCCAGGGCGTGACCAAACCGGCGGATCGCAAGCGCAAGCAGGTCGTGGACGACGGCGCGGACCAAGACGAGATCCGCGTGCCCGAGCCGCTGGTGCGGTGGGGCCGGCGCGGGCTGCGCCGCGGTATGCGCGCGTTGTACGAACAGGTGCTCAACACCAAGGTGACCGGCAAGGCCTACATTCCGCCGTTCGGCGGGTTCATCGTGGCGGCCAACCACGCCAGCCACCTGGACATGGGCCTGGTCAAACACACCCTGGGTGAAACCGGCGAGCTTCTGGTCGCGCTGGCGGCCAAGGACTATTTCTTCCAGGAGCCGGTGCGCAAGGCCTACTTCGAGAACTTCACCAACCTGATGCCCATGGAGCGTTATGGCTCGTTGCGCGAGTCGCTGCGCATGGCCGGGCAGGTGATTCGCGAGGGAGAGATCCTGCTCATCTTCCCCGAGGGCACGCGCAGCAAGACCGGGGTGATGATCGACTTCAAGCCGTCGCTGGGGTACCTGGCGCTGCACAACCGGTGCGGCATCTTGCCCATGTACCTGGCGGGGACGCACAACGCCATGCCCAAGGGCAGCTACCTGCCCAAAGAAAGGGACATCTCATCCCACGTCGGTCCGTTCATGTCCTACGAGGCGCTGGTGACGCTGACCGAGGGGCTCAGCCGCAGCGAGTCGTACCGCAAGATCGCCGAGAACGTCGAGCGCGTGGTGCGGTCGCTGGCGCCGGCGGACTACGAGTGGACCCTGGGCGAGGCCGGGCGTGTCCCGGTCGCCGAGTACGAGGCGCAGAACGCGAGCACGGAGCGATGACGACGACTGTTCTGGTAACGGGCGGAACCGGCTTTCTGGGCGAGCAGGTGGTGCGTGAGCTGCTCGATCGCGGCGGCTATCACGTGCGCGTGCTGGCCCGGTCGCGGTCGCCGATTCTGGCCGAGCTCGACGACGTAGAGATGGTCCGCGGCGACCTGCTGAGCGGCGACGAGCTGGCGGGTGCGCTCGAAGCGTGCGACAGCGTGCTCCACCTTGCCGGGCTGGTATCGCGAGATCCCGATGACAGCCAGCGGATGATGCGCATCCACGTCGACGGTACCCGGCGGTTGTTTTCGCTGGCGACGGCTGCAGGGGTGCGGCGCATCGTCGTGGCGTCTACTTCCGGTACGGTCGCCGTGTCCAAGTATGACGACGTGCTCGACGAGTCGGCGGGCTACGCCACCGAGCTGGTCTCCGGGTGGCCGTACTACGCGTCGAAGATCTACCAGGAGAAGCTTGCGTTCGAGCTGGGCGACCAGCTCGGCATCGAGGTCGTGGCCGTCAACCCCAGCTTGCTGCTGGGCCCGGGCGACCGGCGGTTGTCGTCGACCAACTATGTGTTGCAGTTTCTGCGCAAGCGCATTCCGGTGGTGCCCAGTGGCGGCATCAACTTCGTCGATGTGCGCGATGCGGCGTCGGCCACCGTCACCGCGCTGGAAAAGGGCAGGCCGGGCGAGCGGTACTTGCTCGGCGGTCCCAACTGGACCTTCGAGGAGTTCTTCGCCCGCCTCGGTCGTGTGGCCAAGCTGCCGCGGCCGCGGATCAAGCTGCCCAGCAAGTTTCAGCGGTTCGGCGCCGAGGTCATCGAGCATTGGTACCGCAACCGCGGCAAAGAACCGCCGGTGGATCGCATCTCGGTGGAGATGGGCGAACACTACTGGTGGATCGACTCGTCCAAGGCCGCGCGCGAGCTGGGCTTCGAGGCCCGCGACCCGGGGCTCACGTTGGGCGACACGGTGCGCTATCTGCGCCAGGGCGTCGCCTCGGACCTCTAGGTGGGCTAGTCTAGTACCTCATGCCGGCAGCGGTACGGTCATCGCTGTGAATCGTTGTGCGTCAGCGACGTTCTCGGTTTGCATCCACGCCACGGCGGCTTTGACCAGCGCGGCGCCTTCGTCTCCGCCGATCAGTGTGCCGAGCGCATGGCGGGCGGTGGCGGCGACCATCTCCATGTCGTGGTTGTCGGCGTCAACGGTGATGCGCTCGAGCAGCGAACGCGTCGCCGCCTGGTTGCCGCGGCAGTGATGCACACCGGCCGCCAGCATCATGCCCCACACGTTGGCGTAGGCGATGGGCTCGTCGCGCAGCTTGCTCGACAGCCGCATCGCGGTCTTGAGCGCGCCGGCGCGGTGCTCGGGGTGACGCGCGAGGCCCAGGTGGAACCGTCCCCAGTGCCACCAGGCCGCCGTACGCACGATCTGAATGCGGGGCAGTAGCGACTTGTGCAGGGCGTCGAACTGGGGCCGTAGCGCGTCGGCGCGGGCGGCGCAGTCGTCTTCGTACAGCGCCAGCTCGGTGCGCGCCTCCAGCTCGTACCAGTGCTGGAAATGAAAACCGCGATCCGGTGGCGTCCAGGCGGTGCGGTCGAGCTCGGCGCGTGCCCGGTCCGGGCGATCGAGTGCCAACCAGGTGCGGTTGCAGACCCGGCGATACGTGGTTTCGGCGTACAGATCACCGCGGCGCTCGGCGTCGCGTACATATTGGTCGAGCAGGCGCGTGCAATCCGCCAGGGCGCCGCTGTGGAGCAGGCAGAACAGGTGGAACAGGCGCGTGTTGTTCAGCTCCATTTGCGTACCCACGGTCTGGGTGCGAAACGTGCGCTCGGCGTCCTGCAACAGCTCGACCGACGTGCGGAACTTGCCGGCGAGGTAGTTCCACACGCCTTCGCCCACCAACGCGTAGCCGTTGATCAACGGCGAGTCGCTGTCGGCGGCCATGTCGCGCAGCTTGTGTACCAGCTTGCGACTGCGCGTCAGCGCGCGGCCGCCTTGAGAGCCGACGAAGATCGCCTCCATACCCAGGGCGTAGGCGATTCGCCGCGGCTCGCCCAGATTCAGCGCCACGCGCAACGACCGGGTCTGGTACAGGGCGCCCAGAATGTTGTCGACCATCGCCATCCCGCTGCCGACCACCTGGATGACGTCGAGGCGCGCCAGCTCCGGTGCGGCGATCTCACGCTCGTGGGTGCTCTCGAACTTCAAACCGCGCAGGCGCAACAGCACGCGTTCGCGCAACAGCGCGTACAGCGCTCGGCGTCGCGACCGAGGCAGGCTGACGTGGGCTTCTTCGAGCAGCGACGCCAGGATCGTCTTGCCCTCGACCAGATGGCCGGCGATCAGAAGCTGCTGCGCTGCGTGGCGCTGGCATTCCCGGCGGGTGACCAGGTCGGCGCCCTCGGCGGCGTGCATGTACGCGGCGGCAGTATCGACGCCACGGCCGGCGTTGGTCAGCGCCTCGGCCATAGCCAGGCGCAGGCGGCGCTCGTGCGCTTCCGTATGGCTGCCCATGCGCAGCGCGATGTCGTACAGCTCGGCGGCCTGGTCGAAGGCGAGGCCGCGGCTCGCGGCCTGTGCGCCCAGCTCGGCGTAGGACGCGGCTTTGTCCGGATGACCGGCGCGCTGCAGATGATGCAACAACAGCTCGGGGCGCACACTGCCGGGCGACGCGCTACCCAGGGCGGCGGCGAGCCGATTGTGGTACTCGCGCGTCCGGTCGGCGCCGATGTGGCTGACCACCGCGTCGCGCACCCGGTTGTGGTACGGCTCGAACCGTTCGTCACCGCTGGCGCTGCGCCGCACCAGGTTGGCGGCGCGCAGGACGGACAGCTGGCGGCCGAATTCGGTGCTGTCGGCGCGCGATGCGCGGGCATAGGTGTCGTAGCGCAGCGGCGCACCGGCCAGACAGATCATCTGCAACAAACGCTGGGTGGGCAGTGGCAGCTGCTCGACGCGGTGCCAGATGGCGTCGTCGAGGCGCACCCCCGGATCGAGCCCTCCGGTCGTGGCGGCGTGGCGCACCAGCTCGTCGATGAACAGGGGATGGCCGTGGGCATCCACCGAAAGCAGCGCGGCGCCGTCCTCGGTGCCGACACCGGCGCGGCGCAACAGCGCTTCGGTGAGTCGGCGCGCGTCGTCGTCGGGCAACGCGTGCAGCTCGATGACCTGGCGTTGTTGGCCGGGCAGAGCGTCGAGGAAGCCATCGCGCGGGTCCCCGCGCGACGACACTACAAGCAGCAGGCGCGGGGGATCCGGCGGGCGCAAAAGGTCGGTGAGCAGCACGCGGCTGTCCGCGTCGGCCCACTGGACCCCGTCGATGACGACGACCACCGGATGCCGATCGGTCAGGCGCGCGAATAACTCGCGCAGGGTGGCAAAGGTCTGCGCCCGAGCCTGGCTCGGATCCTGCGTGAACTGCGGCAGCGCGGGAGCCTGGGCGATTTCTTCGACCATGCCCAGCACCGGGAACAGCCGGGGCAACGCGGCCGCGTAGTAGGGCAGCACGGCTTCGACCTCGGCACCCGGGAGCTGGCGCAACAATCGCGACAGGGAGTCGACGACGCCGTCGAGGGCGTTGTACGGCACGCGCTCTTGCTCGTAACAGCGGCCGGACAGCACCACTGCGTCGGGGTGGTCGGCGACGAGCTGGCGCACGAAGTAGCGGATCAACGTGCTCTTGCCAATACCGGATTCGCCGTGGACGCGCACCGCCGTCGCGTGCGTGCGCCGGCTGACATCGAACGCTTCGCGCAGCCGCTCCAGCTCGGTTTCGCGGCCGACGAAAATCCGCGCGCTGCTGCCGTGAGACGTGGACGCCCGAGGCTGGCGGGCGGGGGTATCGCCCAGGCGCGCCAGCACCTGTTCGCCGGTGGGCCGCTCGTCGGGCTCGATGCGCAAAAGCGACGCGCACAGCTCGTCGAGATCCACGGGCACGTCAGCCACCCAGGTGCGGGGCGGTGGTGGCTCTAGCGATTGCTTGTCCAGTAAGATCTGCAGCGCGGCGCCGTCGAACGGCAAGCGGCCGGTCAACGCCTCGTACAGCAACACGCCGACGCTG